>Ga0247727_10004504_pt1 | contig 29469 bp, 20 predicted proteins | sample WisWelCaveWW1625_FD_202498 | JGI IMG/M metagenome (GOLD analysis project Ga0247727, IMG submission 202498) | Biofilm microbial communities from Wishing Well Cave, Virginia, United States - WW16-25 | ecosystem: Environmental > Aquatic > Deep subsurface > Groundwater > Cave microbial mat | place...
GCGAAGAGGCATGCGCGGAGTATGCCCGTTTCTCGCAACCCCGCCACCCCTCTCGCGCCCGCTCCCAGCGCGGTCGGGAGCGCCTTCGGACCCTCAATTTCACCCACACTCTTCCGCGAAGAGCCGATCTTTAAGAGGCAGTACCTCAAACATGTCACGGCGGCGATCACGATCAAAGGAGCCTTGGCGACACTCGGCCGCATCGTTCCGTCGGCCGCCATTCAGGGACTCCCAGGCCCACCTCCTCTTTCGACGCCGGAAGTCCGAGCAGAGGCTGGTGCGTCGCGTCTGACCTCCTGCCAAGCTGCAAGAGAGGATGCATGCAGATGACTAGATCACTCGGTGTTCTCCTAGCGATGTTGTTGCTTTCCGTCGACGTGAAGGCGGCGCAGGACTGCCAACCGCCCGAGGGATACAACCTCCAGGGATATGTGTGGCCCCTGTCGGCTGCACCCGGAGAGACCGTCGAGCTTTTTTTTTCCGGAACGCTGATGCCCGAGGATCCGCTTCAGCCCAACGTCACTTTCCGTCGGGTCACCTCTGACCCTTCTGGAGTTCTGGTCACTGAACCGACCCCGACCGCAGGGCTTTCGATTCCATCGTCGTACCAACCCATCAACTGTGTGGAAGCGTGGCGAGACGGGCCGCAATGGCTTCCTAACGCGACGTTCACGATTCCGCCCGACTGGCCGACGGGGTTTTACACCGCGACCCTCAAAGCGCTGTCGGGAAAAGACTACCGCATCACGTTCACCGTGAAGCCGGCGGCAGGTGCTCGACATCGGACAGCAGTTCTTGCGAATGTGAACACTTGGAACGCATACAACACGTGGGGTGGGCGCTCCAAATACGAGAACGCGGCAGTGACGAGCTTCATGAGGCCCAACATAGACGCCGCCCTCTACATCGGAATGTCGCCGTCTGCTTTTTCCGCACCACATCTAGCCCACGCCGAGGTGTGGGTGCTCAGGGCGTTGGAGGATTACCTTGGCAGAGGCAAAGTAGACGTCTACTCGGACATCGATTTCCACAACGGTGCAGTGCAGGCCGGTTGCCGACCTGGCCAATACGATCGCCTGATCCTGAGCACGCATCCTGAATACTGGTCCACCCAGATGTACGACAACTTGCGGGTGTTCCTGGATCAAGGAGGGACGGTGCTGTATCTCGGTGGCAACGGCCTCTTCGAGACCGTGGTCTACTCGACGTCGCCAGCGGGAGGTGCAGCCCTCACGTTTTTGAATGGTGTCGTCGAAGGTCCCAACACAGTTAATGATCCGTCACTGCGGGTTCCGGCGCTGTTCCGCGTATTGGACCAGGTGGCTGGCGTGCCACCGCGCGCGGAACGCGCGCTACTGGGTGTCGGGCTGACGACTTGTCCGGGTGCGAAGCAGGGACGACCGTACGTTGTCTGGCCTCACCCGCCCGTGGGTAGCTATGAGCGCCGGATCTTCGACGCCCTGTTGGCCGGAGTGGTGGAGCCGTGGGACATCAACAGAGAGATCGGGATCGTCGGCGTGATTGGCACGGCAGCGAGCGGTCACGAGGTCGACAAGGTGGCAACCGTCGATTCCTCCGGTTATGTGAACAACCTGTCCTGCGGCGGTTTTGAGGGGCTCGTCTTCGAAAAGGATACGACGCCGGATGGCATCGTGAAGCTTGCCGAAGGGGCGCCGCTCGGAGACGAACCCGGGGGGGACATGATCTACTACCGGTACCCCAACCCACCTGGTCCGAATCCAGGAGGTGGCTTCGTCTTCTCGGTTGGCTCGATCAACTTTGGTCAGAGCCTTCTCGTCGACGTAAAGCTGCGGGCGCTACTCGGCAACCTCCTCTGCCACGGCCGACGCGCCGCCAAGTCGCCGGTGCGCGAGCGCTGCGAGGGTCGCGAGGACGACGACGAGGACGACGACGAGGACGACGACGAGGACGACAACCACGAGGCGACGGGCGCCGCGGACCTGCACAAGGGGCGCAGGTGTCGTGTGCCCTGTCAGAGTCCTGCAGAGTTCGAGCCGACAGAGCTGGCCGGATGCGTGCATTGGTACCGAGCCGACCGCGGAGCCCACCTCGTTGGCAACGCACTCGCATCTTGGGAGAATCAGGGGTCGGCTGCGGGCGCGGCGTTCTCTCAGAGCTCCGCGTCCATGAGACCAACCGTCGTTTGCGACCCGCAATCTGGTGCGGCGTCGATCGTCTTCGACGGTACGGATGATTTCCTGGGATCGAACCTTCCCGCCGGCGCCTGGAAGCTGCTACACAACGGACACGGGACCGACGGCGTCACCGTCTTCGTCGTGTTTCAGTCGGCTGCCGCGGTCCAGAACCAGGTGCTTCTTCAGACCTCACGCAACAGCAGCGTTGCGCGCACAGGTGCGAGCTACCGCTACCGAACGAACCCTCCGCAGGCGGGATTGATCGCATTCGAAGTCAACGACGGCTTCAGCCAAACGCGGGTTGTCGAAGCAAACACGGGGTTCGCATCGGTTCCGCTCGGCAAGCTGCACTCGCTTGCTACGAGGTTCAAGTCGGGCCAGTTCGATCTGCATATCGATCTCGTGCAGACTCTCGCGGGTCCTGCAGCTGGAAGCGCGTTTGGAGCCCCCTTCGGCACCGCGCGAATCTCGAGCCAAAGCGGTCCCGGTAGCCCTGCGCAGTTCATCGACGGGCGTTTCTTCGAGCTCATCGTCTACGATCGCTTTCTCGACGACAGCGAGTTGGCGACCGTTCACGGCTATCTGAAAGCCCGGTACAAGATCGGGAGTTAGGTCCCGCGAAACAGCGAGCTGCCGGAGGGGGGACCCCCGAGGGGCTCTGCCCTCGGTGTCTCCTCCTGCTGGGGCTTGGGACGACAGAGGAGACGCGCGACCAGCCGCCCTCGGAGCCTCGGGCGGCTCCCGTCGGCCCCGACGCGCCCGAGAGGGTCGGCTCCTACCGGCTGCTCGCCTTGCCTGCGCGAGGGGGCATGGGGGGTCGTCCACCTCGCCGAGCAGGAGAAACCCATCCGAGGTCGTGCGTGTGCCGGTCGACGAGGAGGGCCAGGAGATCGAGGCGCCCTAAGCTTTCATGGCCACGCGGGCCACGAGATTCGCTTGATCGCCTCTCCCGCCGGGGCGTGGCCAGCCTGAGTGCGCGATGACGATCTGTGGCACGAAGACGCGTCACGGCGGTCCGAAATCTGCCGGGAGGCGTGTAACGCTTGGCGATATTTCGATCTTCAAGAGGCAGTGCCGTGGACACGTCACGGCGTCGATCACGACGAGACAAGCCCCGGCGATGTGCGGGACGCAGCGACCGGTCTGCTTCCCGCACCTGGAATTGAACACGCACGGGAGGGAGTCATGAAGCGTCGGACGCACTCTTTGGAGGAGCCGGACGCCGGGGCAAGGGAAGTGCGACGCCAGATCCACCCCGCCTGGCTCGTCGCCGCGTCGCTCCTGGTCTTTGCGCTGGGCGCCGGCGCCATGATGAAGGACGACGACCCGGGCAGCGGCCCGGGCTTGTTCCTTGACTGCCTCGAGGCCGAGGTGCTGGGCGTCAGAGGGATGCCCTTCCTGAACGGCTTGCCGGTCGTCCAGCAGTCGCTGGAGATCGTCGGCGAGCAGGTCAAGGTGGTCGTCGCCACCACGGCGCGATGCAGTCAGGTGACCCCCTCTTCGCTGCCCTTCGAGTGGCAGGTCACCGGCCCGGGCGGCGCGGTCGCGGTGGCCGACGACGGCACGTTGCGGCCGCATTTCCGGCCGCTGGTCGCGGGCGCTTACGAGGCCCGGATCACCTACTGTCCGCAGACCTGCCAGAACAAGCATGTCGCCAGCGACATCGTGGACATTCCGCCGCAGACGGCGAGCCTCGCGGTCATCGTCGCCGACCAGATGCCGGTGCCGCCGGCCAGCCAGCCCCTTCTGACCCCGACCGCCAAGACGCCGCCGACTCCGCAGCAGGCCGCGGCGGAGAACGCGTTCCACGAGGAGCGGGACAGGAAGTGCGGCTTCCCCGGGAGCCTCGCCGACACTTCGACGCCGCAGCTCGTCCCGGTGCGCCCGTGGGCCAGCCAGGCCGACTACCGCCTTCTCGAGGGCCAGGTCCGAAAGACCGACATCGCCCCCAAAGACAACGAGCTCAACCACTACAGCCACGACATTCGCATCAACGTCGAGCTCGATCCCCAGCACCTGCTCCTGAAGGTGGAGGGGAACGCGGACATGGAGGTCGAGTGGGAATCCAACTACCTGCCCGGCTCGATGAGGGCGGTCGCGGGCGACCGCGTCTCGGCATTCGGATTCCACACCTACGACTGTCACCACTCCCCGATCTCGACGGAGATACACCCGCCCGTGCTGACGGCCGTCCACCGCAGCCGCGCCGTGCGCATCCCCGATGGCTGGCCGGCGCCTGACGGTGAGCCGCTCGGCTCGAACATCTGGGTGCCCGGCATCGTCACGGACATCTGGGCGAACGTGCACGCGGGCGAGATCAGCAGCAATTGCAGCGATACAGGCCTGCACCAGGAGGCGGTGCTGGTTCCGGGTCGCTTCCCCATCCGGTACGGCGCGTGCATCCGGAGCCCGCACCCGATCCGACGCAGCTTCTCGTTCAACGTCTACCTTCCGGAGAACCCCCAGCAGCGAGTGGCGTTGGCGGGCCTGAGCGCCCCGCCGGCTCCGCTTCACGTCCGCGTCGAGCCGGGCAGCGGCCCAGCCCCCTCGGTCGTCCGCATGACGGACGGCGACGTCACCTTCCTCCGGGTGACCGTCGATCTGAACGAGCACACCGGACAGACCTACCAACGCCGGATCGTCGCCGCCTGGGTCCAGCCGAGCCCGGAAAACTGGGGCTTGGAGCGATGGAAGCTGGGGATCCCGTCGATGCGCGTGTACGAAGATCACGATTTCGGCACCGACGGAGACTGGGTCTTCTGGGCCGCCACCAACAACCGCGACCAGGAGTGGACCCGGCTGCTCAACGGGAATTCCGTCGGGGAGGGCACCTACACGTTCGGCGGCCGCCCCTGGGAGACGAACTCTCCGCACGCCGATCGTTCGCTCGGGCCGCACCTGCTGCTGTTCAACCCGCCATTCAGCCAATACTTCCCCGGTTCACCTCTGCTGGACCTGACCCGGAGCCTGCAGGTCCACACCTCCGGCTACGACAAGGAGTTCTGGGACGACGCCGTCGGGACGGTCAACGCGGTCGTGCACCCGAACGTGGCCGCGTTGGAGGTCGGGGACCGAAGCACGCGGAGCCAGTACAGCAGCACGGGTGACTACAAGCTCACGTACTTCCACGAGCGCATGGGCCCGATCGAGGGCGCCAAGCTGACCGCGGCCGGACGGGACCTCGCGGCGGCATACACGCTCGGCTCGACGGGTCGCTGCACGTCGATCCGGAGGGCCCTCTGCGTTCTCCTGCCGGAGAGCGGCGTGGTGAAGGCGTGGGATCCGAGCCAGGAGCCGACGCGCCCTGGAGGCCCGGAGCTCGACTGGTTCGCACACGCGATCTACAAGCCCCAGAGGCCCGAGCCGTTCAGCCTCACCGACATGCCCCTCGACCAGCTGGAGCGCGCGGTCCTGGCCACCCTGGACCGCGATCCCGCGCGTGCCCAACGCTTCTTCGACGAGCTGCGCGAGGAGTTCGACGAGGTTCGCGGCACCGACATGCAGAGCGAGTACGCGCGGGCGCTGCCTGCCTTCGAGGCGCACCTGCCAGCGGAGCAATGGCAGCTCCATTTCGGCGACATCGATCCGACGCCGGTGGACCTCGCCGTCACGCGCATCTCGATGTCACCGCCGGGCGCGGCAGCCGGGCAGCACGTGGTCTTCGCCGAGGAGATCGCGAACCACGGCGTCGGCGCGGCCGCGCCCTTCATGGCGCGCATGGAGATCGACGGCAGCGCTCTGGGGATGCAGCCCGTGCCGGCGCTGCTGCCGGGCACGACCACGATCATCGAGTTCCCGGCCTGGACGGCCACCCGGGGCGCGCATCGGGTGCGCGCTACCGCCGATGCCCTGGCCCGGATCGCCGAGCCCGTGGAGGACAACAACAGCCTCGAGCGGCGGATCGTCGTCAAGAACAGGCCACGCGGCCTGCCGGACCTGAGCGCTCTCGGCGTACATCTCGTCCCGACGCTTCCATGCGCGGGCCAGCCGCTGACTTTCGTGGCCCAGGTAGAGAACACGGGTGGAAACGTCCTCGAGGCGTTCGTGGTCGGCTTCGGCGTCGACGGCGCGGCCCTCGGGGAAGTCGCAGTGGCCGGCCTGGCGGCCGGAGAGCGGGTCAAGGTCCGGTCACCGGGATGGACGGCGCTGCCCAGGCGCCACACCCTGCGGGTCACGGTCGACGCGCGCGGGGCCGTGGCCGAGAGCGACGAGACCAACAATACGCTCGCGCGGACGTTCCGGATCCGCTGTCACGATCCCGCAGAGTTCCAGCCGACCGAGCTGGCCGGATGCGTGCACTGGTACCGAGCCGATCGCGGAGCCCACCTCGTTGGCAACGCACTCGCATCTTGGGAGAATCAGGGGTCGGCTGCGGCCGCGGCGTTCTCTCAGAGCTCCGCGTCCATGAGGCCAACCGTCGCTGTCGATCCGCAGATCAGTGTGGCTTCGATCGTCTTCGACGGCATCGACGATTTCCTCGAATCGAACCTTTCCGCCGATGCCTGGAAGCTGCTACACAACGGACACGGGACCGACGGCGTCACTGTCTTCGTCGTGTTTCAGTCGGCTGCCGCGGTCCAGAACCAGGTGCTTCTTCAGACCTCACGCAACAGCAGCGTTGCGCGCACAGGTGCGAGCTACCGCTACCGAACGAACCCTCCGCAGGCGGGATTGATCGCATTCGAAGTCAACGACGGCTTCAGCCAAACGCGGGTTGTCGAAGCAAACACGGGGTTCGCATCGGTTCCGCTCGGCAAGCTGCACTCGCTTGCTACGAGGTTCAAGTCGGGCCAGTTCGATCTGCATATCGATCTCGTGCAGACTCTCGCGGGTCCTGCAGCTGGAAGCGCGTTTGGAGCCCCCTTCGGCACCGCGCGAATCTCGAGCCAAAGCGGTCCCGGTAGCCCTGCGCAGTTCATCGACGGGCGTTTCTTCGAGCTCATCGTCTACGATCGCTTTCTCGACGACAGCGAGTTGGCGACCGTTCACGGCTATCTGAAAGCCCGGTACAAGATCGGGAGTTAGGCCTCGACTGGCCTGACGCCCGGCTGGCGACTCCCCACGCCAAGCGCCAGCCTGCCGCGCAATGCCTTGGGACGATGTGTTAGCGGCCTCCCTCTTGAATCCGCATCCAGCCTCCCGCACAATCCGCTGAAATCAAGCAGGATTCCTCGCCGACCGGGAGCTTCCGGCCGGTTCGAGGTCGTCGAAGGCGCGCGGCTCGCTTCGACGCCACGGACTGGAAGGTCGTCTTGCATTGTCCTCGCTGCGGTACCGAGCTGCCGGAGGGGGGGACCCCCGAGGGGCTGTGTCCGCGTTGTCTCCTCCTGCTCGGGCTTGGGACGTCAGAGGAGACGCGCGACCAGTCGCCCTCGGAGCCTGCGGCTGCACCCGTGGGCCCCGACGCCCCCGAGGGGATCGGCCCCTACCGGCTCCTCGGCACGCTGGGCGAGGGGGGCATGGGCGTCGTCTACCTCGCCGAGCAGGACAAGCCGATCCGGAGGCGAGTGGCCTTGAAGCTCATCAAGCGGGGGATGGATTCGAAGGACGTGATCGCGCGCTTCGAGTCCGAGCGCCAGGCTCTCGCCTTGATGAGCCACCCAGGGATTGCCCGCGTTTTCGACGCGGGGACGAGCGAGCAGGGTCTCCCCTACTTCGTGATGGAGCACGTCTCGGGGATCCCGATCACGGAGTACTGCGACCGCAATCAGCTCGACGCTCGCGAGCGGCTGGAGCTCTTCATCGAGGTGTGCGAGGCGATCCAGCATGCGCACCAGAAGGGGATCATCCACCGGGACATCAAACCGACGAACGTGCTGGTGACGCTGGAGGAAGGCAAGCCGCGTCCGAAGCTGATCGACTTCGGGGTGGCGAAGGCGACGAGCCAGCGTCTCACCGAGAAGACGGTATTCACTTCGCTGGGCGTCATGATCGGGACGCCGGGATACATGAGCCCCGAGCAGTCCGAGGTCACGGGTCTGGACGTGGACACGCGCTCGGACATCTACTCGCTGGGGATCCTGGCCTATGAGCTTCTGGTCGGGGTGCCTCCCTTCGACCCGAGACGGCTGCGGGAGGCGGGCTGGTCGGAGATGCAGCGGATCGTCCGGGAGGAGGAGCCGCCGAAGCCGAGCGCGCGCGTGACGACGCTGAACGAGGCGGCCACCGAGGTCGCGAAGCGGCGGAGGACGGACCCGGGGACGCTCGCCCGGGAGCTCAAGGGGGACCTGGACTGGATCGCCTTGAAGGCACTCGAGAAGGATCGGACCCGGCGCTACCAGTCGGCCTCGGAGCTGGCCGCGGACGTGAGGCGGCACCTCAGGGACGAGCCGGTGGCGGCGGGTCCGCCCACGCTGCGGTATCGGCTGACGAAGGCGGTCAGGCGTCACAAGCTCCTGTTCGGGGCGGCGGCGGCGGTGGCGGCGGCGATCGTGGCCGGGCTTGTGGTCAGCACGTTTCTCTACCTGCAGGCGGAGGCCGCCCGCCGGGAGACACGGCAGCAGCTCGTGCGGCGTCACGTCGCCGAGGGCATGCGCCTGGCGGAAGAGGACGACCGCTTCGCCGCGCTGCCCTGGCTGGTCGAAGCGCTGCGCCTGGAGGAGGACGCCTCGCGCCGCGAGATCCATCGCTACCGGATCGCCGCCACGCTGTCGCAGACGCCGATCCTGTACCGCATCTGGGCCCATTCCGCTCCCATCACGTCGGCGGTGTTCGGGCCGGACGGGACGACCGTGGCGATGGCGAGCCAGGACGCCACCGCTCGCGTCTGGAGCATCGCCTCCGGCGAGGCTGTCTCGCCGGTCCTCCGGCACGAGGGTCCCGTGCGGACGATCTCGTTCAGCCCGGACGGCTCTCGCGTGGTGACGGCGAGCGAGGATCGGACGGTGCGAGTGTGGGAGGTCAGCGGGGGCCGGCAGGTCCTGGCGCTGCGTCACGAGGGCGTCGTGACGCATGCCGAGTACGGTCCCGACGGACGCAGAGTCCTGTCCGCCAGTCGGGACGGCACCGCGTCCGTTTGGGACTCGGCGACCGGCGATCGTCTGGCCGTGGTTCGACACGCGGCGAGCGTCAATCACGCCTGCTTCAGCCCGGATGGACGGACGTTCCTGACCGCCAGCGACGACGAGACCGCGCGCATCTGGGACACGGAGACGGGTCGCCCGCTGGCCGGCCCTCTGCGGCACCGGGAGGGGGGGCCGCTCGCGATGGGCGCCTTTTCCCGCGATGGGCGGATGGTCGTGACGACGGGAGGTACGCGTGAGGCGCAGCTCTGGGATGCGGTGACCGGCGGGCCGCTGACCGCGCCGCTGCCGAATCGTTACAACTCTTCTTCCTTCGCGAGCTTCAGTCCGGACGACCGCCTGGTGGCGGTCGCCGGCGCCGACACCGCGGTCCACGTCTGGAGGGTCGCGGACGGATCGCGTCTCAATCTCATCGAGCTGGACGCCCAGCCGGCGATCGTGCGGTTCAGCTCGGACGGTCTCCTGCTCGCGGCGGGCGACGCGGGAGGCCGCGTCCGCGTCTGGAGAACCGGGAGCTCGAACGCCTTCGCCGGGCCACTCCTTCACTCGGCGGCGGTCGGCGCCCTGGAGTTCGATCGGAGCGGGCGCTTCCTCCTGACTGCGAGCGAGGACGGCACGGCACGCGTGTGGGATCTCGCCGGCGTCGCGCCGATGCATGCTGAGCTCGACCCGGCCCTCTTCTCGCGTTTCACCCCTGACGGACGGAAGGTCATCACTTCCGATTGGGAACCGACGGCCACGTCAGCGGCGGCGGTCCTCTGGGACGCCGGCACCGGCGAGCGTGTCGCGGAGGGGCTGCTCCATGCGGGAGCTGTCAGCCACGCCGTCAGTCTCGACGGGCGCCGCGTGGCGACGGCCAGCTTAGACCGCTCCGCCCGCGTCTGGGACATGGGGAGCGGCGAGCCGGTGACCGCGCCGCTGGTCCACGACGCCATCCTGGTGGGAATCCGATTCTCGCCAGACGGCCGTCGGCTGATCACCTGGTCGGAAGGCTCCTCCGGAGTCGGGGAGCCTGCCGTCGCTTTGTGGGACGTCGGTAACGGCGTCCGTCTGCCGGTTCCCGGCGAGACGTCGGGTCGCATTGCGCAACTCGCCTTCACCCCGGACGGGCGTCGCTTCGTGACGGCCGGCGCCGACGGAACGGTTCGGATCTGGGACGCCGCCTCCGGGGCTGCCCTCACACCACAGCTCCCCGCTGGGGCGGGCATCGATCTTGCGAACGAGGGGACGGTCGACATCAGTTCCGGCGGTGACCGCCTGGCCTTGATCGTCAACGACAACACGCCACGTCTCTGGACGATCCCGGGGGGAGAGCCTGTAGGCGTGAGGCGACAGGAGAGGTTCCTACCGAGCTGTCTCCGTTTCTCGCCCGACGGCAAACGACTGGCCGTTGGCACCGAGGCGGGCACCGTGCAGCTCAGCGACGGCCGAGCCGGCCAGCCGCTGGCGCCTCCGCTGAAGCACAAGGGTCTCGTGTACGCGGTCCGGTTCAGCCCGGACTCCCGGCTCCTCGTGACCGCGAGCATCGACCGGACCGCCCGCGTCTGGGACGCCGGAACCGGGGAGGCGGTGACGCCTTCCTACCGGCATCTGGGTCCGGTCTGGACCGCCGAGTTCTCGCCCGACGGGCGCCGGCTCCTCACGCGGCGGATCTGGGACTTTGCTGGCGATCCCCGCCCGGTCGAAGACCTCGCGCTGCTGGCGGGGCTCCTCTGCTCCCGCCGTCTCGAGGATGGGATGTCGCTGGAACCGCTTCCCGCAGAGGAGGCTGCCGCCGCCTGGAACAGACTGCGGGGCGATGATCCGGGGTTCGAAGCCTCCCCGCTGCAGCTTCATGCATGGCACCGGGAGAAGGCCGACGCGCTGATCCGGCAGGGCCGCTGGGTGGAGGCCCGCGCTCACACGGACCGAGCCATGAAGCTCGTTCCGCCACGATCGGAGCTCCTCTTGCAGCGTGGCTATCTGAGTGCCCAGCTCTCGGACTGGCAGGGCGTCGCCGCGGATCACGCCGCGGCGTTCGAGATGCGTCCGGTGCCGAGCCTGGCTCACACGCTCGCCCTGGCTCGCCTGATGCGAGGTGATCGGGCCGGCTACGAGGAGGTCCGGAGAGCGCTCGCCGAGCGATGGGCCCGGACGCGCAGCCCCGCTCGCGCCCTCTGGGCCGCCCGCACGATGGTGCTGGCGTCCATCCAGGATGAAGCTTCGGGCCGACTGGCTCTGCGGTGGGGAGAGGTGGCCCTCGAGACGAGTCGTGAGTACCCCGACGGCTTGGCGGTCCGGGGTGCGACACTCCTCCGCGCGGGCCGTTTGCAGGAAGCCGTCCATGACCTGGAGAAGGCCTCGTCAACCTCCCGCGCGGGCTCCGCCACGTCGCTCTTCTCGGCCGCGTTTCTAGCCCAGGCCTTGCGAAGGCTGGGCCGAGGCGCCGAAGCATCTTCCTGGTTGGCTCGGGCGGAGCGCGAGCTCCGAGCCGCGGACGAAGCCCAGGCGAGCCGCCATCTTGCAGGAAGCTTCCTCTCCGGCCCTCGTGCCTTGCGGCTCACCTGGTGGCTGCGGCAGGAGGTGCGCCTGCTGCTGGCCGAGGCGAGAGCGGAGAGCCGCTAGCTGCTTCTCGCTTCGGGCGCCGGATCGGCGGCGGGCGCGAGCAGGAGGGCCAGGGCGCCGCCCGCCATTCCGGCCAGCACCGTGTAGGCCGGCCAGATCACGAGCTGCGGCAGCAGCGTGAGCCAGAAGAGCTGCTCCCAGCTTCCCGGCGTGAACACCCAGGTCCCGTCCGAGAACGCGACCGCCACGTGGGTGAGCGGCGATACGTCGTAGTGGGTGCCCGCGGCAAGCCGCGTGGCCAGGACACCCACGAGAGCGACCGCGCCACGCACCAGGTAGGCGTAGCGGAGCAGCTCCGGCAACAACCCGGCCGGCCCGGCCCGCCGGAGCTCGAGTGCGATCACCATGTAGGCTCCGGCGACCGGCGCGAGCCACGTCACGCCCACGGCGTCCACGAGCAGTGTGGGCGCCGCGCTCTTCTCGAGCAGCGCGCGCACCATCGTGACGAGCCACGCCACGGCCGCTGAGCTCAGCACGACGCGGGGCCTGAGCCAGCGGGCGAGCGGGTCGCTGAACGTCAGGCCGGCGAAGCCGAGCAGCAGGCAGAAGCCGGTGAGCACGTAGTAATAGAGGCTGGCCGTGGCGGAGGCGTGGGCCGTGGCCGTCACGGATCCGAGCAGCACGAGCGACGTGAGAGCCGTCTCGCGCAGTCCCTCCGAACGCAGCGCGGCGATGAGGAAGCCGAGGCCGGCCAGGCTCGTGGCGATCGAGAGACGGCGTCGGTGCGCTCCGGACAGCCGAGGCCACCAGTGCATCGGCACCGCGAGTGTCAGCGCGAGCGCGACCGTGAGCAGGAGGGAGGTCACGGGGCGCCAAGGGTATCATGGCCGAGTGAGCGACGAGCCCGAGCGCGATGCGCGGGAGGCGAGCGAAGCCTCGCGCGGCAGCGCCATCAAGCTCGCCGCCGAGGCCGCGTCGCGGTTGCTCGGTCTCGGCACCACGCTGTTGTTGATCCGAGGCCTCGGCGCTTCGGACTTCGGCGCCTTCGGGCGGTTGTCGGTGATCGCGCTGCTGCTCGCGGAGCTCGCCGAGCTCGGGCTCCAGATGCTCGCCTCGCGGGCGCTCGTCGCGGGCTCGTTGTCGCTGCGGGCGCTCGTGCGCGCGCGGCTCGTGCTCGGGGCCGTCGTGCTTGGCGTGGCGGTCGCGAGCGTCGGGCTGGCGCCGGTGCTGTCGCCGCTCGTGCTCTGGTTCGCGCTCTCGGGCTGGGGCGAGTTCCTCGGCGTGGCGCTGCGCTGCCGGGGCGAGCGTGTGGCGGAAGCGCTGGTGCTGCTCTGCCTGCGCGGTGGCGGCCTCGCAGCAGTGGCTCTGACGCTGGCGTCGGGGGCCGGCCTCGCGGCCCTCGCGTGGGCGCTCGTGCTCTCGACCGCTCCGGCCCTGCTGCTCGGCGCCGCCCTGCTGCTGCGGTCCCCGGCCGTCCCGGGTGCGGACGCCTCCGTCGGCACGGTCCTGCGGGAGGCCTTCCCGCTCGCGGTTCACGGAGGCCTGCTGCTGCTCAGCCCGCGCGTGGAGTTCCTGGTGCTGTCGCTGGCGCGGGGCGATCTCGAGACCGGCCTGTTCCTCGCGGCGCTGCGCGTCTACGAGTTCCTGAACGTGGTGCCGGCGGCGGTCAGCGCCGGGGCGATGCCCGGGCTCACGCGGGAAGCGCTGCGTGGAAAGGGGCAGGTCCGCTCGCGCACGGCGTGGACGCTTTCGTTCCTCGTGGCCCCGGCGGCCGTCGGGCTGGCGCTCGTCGCTCCCGCGCTCGCGAGGGCGCTCCTCGGAGCCGGGTACCATGCCTCAGCCTACGCGACAACGGAGACGACGCTGCGGATCCTGGCGTTAGCGCTGCCCGCGCTGTTCATGAACGGCCTGCTGCTGAGCACGCTCGTGGCCGCGGGCCGCGGAAGTTGGCTGCCCCGCCTCACGGCCATCCGCGTGACAACCGCACTCGCCCTGGCCCTGCCGCTCGTGAATGCCGCGGGAGCCACGGGTGCGGCCCTGGGCATCGGCTTGGCCGAGTGGCTGCTGCTGTTGCTCGCCGCCAGAGCCTGCGCCGCCGCGGCGTTCGAGGTCGAGCTCGCGCGCCCGCTCGCCTGGGGGCTCGCGGCGGCGGTGCCGATGGCGCTCGCGGTCTTCGGCGTCCGGCAGAACCTGCTGCTGGCCGTGCCGCTCGGCGCGCTCGTCCACGGCGCAACGGTCCTGCTCGCGGGAAAGATCGCCAGGGAGCGCGAGGCGGCCGGAGATCTCCGGTATCCTTGAGCCCTCCCTGGAGGTGATGCGCGTTGACGGTACGAGGCGCCGCGAGGCGTCAGCCCGTCGTCCTCTACCAGCCCAGGGACGCGAGCTCGGCGATGCCGCTGGGCCTGCTCGCACTCGGCTCCTGGCTCGAAGGACGCCACGTGGTGGTGATCGACGGGCGTTTCGAGCTGGCGCCCGAGGCCCGCGTCGTCGAGCTGGCCAAGAGCGCGCTGCTGCTCGGTGTCAGCGTCCGCACGGGCGAGCCGCTGCGCGAGGCGCTGCGCGTGAGCCGGGCCGCACGCGCGGCCAGCCCCCGGCTGCCGGTCGTGTGGGGCGGCCCGCACGTCTCGCTCGACCCGGCGTCGTGCCTCGCCAGCGGAGTGGTGGACGCCTGCGTGCCCGGGGCGGGCGAGGAAGCGCTGCAGGGCGCCGTGACCGCGCTTCGCTCGGCTCGGCCACTGGCCTCGGTTCCTGGCCTGGCAGTCGCAGGGGCGGAGGCCACGGCACCGGCATCGCCACCGACGCGGCTCTGGCCCCGCGCCGACTATTCGCTGCTGGACGTGGAGCGATACTTCGAGGAGCGGGGCGCTCGGCTGCTCGACTATTGCTCGAGCCGCGGGATGCGCGAGGCCCCCGACTGGCTCGGCCTCCGCCCGGAGCGCGTGGTGGGCGAGGCGATCGAGCTCGGCGAACGCTACCGGGTGAGCGGGCTCCGCTTCCAGGACGAGGATTTCTTCGCCGACCCCGATCGGCTCACGGCGATCGCGGATGGGCTGATCGAGGCCGGGGCGCCGCTCGGCTGGCTCGCGGAGGCGAGGCTCGCGGACGTGCTCGAAGCGCCGCCCGATACGCTGCGTCGGCTCGCGGCGAGCGGGTGTCGCAGGCTGCAGCTCGTCGTCGCCGCAGTCACGCGTGAGCGCGTGCTCGAGACGGCTGCGCGGCTCCGCGACGCCGGGCTCGGGGGGCGCTTCGTCTTCGATGTGGCGGAGCGCAAGAACGGCGGACGCGACCTGGCGACGGCCATCTCGGCCGCGCGCGCCCTCTGCGCGATGGACAGCCGCTTCGTGACGCCGATCCGGCAGCACCGGGAGCCCCACTCGCACGCGGAGGGCGGCCGCTCGCTCGAGGCCTGGGCGGCGCTCGAGAAGACGCCGTGGGACGCGGCGGCGGAGCGGCGGCTGTCGCGCGCGGCATTCTACTTCGCCGAGGCCCAGCGCCCGCCCGGCCGGCGCCTCGGCAAGCACCTGTTGCGCGTGCTCGCGCTGCTGCGGGTGCGGCTGGGCTTCTTCGCGCTCGACCTCGAGCGAGTCGCGGTCGAGCTGTCGGCGCTGCTACGGACGGGACGAGCCCGGCCCAGGCCGGGGGGGGATTGAGCTGCGGGGTATAATCCCCGCTCTTTCAGATGGGACAGGCGATGCGTGAGCTCCACGAGATCCTGCAGGCGATGGTCGCCCAGAAGGACAAGATCAAGGACCGGCGCGAGCTGCTGTTGGACATGGGCGAGCGCGTCGTCAAGGCCGTCAGCCAGGAGTTCGGCTGCAAGCAGGACGAGGTGGCGATCCTGCTGCTCTCGGTCGACGGCCGGCACCTGCGCTTCATCGCGCCGCGCCGCTTCGCGGAGCTCGGCTCGATCCCCACCACCAAGCGGGACTCGATCGCGGTGGGCGTGCTGTCGCGCCGCTCGGGCGAGGTGATCAACAACGTGCCGATGGTGAAGCACGTCTCGTTCTTCGAGACGATCAAGCTGCGCGACAAGCCGCTGCCGATCCAGAAGATGGTCACGACGCCGCTCGTCGTGCGCGGCCAGCCGCTCGGCGTGGCCGAGATCAGCCGCAAGGGCGAGACCGTGCGGGACGCCGGCCCCGACTTCACGCCCGCCGACCTGCGCCGCGCGCAGGAGATCTTCGACGGGATCGCCCCGTTCTTCGCGGAGGCGCGGCCCGCGGGCTACTAGACTAGACGCGGCCCTACTCGTCGGGGAGGCGGACTTTGCCGGTGTCGTCCACCACGAAGGCCCGCCCGACCGGCCCCTGGGGCAGCGCGTCGGCCCGGTAGCCGTCCGACTCGGCCGTCAGACGGAATCCGTACCGCATGCGTCTGAAGCCCGAGCCGTCGTGCGCCACGTCGATCGCCAGCAGCCCGGCGTCCTGTAGCTCGCGCAGCGTGCCGTAGCGGTTGTTCTTGCGATAGAACGCCTGCTCGATCGTGTTCAGGTACAGCAGCGTGCCGACCGCCGGGCGTTCGGCCCGCGTGAGATTCGGCGGCATCTGTGGCCTCGCCCGGTATTTCGAGGTCGAGTAGGACGTGCCGCCTCCCGAACGGTACTTCTGGGCGAGCGCGTCGCCAGCGGCGCGGCCGTCCGACTCTTCGGCGGGAATGTCGTTGAGGTGCGAGAAGTCAGACGCCGCTGGCTCGTCCGTGCCGGGGGTCGAGACGACCGACCCGGCCGGCGTCGTCGGGATTGTGGCGCCGCGGCTCGCGACGGGGGGCGCGCCGCTCGCCACGCGGGGAGAGGGCTGCGCATGCGTCGGGCTCGCTGCCGGCGGCGCAGGAGTCGCGGCGGCAGGTGTCGGCGCGGCCTCGGCCCGCGCCCCGGGGCCCGGGTCCGCGGGAGTGGACGAAACGGCGGGCGCCGGAGTCGCTGCGGTCGCAACGTCCGGGCTCGTCGTGGCCGCGTTGCGTCGCAGCATGTACCAGCCGCCGCCCACGATCAGTGCCACGAGCGAGAGGCCCGCCCCGCCGAGCCCCACGATCAGCCCCGTACCTCCGCCCTTGCGGCGCTCCGGCGCGCTGACGAGCGGGCGTGCCGCGCGCGCCGGAGCGGCGGCGGGTTTCTGCGGAATCGGTGGGATCCGTGGCGCCTCGGCTCGTGCCGTGGCCGGGGTGAGGATCGTCGGGGGCACCGGCGGTGGCAGGGGAGGCGGCGCCCCCGCGCTCCCCGCCGACGAGAGCGTCGCCGGCGACTGGGCCGTGGGGGCCGAGGAAATCGTCGGCACGTCGCCCGGAGGCGCGTCAGGGGGCAGTGTCGGGGTGTCCTTCGCACGCAGCGTCGGCACGAAGCCCGGGCGCGTGACGGCGAGCAGGTCGTCCGCCAGCTCGCGTCCGCTCTGATAGCGGTCCTCAGGCTTCTTCGAGAGCGCCTTGGCGATGATGCGCAGCATCTCGTCGGAAACGGTCGGGTCGAGCTCGCGCAGCGATGGCGGCTCCTCGGTGATGATCTTGAAGAGCAGCGCGGTGATCGAGTCGCCCCGGAAAGCCCGTTGCCCCGCTAGCATCTCGTACAGGATGCAGCCGACCGAGAACAGGTCGCTGCGGCCGTCGATCGCGCCCCCGCGCGCCTGCTCGGGGCTCATGTAGGAGGGCGTCCCGAGCAGGCTGCCGGTGACGGTCAGATGCTCGGCCGAGTCGGTGACCTTGGCGATCCCGAAGTCGGCGACCTTCACGTGGTCGCCGGGCTCGATCATGATGTTCGCGGGCTTGATGTCGCGGTGGACGACGCCGTGCTTGTGCGCGACGGCCAGCGCGTCGGCCACCTGCGCGCCGATCGCGGCCGCGCGCTCGACCGCCATCTTGCCCGAGCCCGAGATCACGCGGTCGAGCCCGACGCCGTCGACGAACTCCATCGAGATGTAGCTCAGGCCCTCCCAGGTGCCGATGTCGTAGAGCATCACGATGTTCGGGTGCCGCAGCCGCGCCGCGACCTGGGCCTCCTGCTTGAAGCGCTTCAGCAGGTCCTCGAGCGAGGCGGTCGAGGCGGCAAGGCCTTCGAGCCTGATGGTCTTGATCGCCACCATCCGGCCGAGATCCTTGTCCTTGGCCTTGAACACGGTGCCGAAGGCGCCAGCGCCGAGCTTCTTCTCGATCAGGTAGCGTCCGGCGATCTCGCTCGGTTCCGGGGCGGCGGGCTTCGTCGCGCTCACGTCGTTCGCTCTCCTATCCGGGCGGCCAGCCCAGCCGCCGCCCGCCCAAGAGGTGCAGGTGGATGTGGTAGACGCTGTAGCCGGCGTCGTCGCCGCAGTTCAGGACCACGCGGAAGCCGCTTTCGCCGTGCCCGAGCTCCGTCGCGATGTCGCGCGCCTTTCGCACCAAAGCACCCACCAGGTCGTCGTCGCCGGGCCCGAGATCGAGCAGGCTCGTGACGTGGCGGCGGGGAATCACGAGGACGTGAGTGGGCGCCTGTGGGTTCACGTCGTGGAACGCGAGCAGTCGGTCGTCGGCGAAGACGCTCCGCGAGGGGATGCGGCCCTCCGCGATCTCGCAGAAGAGGCAGGCCATGGCTCTTGCCTGAAAGTGTACACCGCGCGCCAGCGCCGGCGCGGGCCGGGAGGACTCCCTGCATCAGAGGTCGAGCGGGAGTTGGGGTGCGGCGAGCCCCAGGAGCAGCTTGCGTGTCGAGGAAGCGATCGGGAGCTGCTCGACCTCCTCGGGCAGCACCCAAAGGAACCGCTCTGGATCTTCGGGAACGGGAGGCCGCAGGCGCGTCTTGTAGCCCTCGAGCGTGATGCGGCGGTAGGTCACGGCGTGGCGGGCCCGCACCGCGAGCGGCCCGGGCACGACGCGCAGGCCGTGGCGCTCCTCGATCTCGCGCGCGAGGTCGGGTCGGCCACGCGCGTCGAGCGAGGTCTGGGGCACTTCCCACATCCGGCCCAGCAGGCGGCCCTCTGGGCGCCGGACGAGCAGCACGCGCCCGTCGCGCTCGACTAGCGCGGCGGCCACCGTCACGTCGACGGACGCCCGGCGGGCGCGGCCCTCGGGTAGCTCGGCCACGAGGCCGCGTGCGCGCGCCTCGCAGCGCTGGCGGAGGGGACAAGCCGGGCAGGCGGGCTTGCGCGGCAGGCACAGCGTGGCTCCGAGCTCCATGAGCGCCTGATTCCAGTCGCCGGGGCGCTCGCGGTCGAGCAGCTCGTCGGCGCGGTTGTAGTACGGGCCGTCCTTGCGGAACTCCGGGCCGCGCAGGGCGAGCAGGCGCGCGAGCACGCGCCGCACGTTGCCGTCCACGACCGGCAGCGGCAATCCGAAGGCGATCGACAACACGGCGCTCGCCGTGTAGAGGCCCACGCCGGGAACGTTCAGAGCCGCCTCGAGCGTGCGCGGAAAGCGACCGGCGTGCCGCTCCGCCACGTGCTGCGCGCCGCGGTGGAGATTGCGCGCGCGGTGGTAGTAGCCGAGGCCCGACCAGGCCGCGAGCACCTCCTCCTCGGGCTCCTCGGCGAGCGCGAGCAGAGTCGGGAAGCGGTCCAGGAAGGCCTTGTAATAGGGCAGCACCGTCTTGACGGTGGTCTGCTGCAGCATCACCTCGGAGACCCAGATGCGGTAGGGGTCCTTGGTGCGCCGCCAGGGCAGGTCGCGGCGATGACGGTCGTACCAGGCGAGGAGCGCCCGATGGAGCGCCGCGGTTCCCCTGTCAGCCTGCGTCCGCGGCGCCTCCGGCATCGAGACGAGTCTAACCGACGCGCGGCCCGGCGCCCAGCGGGCACCGGGCGAGGACCACGCGAGCACGGCCGGCGAGGTCGTTGCGGACCTCCGTGCCGACGAAACCCGCTGCTGCCATCAGGCCGGCAACGCCGCCCGCGAGCGATGGAGCGATCTCCAGGACGAGCGCGCCGCCGGGGGCGAGCACGTCCTCGGCCGCCGGGACGAGCCGGCGGTAGACGGAGAGCGCGTCGCCGGGCGGGAAGAGCGCCAGCTGCGGCTCGTGGTCGCGGACCTCGGGGGCGAGCGTGTCGCGCTCGGCTGCGTCGACGTAAGGCGGATTGCTCACGACCAGGTCGACATGCCCCTCGAGCCCGGACACGGGCTCGAGGAGCTGGCCCAGGTAGAAGGCGACGCGGCCCGCGAGGCCGAGCCGCCGGGCGTTCTCCCGGGCCACCTCGAGGGCTGGTGCCGAGATGTCCGTCGCGTGCACCTGAGCATGGGGTCTCTCGGCGGCGAGCGAGAGCGCGATACAGCCGCTTCCGGTGCCCACGTCGACGATCAGCGGTCGTTCGGCCCCTCGCAGCAGGCCGAGAGCCGCCTCGACCACGAGCTCGGTCTCTGGACGGGGGATCAGAACGTCGGGCGTGACCCGGAACTCGTGCTTCCAGAACGCCTGTGAACCGACGAGGTGCTGGAGCGGCACGCGGCGTGCCCGCTGGGCCACGAGGGCGCGGAAGGCGCGCTCGGGGCCGGTTTCGACCGGCGCGCCGGCGGAAGCGACGATCGTCGCCCGGTCCCAGCCGAGGACATGGCGCAGCAGGCGCTCCGCGTCCCAGTCGGAAGCCTCGACGCCGGCTGCCAGCAGTCGGTGCGCGGCCTCCGCGAGCAGCTCCGCCACGGTCATGCGCGCGTTCGGGGTCGGGCTCAGCGCGTTGTGGCCGCTCCCGGGCGGCTGCCCGAAGGCGACGCGGTCTTGAGCTTCTCGGCCTGGTGGTGAGCGATCAGGCCGGCCACGATCTCGTCGAGGTCGCCGTCGAGCACCTCCTGCAGTCGGTGCAGCGTGAGGCCGATACGGTGGTCGCTCACGCGGGCCTGCTGGAAGTTGTAGGTGCGGATCTTCTCCGAGCGGTCGCCGCTGCCCACCTGGCTCTTGCGGTCGCTCGCGATCGCCTTCTGCTGCTGCTCGAGCGCCATCTCGTAGAGCCGCGAGCGCAGCACCTTCATTGCCTTCTCGCGGTTCTTGATCTGGCTCTTCTCGTCCTGGCACGAGACGACCGTGTTCGTGGGCAGGTGCGTGATGCGGACCGCCGAGTAGGTGGTGTTGACGCTCTGGCCACCCGGCCCCGAGGAGCAGAAGGTGTCCACGCGCAGGTCCTTGGCCTCGATCTTCACGTCGACCTCTTCGGCTTCCGGCAGCACCGCCACGGTGATGGCCGAGGTGTGGATCCGGCCGGAGCCCTCGGTCACCGGCACGCGCTGGACGCGATGGACGCCGCTCTCGTAGCGCAGCTTCGAGAACACGCGGTCGCCCTCGACCATCGCGATCACTTCCTTGATCCCGCCCTGGCCGCTGCGGCTCTGGGAGACGACGTCGACCTTCCAGCCCTGCCGCTCGGCGAAGCGCTGGTACATCCGAAACATTTCCGCGGCGAAGAGCGAGGCCTCGTCGCCGCCGGTGCCCGCCCGGATCTCGAGCAGCACGTTCTTCTCGTCGTTCGGGTCCTTGGGCACGAGCAGCAGCGGGATCTCGGCGTCGAGGGCGTTCCGCTTCGCCTCGAGCGTGCGGGTTTCCTCGTGCGCCATCTCACGCAGCTCGGGGTCGGGCTCGGCCTTCACCATCTCCTGGACCTTGGCGAGCTCCTGGAGCGTGTCCTTGTAGGCGCGGTAACGCTCGACGATGGGGCCGACCTCCTTGGCCTCGCGGGCGAGCTTCTGGTAGGTCGGTTGGTCCTGGACCACCGAGGCGTCGGACATCGAGGCCTCGACCTCGGCGAACCGGGCCTCGATGTCCCGGAGCTTCTGGAAGGTGATCCCGTCCATGACCCTGGCGCGGGAGGCTTCTGGCCGGCCTCAGGCCTTGGCCGCCGCCTTCTTCGTGCCGGACTTCGTGCCCGAAGGCTTGGTGCCGCCGTACTTGCGCGTGAAGCGCTCGATGCGCCCCGCCGTGTCCATCAGCCGCTGCTTGCCGGTGAAGAACGGGTGGCAGGCCGAGCAGATCTCGAGGCGCAGCTCCTTCTTGGTCGATCGGGTGGTCCAGGTCGCGCCGCAGGCACAATGAACGTTCACAACCGCGTAATCGGGATGGATTCCAGCTTTCATGAGACTCCTCAAGGCCGGCCAAAGGTCACGGCCACAAACCCTAATGCTATCAGCAATAGACAACTCTGGGGAGTCTGGAGGGCCGGGGGCCCCCAGTTCGAAGCAAGCAACCCATCGTGCACACAGCGCGGACCCCCTTGAGGGGCCGTTCTACAACCGCTGCGCGCCGTCCTGCTTGCCCAGGTCCCGGTCGAAAGTGCCCAACGGAAGGTGACCCCACTTCCGCGCTACCTCGAGCACGAGGCAGTCGGAGAAGCTCACGGCGGGTTTCGCCCGGTACTGCTCCAGGGCGGCCGTGACAGCGTCTGCGTCCTGAAGGGTCAGATCCTGATGGTTCAACAACATGTCGACAGCCGTGGCGACTGCCGGCGCTTCGAGCTCGTACACGGACGCGAGCACCCAGATCGCCTCCACCAGCACCACCTGAGAGACCCATGCACCGCGGGCGACGAACGCCTCTGCGGCAGCAACCTGCCTGGGATCGTCGCGGGACACCAAGCGCACGAGGACGTTGGTGTCAACGGCGCGCATGGCGCCGCTTCACGTAGTCCTTCAGGCCCGCCTTCAGCTCCCCGAGCTTTCGCCGCCTGGGTGGGCTCGGAAAGAGAGCCCCGTGGAGATCGGCGGAGGTGAACCGGCCGACCCGTCGAACGACGATGTTCTCGCCTTCCTCATGCCATTCCAGCGTGGACCCCGGGCCCACGCCGAGTTTCCGCCGGACGGCCGCGGGAACCGAGATCTGCCCCTGTGCAGTGACCCGGGACTGGGCGATTGCCATGCTCTACATTACCCAGGTACTGTGGCAATGTCAAGCCGTCTGCCTCCGCCCGCTCCGCCCTGTGTCGGCGAGCACCCAGATCAGCTGCGGCGCTCCGTCGTTTGGATCGGGCAGTTGGCCGATGGCCCCTTAGACTTAGAGGGCCTCGTACGCAGCACTGATCTGTTTGAAGGTGCCTTCTGCATTCGCCCGGACCCGGGGGTCGCTCTGGAAGCGGTCTGGATGCCAAACCTTGGCGAGGTCGCGGTACGCCGCCCAACACTTTGGTGTGCCGCGAAGACACCCCCGTTGGCTTGCGTGCGAGCATACGGCCGTAGAGGCCGCGGGGAGAACGGAATGGCCTGGCGACGCAAATTTCCTTGGGGCTGGACAAGGGAAGTGCTGGTGCTGGCGCACAGGTTCTTTCGGTACGGTCGTCCACTTGGCCGCGCCGCGGCTGATGTCGCGATGGCGACGCCTTTTCAGCCGATCGCCATCCCGTCCAGGAAGTCCTTGTTGCCCTTCGTCTTGGCGAGCTTGTCGAGGATCAGCTCCATCGCCTCGACCTGCGACAGCGGGGAGAGCACCTTGCGCAGGATCCAGACCCGCTGCAGCTCGTCGCGGGGGAGCAGCAGCTCCTCCTTGCGGGTGCCGGACTTGTTGATGTCGACCGCCGGATAGATGCGCCGGTCGGACATCCTGCGATCGAGCACGATCTCGGAGTTGCCGGTGCCCTTGAACTCCTCGAAGATCACGTCGTCCATCCGCGAGCCGGTCTCGATCAGAGCGGTGGCTATGATGGAGAGCGAGCCGCCGTCCTCGATGTTGCGCGCGGCACCGAAGAAGCGCTTCGGGCGTTGCAGCGCGTTGGCGTCGACGCCGCCCGAGAGCACCTTGCCCGAGGAGGGCACGACCGCGTTGTAGGCGCGCGCCAGCCGGGTGATCGAGTCGAGCAGGATCACCACGTCCTTCTTGTGCTCGACCAGGCGCTTCGCCTTCTCGATCACCATCTCCGCCACCTGCACGTGGCGCGTGGGCGGCTCGTCGAAGGTCGAGGAGACCACTTCGCCGCGCACCGTGCGCTGCATGTCGGTGACTTCCTCGGGCCGCTCGTCGACCAGCAGCACGATCAGGATCACCTCGGGGTGGTTGTTCGCGATCGAGTTGGCGATGCTCTGCAGGATCAGCGTCTTGCCAGTGCGTGGCGCAGCCACGATCAACCCGCGCTGGCCCTTGCCGAGCGGCGTCATCATGTCGAGGACGCGCGCCGTCATGTTGTCCTGCGAGGTCTCGAGCCGCAGGCGTTCGCGCGGGTAGAGCGGCGTCAGGTTGTCGAACAGGACTTTGTCCTTCGCGAGCTCGGGCGGGTCGAAGTTGACGCCCTCGACCTTGATCAGCGCGAAGTAGCGCTCGCCCTCCCGTGGCGGGCGCACCTGGCCGCTCACCGTGTCCCCGGTTCGGAGGTCGAAGCGGCGGATCTGCGAGGGGGAGACGTAGATGTCGTCCGGACCCGCCAGGTAGCTCGACTCGGGGGCGCGCAGGAAGCCGTAGCCGTCGGGCATGATCTCGAGCACGCCCTCCGCGAACAACAGGCCGTTGCGTTGCGCCTGGGCGTGGAGCATGCGAAAGATGAGGTCGTGCTTCTTGGACCCCGCCGCGCTCTCGATCCCGGCCTCGATCGCGGCCGCGGTCAGCGCGTGGATGTCCATCTCCTTGAGCGCGGAGAGGGCCAGCGGCACGGGAGCGCCCGGGGGCGGCGGGGCCTCGACGTAGACGGGATCGTCCGGCAGTTCCGGCTTGTCGTCAGCGTCCATCTTGCCCTCGTGTTGCGATCACGGCGACGCCCGCGTCGTCGACCGCGAAGGCGGCCACACGGATCACGTTCCAAAGCTCGACGATGCCCGTGCCACGCTCCGCGCTCACCGGCAGCACCGCCTGTGCGCCCTGCCCGAGCCCCGCCCGGAGCGAGGCGAGCCGCCGCCTGGACTCGTCGCGGTTGAGCGCGTCGATCTTGTTGACGGCGAGCATCCAGGGCAAGCCGTGGTGGTCGAGCCACGATCGCAGCACCCCGTCCCGCTCACCCGGCTCGTGGCGTGCGTCGACGATGAACACGCACAAGCGCAGCGGCTCTCGATCTGTGAGGTAGGACACCGCCACCTGCTCGAAGCTCTCGCGGACCTCGCGCGAGGCCTTTGCATACCCGTAGCCCGGCAGGTCGACGAGGTAGAGGTCGCCGCGACCACGGCCGCCGGGTCGCTCGGCGCCGCTCACGCGGAAGAAATTGACGAGGCGGGTACGGCCCGGGGCGGAGGACACCCGGGCCAGCCCGCGGGTGCCGGCGAGGGCGTTCAACAGGCTGCTCTTGCCGACGTTCGAGCGGCCGAGGAACGCGACCTCGGGCAAGCGGTCGGCGGGGAACTGCGAGGGGCCCACGGCACTGCCGGCGAACGTGACGTCCCGGCTGCTGCGCGGCGCACGGGATGAGCTGTCGTGCTTCACACCAGGATCGGAGAGATGCGCGGCGGGCAACGCCCGCGCGCTCAGTGGGTCATGCCGTCCGGCACCGCGCCCATCGTGTCCGCGGCCGCGTCGGCCGCCACCTGCGCGGGTGGGGCGTCGGGCGCGACGAGCGCGAGCTTCAGAACTTCGTCGACGTGGTCGACGAGGTGCACCTCGATGGCGTCCAGGACGTTCTTCGGCACGTCCGCGAGGTCCTTCTCGTTCTCGCGCGGCAAGATCGCGGCCGCGATGCCGATGCGGTGCGCCGCCAGCAGCTTTTCCTTGACGCCGCCGATCGGGAGCACCTTGCCGCGCAGCGTGATCTCGCCGGTCATCGCCACGTCGCGCCGCACCGGCACGCGGGTCAGCGCCGAGACGAGGGCCGTGCACATCGTGATGCCTGCCGAGGGCCCGTCCTTCGGGATCGCCCCCTCGGGAACGTGGATGTGTACGTCGACCTTTCGGCTGAAGTCGCGAGCGATCGAAAACTGCTCGGCCCGTGAGCGCACGAACGACATCGCCGCGTGCGCCGACTCCTGCATCACGTCGCCGAGCTTGCCGGTGAGGCGCAAAGCACCCTTCCCGGGCATCAGCGTGACCTCGATCGGCAGGATCTCGCCGCCGACCTCGGTCCAGGCGAGGCCCGTGGCGAGGCCGATCTCGTGGTGCTCCTCCTGCTGCGTGGTGCGGTAGCGCGGGACGCCGAGGTAGTCGCCGAGGTTGGCGGGCGTCACGCTGGCTGCGTAGCCCTTGCCCTCGAGCACGACCTTGCGCGCCACCTTGCGCAGGATCGTCGACATCTCGCGCTCCATGTTGCGCACGCCCGCCTCGCGGGTGTAGCGCCGCACCAGCTCCTGAAGGGCCTCCTCGGCGTACTCGACGTTCTTCGGGGTGAGGCCGTGCGACTTGATCTGCTTCGGGATCAAGTGGCGCTGCGCGATCTCGATCTTCTCGTGCTCGGTGTAGCCGGGGAGGCGGATCACCTCCAGGCGGTCCTGCAGCGCCTGAGGGATCGTATGCAACACGTTGGCGGTGGCGATGAAGAACACCGACGAAAGATCGAACTCGACGTCCAAGTAGTGGTCCGAGAAGGTGTGGTTCTGCTCCGGGTCGAGCACCTCGAGCAAGGCGGCCGAGGGATCGCCCCGGAAGTCCATCGACATCTTGTCGACTTCGTCGAGCAGGAACACCGGGTTGCGCGCGCCCGCCTTCTTCATCATCTGGATGATCTGGCCGGGGAAGGCGCCGATGTAGGTGCGGCGGTGGCCGCGGATCTCGGCCTCGTCGCGTACGCCGCCGAGCGACAGCCGGACGAACTTGCGGTTGGTGGCGCGCGCGATCGAGCGGGCGAGCGAGGTCTTGCCGACGCCGGGCGGGCCCACGAAGCACAGGATCGGGCCCTTCGGGTTGTTGACGAGCTGGCGCACGGCCAGGAACTCGACGATCCGCTCTTTGACCTTCTCGAGGCCATAGTGGTCCTCGTTCAGCATCTTCTCGGCGGCGGCGAGGTCCTTGCGCTCGCGGGTCTTCTTCGTCCAGGGCACGGCGATCAGCCAGTCGAGGTAGTTGCGCGAGACGGTCGCCTCGGCGGACATCGGTGGCATCGACTCGAGCCGCTTCAGCTCCTGGAGCGCCTTCTCCTCGGCGTCCTTCGGCATGCGAGCCTGCTCGACCTTGCGCCGCATGTCGTCGACCTCGCTGGTGCGGTCGTCCTTGCGGCCGAGCTCCTTCTGGATCGCCTTCATCTTCTCGTTGAGGTAGTACTCCTTCTGCGCCCGCTCCATCTGCTTCTTGACGCGGCCCTGGATCCGGCGGTCGACGTTGAGCTTGTCGACCTCGGCCTCCAGGATCGAGGCGATGCGCGTGAGCCGCTCCTGGGCGGTGAAGATCTCGAGCAGGTTCTGCTTCTCCTCGACCGCCACCACGAGGTGCGAAGAGATCGTGTCGGCGAGGCGGCCGGGGTCCTCGACGCGCACCGCCGCGAGCATGGCGTCGTAGTGGAGGTTGTTCGAGAGCTTGACGTACTGCTCGAAGAGCCCGATCACCTTCGAGATCAGGCTCTCGAGCCCGCTCGCGGGCTCCTCCACGGCCGGCACCAGCTTCACCACCACGCGCAGCGAGCCCGACTCCTCGCGGTACTCGAGGGCGCGGGCGCGCTCGAGGCCCTCGACCAGCACCTTCACGTTGCCGTCGGGCAGCTTCAGGCTCTGCACGATGCTGCACACGGTGCCGACGGTGTGGATCTGCTCGGGGCCCGGGTTGTCGTGGGTGGCGTCGTGCTGCGCCGAGAGGAAGATGCGCTTGCCGCGGACGAGCGCCTGCTCGAGCGCGCGGATCGAGCTCTTCCGCCCGATCACGAACGGGATCATCATGTGCGGGAACACCACCAGGTCCCGCATCGGCACCATCGGCAAGTTCTCGATCAGGTCCGCCTTGTCACGCCCGAACATGGTCTCGCTCCGCCCACGGGTGAGCCACAGAGTGCGCCCCGCGCGGCGCTTTCAAAGGTAGCACGCGGACGCGAGCCGGCCTAGCCAGCCTTCTCGATCAGGGCGGCGGCCTTGTCCCGGTCGAGCACCATCTCGCGCGTCACCACGCACTCCCGCACCTTGCGCATCGAGGGCAGGTTGTACATGAGCTCGAGCATCAGGTCCTCGATGATCATCCTGAGCCCGCGCGCGCCGATCTTGCGCTGGATCGCGAGCTCCGCGATCGCCTCGAGCGAGTCGTCCGCGAAGCGCAGCTTGACGTTCTCGTACTCGAACAGGCGCTGGTACTGGCGCGTGATCGCGTTCTTCGGCTGGGTCAGGATCTCGACGAGCGCGGGCTGGCCGAGGTCGTGGAGCGTCGCCACCACCGGCAGGCGTCCCACGAACTCGGGGATCAGGCCGTACTTGATGAGGTCGGTCGGTTGCACCTGGCCGAGCAGCGACGCCTTGTCGACGGCTGTGCCCTTGGGCTGGCTCTTTGCGTCGGTCCGGAAGCCGAGCGTCTTCTTGCCCACGCGGCGGTCGATCACCTTGTCGAGGCCGACGAAAGCCCCGCCGCAGATGAACAGGATGTTCGTGGTGTCGATCTGGTAAAACTCCTGGTGCGGGTGCTTGCGGCCGCCCTGCGGCGGGACGTTGGCGACGGTGCCCTCGAGGATCTTGAGCAGCGCCTGCTGCACCCCCTCGCCCGAGACGTCGCGCGTGATCGAGGGGTTCTCGTCCTTGCGCGAGATCTTGTCGATCTCGTCGATGTAGATGATGCCTTCCTGGCACTTCTCGATGTCGCCGCCCGCCGCCTGCAGCAGCTTCAGGATGATGTTCTCGACGTCCTCGCCCACGTAGCCGGCCTCGGTGAGCGTCGTGGCGTCGACGATCGTGAAGGGGACGGAGAGCAGCCGCGCCAGCGTCTGGGCGAGCAGCGTCTTGCCGGTGCCGGTCGGGCCGATCAGCAGGATGTTCGACTTGGTGAGCTCGACGTCGTTGCGGCCGCGCTGCTTGCCGATCTCGATGCGCTTGTAGTGGTTGTAGACCGCGACCGCCAGCTTTTTCTTCGCCTGCTCCTGGCCGATCACGTACTCGTCGAGGAACTTCTTGACCTCCTGCGGGGTGGGGAGGCCGCTGCGGGTTTGCCGGCCCTCGGAACGGCGGTCGTCGGAGATGATGTCGTTGCAGACGTCGACGCACTCGTCGCAGATGAAGACGGTGGGGCCCGCGATCAGCTTGCGGACGTCGTTCTGGTCCTTGTTGCAGAACGAGCAACGCAGGACCTCGCCCTCGGAGCCGGCCTTCTTGGTGGTGGTCATCTTTCCCGCCTGGAGATGACGTGGTCGACGATGCCGTAGGCCTTGGCCTGCTCGGCGTCCATGATGAAGTCGCGGTCGGAGTCGGTCGCGATGCGCTCGAGCGGCTGCTTCGTGTGGCTGGCCAGGATCTGGTTGAGGCGGTCTTTGGTGCGCAGGATCTCCTTCGCCTGGATCGCGATGTCGGAGGCCTGGCCCTGCGTCCCGCCCCACGGCTGGTGGATCAGGATGCGCGAGTTCGGCAGCCCGAAGCGCTTGCCCTGGGTGCCGGCGGCCAGCAGCACGGCACCCATCGAGGCCGCCTGGCCGACGCAGATCGTCTGCACGTCGGGCCGGATCAGCTGCATCGTGTCGTAGATCGCCAGGCCGGCAGTGGTCACACCCCCCGGGCTGTTGATGTAGATGTGGATGTCCTTCTCGGGATCCTCGGCTTCCAGGAACAGGAGCTGGGCGATGATCAGGTTGGCCACCATGTCGTCGATGGAGGTGCCGATGAAGACGATGTTGTCCTTGAGGAGGCGGGAATAGATGTCGTATGCCCGCTCACCCCGGGCCGTCTGCTCGACCACCATCGGGACGAGCGTGCCCGCGAAGGCGTTGCCTCCACTCATGTTAGCTCGATACTAGCATTGGACTTGAGCAAGTCAAGGGTCTTCTCCTCGCGAATCCGCGCGGCGAGTGCTGCGAGGT
>Ga0247727_10004505_pt1 | contig 29466 bp, 30 predicted proteins | sample WisWelCaveWW1625_FD_202498 | JGI IMG/M metagenome (GOLD analysis project Ga0247727, IMG submission 202498) | Biofilm microbial communities from Wishing Well Cave, Virginia, United States - WW16-25 | ecosystem: Environmental > Aquatic > Deep subsurface > Groundwater > Cave microbial mat | place...
TCGGCCTTCAGGCTTCCAGGCATGCTGCGTTTCAAATCCCAGAAGGCTCAGGATTTTTCCGGTGAACTGTTCGGCGATGTCATCGAGCGATTGCGGCTTGTGGTAGAAGGGCGGCGCCAGCGGCATGACGATGGCACCCGCGACGGAGAGCTTGTGCGCCTGCTCGAGGTGGATCGTTGACAGCGGCGTCTCCCGCACGCAGACGATGAGCGTGCGGCGCTCCTTCAGGGCGACCTGGGCTACGCGCGTGATGAGCGTGTCGCCGATGCCGCAGGCGATCTTGCTCATGGTCGAGGCCGAACACGGCAGGATGACCATGGCGTCGAACGGCGTGGAGCCGGAAGAAAACGGCGCGGCCAGATCATCATCGGAGAATGTCTTCTTCACATGTTCGGCGAGGTGATGCTCGGTGAGTCCGGTTTCCTCCTTCAGGGTATACCGTCCCCACTTCGAGAGGATCAAATACTTCTCCGCCTGGCAGCGCCGCAGGAAGTCCACGCCGAAGATGAACCCGGAGGCGCCAGTCATGCCCACTACTATGCGCATGCTATTCTCCCCATCTGAACGCTAGACGCCCATCGCGATAAAGCCGAGAACAAGGAAGCCGATGGCGCCGTTTAGCTTGAAAAAGGCGAACTCTGGGCGACGGGCAGCCACGAGATGCTGCCAGAGAAAGAGCGCGCCGATGGCGGCAAGCCAGACGAGCGAGATGTCGGTGTAGAGCTGTTTGTACCAGAGCAAACACAGCGCGCCGAACGCCGCGGCGTGCAGCAGCGCCGCCATCCGCAGCGCCGGCTGCTTGCCGAGCCGCGCGGGCAGCGAGTGCAGACCGGCCTCGCGGTCGAAGGCCTCATCCATCGTCGCGTAGATGATGTCGAACCCGGTTACCCAGAGGACGGAAAACAGCCACAGCCAGGCGACTTCCGTCACCCCTGAGAGCGACTGCGCAGCGGCAATCCATCCTGCGACCGGCCCCATCGACCAGGCAACACCGAGGCCGAGGTGCGCGAACGCCGTGACGCGCTTCAAATACGGATAGACGAAGAACAGGACGACCGGGATAGCGGACAACCGCAGGCAGATCGGCGCGATGGCCGCGGCTGCAGCGACGTAGCCTCCGCAGGCGATCACCACGATCCACCAGGCCTCCCGCGGCTGCATGGCTGCGCGCGGCAGCTCCCGGTTGCGGGTCCTCGGGTTGCGGGCATCGATGGCGACATCAACCAAGCGGTTCAGCCCCATCGCGACCGTCCGCGCTCCGGCGGCTGCCGTCAGCATCAGCAGCGTCAGGCGAAGCGGCGGCCATTCCCGCATCCCCAGCAACGCCCCGGCGAAGATCGCCGGGAGCGAAAAGACCGCATGCTCCAGCTTGACGAAGCTGGCATAGACGTACAGCCGACGGAGATCCGGTGCGTATTCCATTTACAAGAGAAACGGCAGGAAAAACGGCGCGGCGGCTTTCGCAACGGCGACCCCGCCCATCGCCAGCTCAAGCGCCCCGCCGGCCACGAGCCCGACCCCGCGGAAGGTGCCGTTCACAGCTCCAAGGAGAGTCCCCAAGATGGGTGGACCGCTAAAGGTGCCGACGAGCGTTGAGAGCGGAGGCTGGAGAACGCCGGCGATGACTTTCTGAATGCCGCCGATGATGCTCGCTTCGGCCGGCTGGGCCGTCGCACCACAGAACCACAGAATCGCCACAGAACCACAGAGGATCTTCTCTGTGACTGTGTGTGCCTGCCTGCCCCGCAAGCTGGCGGGGCGCAGGCAGGGCTTCTGTGTCATCTGTGACGCCGTTTGGCTCCCCACGGATCGAAACCGGCGGCCATCTCCACGACGCCGCCGACGGTTTTCTGGGCCGCCCGCGCGGCACCCGCCAGCAGGCCGATGGCCGTGCCCACCACCGGCGGCCCTTCGAGCGTGGCCTCGAACACCGTCTTCGGCAGCTCAAAGACCAGGCCGTCAAGCACCTGCCCAACCCCGTGCAGGAAACTCGGCTCCGGTTTTTCGGCGGCCATGGTAAGGGGATGGGCGCACAGGAGCATTCCTGATAGAACGACGGTCTGCGGAAGTCTCACGTCAATCCGCAATCCAAAATCTAAAATCCAAAATCCGTGGCGTCTCATCCCCCATAGTGCCATCCGGTGTCCATCAGCGTCAGCGCCGGCTCATCCCGGTGCACGCCGGCCTCCACCACCTCGCCGATGACGACGGCGTGATCGCCCTGCTCGTTGGCGATCTCGCGCAGCTCACACTCGAAGTACGCAATCGCCTGCTCCAGCACCGGCGCGCCGGTTTTCCCCGGGCGGTGTGGCACGTCCTTCAGCTTCTCCCCCACGACGGCGGCCGGCTTGACAAACTGCTCGGCCACCGCCTTCTGGTCTTTTCCCAGCAGGTTGACGGAAAACACGCGGTCTTGCTTGATCATCTGAAGGGAGTGCGAGTCCTGCTTGATCCCCAGGGCGACGAGCGGCGGCGTAAATGACACCTGGGTCAGCCAGGTCGCGGTGAAGGCGTTGACTTGAGCCCCTTGCTTGACGCCGACGATGTACACGCCGTGCGGAATTTTCCGCAGCGCAATTTTTTTGGCCTGCAAATCCATTTATAACCTCAACACATTCTCCGATTACACAGATTCGCTGAGAAGGAACATAGATGAACTGCGGATTACACAGATAGAACCGGTTCTATCTGTGTAATCTGCTCTTTGACGGTCGATTGACTTGCGAATCTGCGTAATCAACGCAGATGTTTTTCAAAAAATTCCAACGTGCGGTGCCACGCCCGCTCGGCGTCTTCCTTCCGGTAGACCTCAGGACGGGTGTCGTTGAAGAAGGCATGGTCGGCATTGGGGTACGTCACCACTTCCCCGGGCTTGCCGTACTGCGCCAGCCCTTGCGCGAGCCGATCCACTTCCTGCTTCGTCACCCAGCCATCCTTGGCTCCGTAGTGGTAGAGCACCGGGCACAGGAGCGAGTCCAGCGTCTCAATGGGAGGCACCTGGCCGTAGAAGACCGCCGCCGCCTTGAGATCGGAATTGTGGGTCGCCATCGTCAGCGCGAGCGTGCCGCCCATGCAGAATCCCACCACGCCGAGTTCGAGGGGCTCGATGAACGGCAGCGCCTTCAGGTGGTTCGTGGCGGCGTTGAAGTCGCGCAGCGCCCACTGGGACGACAGCGCGTTCATGAGCTGCGCGGCTTCGGTGGCGTCCTTCGTCACCTTGGAGCCCAGCCGCGAGTAGAGATCCAGCGCCGCCGCGGCGAAGCCCGCCTGCGCAAAGCGCCGGGCGATCTCCTTGATGTGGTCGTTCAGCCCCCACCATTCATGGAGGATGATGACGGCTGGCGACCGGCCTGACGCCTCAGCCGGACGGGCCAAGAACGCTTTGATGGTAAAGCCGTCGCTGGAGAACTGGATCGTTTCGCTCGTAACTGTCGCTAACATCGCCAGGACTCCAAGCCCATCCCTACCTCAATACCGCGGGTGACGCGGGACGGGGCGCCCCACGCCGAATGCGGGAGGGGGATGGGCATTAGCCTCCGATATCCTGCAGGATGTCGGCAAACGGCTTGCTCACGCTGGTGAAGATGGGGGTGTCGCGCAGTGTGTAGGCGCTGCCTTTCGTCTCGCGCAGCTCCTGCACCAGATCGAGGAAATCCTGCGGCCGGTCGGACTCGAACGCGACGATGAACTCCTGGTCGTCGAGGCCGAAGGAGTAGGTCGTGTGGAGGCGCACCGACGGGTACTTGTTGCCGACGCGGATGTGCTCGTCCATCATCGCCTGGCGCTGCTCAAACGGCAACTGGTACCACTCGCGCGTTTTGACGAAGGGATACACGAACAGGTATTTCGACTTAGCGGGCGTGATAAACCGCCGGCGATCCTGGTGGTCCGGGTCGAGCTTATCCACATACGTGGAGCGTTTCGTCATCGACAAATAGGAATACGGCATGCTGAGATACCCGGCCATCGCCGTCTGCCGGAGCGCTCCCGACATCTCCTGCAGATCTTCCAGGTGGCTGCCGACCCGCCAGATGAGGAAATCCACATCGGCCTTGAGCCCGACGAGCGAATAGGTCAGCACCATCAACCGCTTGGCATAGCGCGTGATGACGCTCTGGAGTTCGCCGGCCTGCTTTGTCTTCGTGCTCCTCGGCAGCCGGCGCCAGGCCGGATCGAGCCGGTAAAAGCAGAAGCTCACCAGCTGCCGCGCATCCGTCGTCCCCGTCGACGATTGACGCTGGACTTGGGGCTCTGTCGTCACAGGGTTCGCTGTCATTTCTGTTACTCCACTGGTCACTGATCACCGGTCACTGATCACTAAATCAGCCTCTGATACTTTTCGAGGGGCAGCCGCCATACGGCCACGCCGCAGAAGCGGTCGCCCTCCGGGCAGTATGGCTTCGCGCCGGCCTGCGCCCGCACCCAGCATGGTGCTTGCAGGTATCGCCCGATCCGCGGAAACCGCTCGCTGATCTGCAGGACTTCATCGCGGCTGGCACTCCAGATCTCTTCCTGAGCGGTGTAGCACAGCCGCTGGACCCACTTGTGATGAAAATGCAGCAGATCGCCCGACTCCTCAAACCGGATGGGAAACGCGTTCGGCAGCAGGTAGAGCGCGTACTCGTGCGGCACGCCCAGGTTCAGCAGCCGATCGATGGCCAGCCACGTGTGCGCCATCGTCTGGCGGTAGTGCGCTTCCGCCTCGGCGCTGGCGGCCACAAGCGGCGGGAGGATGTAGTCCGGCCGCCCGCCGATGAAGTGGCACAGCAGAATCGGCCGCGAGGCGGGGATCATCCGGTGGCGCTGATCCTGCGAATCCGCCGTGTGCGAGAGCTTCTTCTTGAAGGTGAAGTGGGGGTGCACCATCGCCCGCGAGAGCTTGCTCAGAGTGGTCAGCGTCAGCGATTCGCCCAGGTAGCGGTTCTGCGCCGGATCCATCACCATCGCGATCGCCCGCTCCGTCGGGAGTTGGTCCTTCGTCAGGCCGAGGATCGAGCGGACCCCCTGCGCGAGCGACTCTTCGGCACGCGCCTTGTAGTCCACCAGGCGCGAGGTCATCCCACCCAGTTCCCCGTCGAACTCTTCGATGAACCGCAGCGTGGCTCCGTTGCGGGCAGCGCCATGGAACTGCATGAACGCCTGATACTCCACCGTCTGCTCAAGCGGGATGGGCTCCTCCGCCAGCCGCATGAAGTCGCCGTCGACTTTCGCGACCTCCTCCACCATCCGCTGGACGATGAGCCGCTGCTCCAGCGGCACATCGAACTGCTGGCACAGGCGCCAGTAGCGGTGGAGGGTCAAGCCGCTGATCGTGTGGTACAGATGAGCGTGCGTGGCCACCGGCAGCACGTAGCGCGCCACTTCCTGGCACCGTTTCTTGATGGCGCCCGCCCAGCGCTTCTCCTCGACGCTGCGCGACGGAAAGATGCGCCGGTATTCCGCGGTCACCACCGGCTCGATGAGCTCGATGAGCCGGTGGTAGGCGTCCATCTGCTCATGGGCGGCGTCCAGAAAGACGGCACGCGCCTCTTCGTCAAGCGGCGGAACCGTGAAATTCTCTGGTTTCACCTCCACATACCGCTGGCTCACTTGTTCCGAATTGTAAAACGGATGGGCGTGTAGGAACGACCAGATGAACTGGCGCGACACTTTCTCGAGGACGAATTGGAAGGTCGGATGCTGGATGGTCGTGTGGTGGCCGGCCTTGTAGATGCTCTCGGCGATGCGGTCGCGCTGCTCCCTGGCCTTGTCATCCTTTCCGACGTCTTCAGAGGAGATGACCTTGGAGGAGTAGCAGGTGCGGGCGGTTGCCACGACGAGGTTGTACGGCTCGCGGAAATAGTTCTCGAGCCGGACAACGGGTTCAGGAGTGATCGTGGCGCGCGTCGTCGTCTGCGGCATTCAACCTGCTGGAGGGTGTGCGGCCATCTTACCCGGTTGGGCGGGTGTTTGCAACGCTCCCCGCGTCAGAGTTCGAGGATTTTCGGCGCCTCGGTGAGGACGCGGCAGCCGTCGTTGGTGACGACAACCATGTCCTCGATGCGCATGCCGCCGGCATCCAGGTAGTAGAGGCCGGGCTCGACCGTCACCACCATGCCGGTGCTCAGGATGTCGGACTTAGCGCTGACCCGCGGCGGCTCGTGAATCTCGAGGCCGACGCCATGGCCGGTGCCGTGGAAGAACCCCTGCATCCGGCCGCCCTGCTCGCCGGTCTTAAAGCCCAGCGCGTCAAACGAGTCTAGGATGGCCTTGTGGACGGCGGCGCCGTCTACGCCGTCCTTGATCATCCGGTAGGCGATCTCCTGGCCGTCTTTCACGGCGCTGAACATCCGCTTCACCTTGTCCGACGCTTTGCCCTTGACGACGGTGCGGGTGATGTCGGCGAAGTAGCGGCTTTTGGCGTGCTGCGGGAAGACGTCGATCACAATCGGTTCATTGGCCCTCAGCGACCCCGACCCTTCATTGTGGGGATCCACCGCCTGCGCGCCGGGTGCGATGATGGTGTGCTGGGCGACGCAGTCGCGCTCCATCATGGTGAGGTGCATCGCCTTGCGCAACAGCTCCGCGGTCAGCGGCTTGCCCCCGAGCCAGAGCGTCCCATCGGGCTTGGCGTCGGCGTTGCGGATGAGCTCGATGGCGCAGGCCAGCGCCTCTTCGGTGATCCGCAGCGACTCGGTCAGGAAGCGAATTTCCTCCTCGGATTTCACCATGCGCTCCGGGAAAAACGGGTCCGGTTTCGGGGTGAGGGTATAGCCGCGCTTGCGCAGCGCATCGGCGTGCGCCACGCTGAAGCTCATCGGCACCTCGACCGACGTCACGGAGCGGCTTTTTAGTATCTCGTCCACCACGTCCATCATGGAGGGATCGGCGATCCCGCGCTGTTTGACCTGCTTGGAGATCGTGGCATAGGAGAGCACCTCGTCCACCTTCGCCTGCGCCTTCGCGCGGTCGACCTCCAGGTCGCTCATCACGAGCAGGCGCCGGCCATTCACCTGGGCGAAGATGAACGGATCCGGCGCGAGAAACCGGCTGGCGTAGTAGAGGTCGGCGTTCTTTTCACTGTCAGCGATAATGAGCTTGGCGGTCGCCATGAGTTCTCCTGCGAGGAGTAGTAGCATAACACACCCGCTCGAGCCTCACCACCCTATAGCAGTGAATCCTGTCATGGCAGCGGGTCCTGTCAGGGTGGTGTCTCGCCGGAACGCTCGGCGGGTCCCACCGTGCCCCGCCGTCGCTCGGCTTCCGGGGCTCGCTCCCCCCGTTGCTTCGCTTTGCGGAGCGACAGCGAAGCAAAGCGTCGGGGGACCGTGGCCGCTCGCCCCTCCGGACGTCCGGCTCGACACGCACCCTGCCACCCACTGCTAGCATCGAGCTCCTCCGTGAGTGGTGGCACCCATCCCGACCCCAATACCGCGGGTGACGCGGGCAGGGGGACCCCCACGCCAGCCCGCACCCCCGATGCTTCGCTTTGCGAAGCAAAGCGACGGGGGGAGGACTGCCGTGGGGGAAGCCCGCGGCAGGACCCGCCTAGGCTGGGGGATGGGTGCCCCTCGGCGATTTCTAGGATGGACAGCCGGAGGCCTTGTACCTATAATAAGAGATACTTCGTGATTTTTTTCACACACTCTCCGCTTCCCGATCTCAGATGGCCGAAACGGTCTTTTTTTATATCTTCACCAGCCTCATGATCGCGGCCGCGCTCCTGGTGGTCTTCCACCGCCAGCCGGTGTACAGCGTTCTATCGCTGCTCGTCGTCATGTTCTGCCTCGCTTCCCTCTTCGTCATGCTGGGCGCCTATTTCGTGGCGGCGCTGCAGATCCTGCTCTATGCGGGCGCGGTGCTCGTGCTCTTCCTCTTCGTCATCATGCTGCTGAACTTGGCACCGGAAGCGCTCGCCCGCATGCGCATCTTTACGCTGCGCACCATCGGGACGACCGCAGCGCTCGTGCTCCTCTGCATCCTCTGGACGATCGTGCGGGCCTCAGGTGAGCGGCTGTCGCTCTCCAACGCCGCGCCGGCTGACGGCACCGTGGAATCGATCGGGCGCCTGCTGTTTACCGCCTACCTGCTGCCGTTCGAGCTGGTCTCCTTCATCATCCTCGCGGCCATCGTCGGCGCCGTCACCCTCGCCAAGCAAGAGAAGCGATGATCACGCTGACGCATTACCTGATGGCGAGCGCCCTCCTCTTCTGCATCGGCCTCATCGGCATCCTGATCCGGCGCAACGTGCTGATGATCTTGCTGTGCATCGAACTCATGTTCAACGCGGCCAACTTCGCCTTCATCGCCTACGCCCGCGCCCTCGGGGATCTCGGCGGACAGATCATCGTCTTCTTCACCATCATCGTTGCGGCGGCCGAGGTCACCGTGGGGCTGGCCATCGCCATCCTGCTCTCCCGCCAGGTCAAGACGCTCAACGCCGATGAGGTCGACCTGCTGAAATGGTAGGCGAACCGACCACAGGTGCAATTGCCTTCTCGAAGTTCCTGGAAGAAATTCTCGCTCACGCTTTTGATCACCTCTGGACAGGAGTTGTTGGGGCACCTCTTATGTGGGCAGCGCTGCTCAGCCCTCTATGTGCTGCCATCCTTATTCAATTGGTTGGCATCCATCACAAGCGGCTAAGCGCCTCGCTGGCCATCGCAGGTCTCCTCATCTCGTTCTGCTGCACAGGGTGGGTATTTCTCTACGCGCTCCAAGACCCAGCTGGCTTGCCGTTTGAATCCTCCGTCGCCTGGATCGACTTGCCTGGGCTGACGGTCCCGTTCGGCATCCTGATCGATCAGCTCTCGCTGCTCATGACGCTGATCGTCACCGGCGTCGGCAGCGCTATTTTCATCTACGCGACTGGCTATATGCGCGACGACCATGCCTACAGCCGGTTTTTCGGCGTGCTCTCCCTCTTTGCCTTCTCGATGCTCACCATCGTCCTCGCCAACAACTGGATCCAACTCTTCATCGGATGGGAGTTGGTGGGCTGCTCCTCGTATCTGCTCATCGGCCACTGGTACGCCAAGCCGCCGGCCGCCGAGGCCGGCAAGAAGGCGTTCATGGTTAACCGCGTGGCGGACTTCGGCTTCCTGCTGGGCATCCTTGCGTTGTGGGCGGCCTCAAGCGCTGTCGCCTCCGAGCGGACGTTCCACTTCCGCACCCTGCAAGAGACGCTGCCGGTACTTGTCGGCGCAGGAACGCTTCCGGCAGCCATGCTGCCGCTCATCGGCCTACTGCTCTTTTGCGGGCCGGTCGGTAAATCCGCGCAGTTTCCGCTGCACGTCTGGCTGCCGGACGCCATGGAAGGCCCCACACCGGTCTCCGCGCTGATCCACGCCGCCACCATGGTGGCGGCCGGCGTGTACCTGCTCTGCCGCGCGTTCTGGCTCTTCGAGGGGCTGCCGTCCGTCATGGCCACGATCATGTGGGTGGGCGGTGCGACCGCCTTCCTCGCGGCGTGCCTCGCCCTGGTCGAAAACGACTTGAAGCGCATCCTGGCCTACTCCACACTCAGCCAGCTCGGCTACATGGTGCTGGCGCTTGGCCTCGGCGGCCAGATCGCCGGCATGTACCACCTGACGACGCACGCCTTCTTTAAGGCGCTCCTCTTCCTCGCCGCCGGCAGCGTCATTCATGGCACGCACGAGCAGGACATTTGGAAGCTGGGCGGACTGCGGCGCTCGATGCGGTGGACTTCGCTCAGCTTCCTCATCGGAGCGCTGGCGCTCTGCGGGCTCTTTCCCTTCAGCGGGTTCTTCAGTAAGGATGAGATCCTCGTGCTCGCCCGCGAGCATCACCTTCCCCTGTACGTCCTGGCGACGCTCACCGCCGGCATGACCGCGTTCTACATTGCGCGGGCGTGGTTTGTGGCCTTCACCGGCACGCCGCATGGCCACGGCCACGAATCCCCGCCGGTCATGCTGGTGCCGCTATTTTTCTTGGCCGCGCTGTCGATCGCGGCGGGTTTCTTCGGCATCCCGCAGTTCCTGGGAGCCCACCACGGCGCGCTGCACCTCGATGTCGCGCTCCTCTCATCGGGGGTGGTCGTCCTCGGGCTGTTCCTCGCGTGGCTGATCTATCGGAAACAGGCCGTCTCAGCCCAGCAGCTCGTCCATGCGCTGGCCCTCCCCTACACCCTTCTCCAGCGGCGGTACTACATCGATGAGCTCTACAACTGGTACGTGGCGAACATCCAGCAGCGGCTCATCGCCGGGCTGTGCGCCTGGGTCGAGCAGCGCCTTATCATCAACGTGCTCGTCAACGGCACCGCGCGGCTGACGCAAAGCTGCGGCCGGGCGATCCGCCTCCTCCAGACGGGCAGGGTCCAGACCTACGTTCTTGCGTTTCTCATGGGCGTCGTGTGGTTCCTCTCCGGGCCGCTGGGGCGCTGAGATGCTGCCGTCCGCTCTGCCGCTGGTGATCCTGCTCGCTCCGGCCGCCGGCGCGCTCATCCTCTGCCTCATCCGCGAGGACCGGTACGCGCTGATCCGGCGGATTGCGGTGGCGGCCACGACCCTGCCGCTGCTCGGCGCGCTCTACGCCATCGGCACCTACGACACGGCGGCGGGCGGCTACCAGCACAGCCTGTTCGTGCCCTGGATCGGCTCCCTCGGCATCGGCTTCCACCTCGGCGTCGACGGCATCAGCGCGGTGCTGGTTCTCCTGCACGCGCTGTGCGCCTTCACCGGTGTCCTCATCTCCTACGCGATCAAGCAGCGGGTCAAGGAGTACTACATCTTCTACCTGACGCTGATCACCGGCGTCTTCGGCGTCTTCCTCTCGCTGGACCTATTCTTCTTCTACTTCTTCTACGAAATGGCCGTCATCCCGATGTACCCGCTGATCGGCGTCTGGGGCAGCGATGTTAAAGAGCAGGGCGTCGTTCGCTTCTCCAAAGAGTACGCGGCGATGAAGCTCACCATCTATCTGACACTGGGCGCGGTCGTCGCCCTCATCGGCCTGCTGTGGTTGTACGTCCGCTCCGGTGCCGATACCTTTGACCTGGTCAGCCTCCAGGCGCATCTAGCACAGCGTCCGCTCGCACCTTGGCTGCAGCAGGCCATCTTCCCGCTGCTGGCCGTCGGCTTCGGCGTCATCGCCCCCATGTGGCCGCTGCACAGCTGGTCGCCCATCGGGCACGCGGCCGCCCCCTCGGCGGTGAGCATGCTGCACGCGGGGGTACTGATGAAGCTGGGATCGTACGCGATCCTGCGCCTGGCGATGGGGCTGCTGCCCGCCGGCGCCGAGCTATGGATGCCCTGCCTCGCCGCGATCTGCGTGATGAACATCGTCTACGGCGGCTTCGTCGCCATGGCGCAGCGGGACCTCAAACTGATCATCGGCTACTCGTCGTCGAGCCACATGGGCTACGTCCTACTGGGCATCGCCTGCCTCACGCCGCTGGCGCTCAACGGCGCCGTCTTGCTGATGTTCGCGCACGGGTTGATGACAGCGCTCGCCTTCGCGCTGGTCGGCCACATCTACGACGAGACGCACACGCGCCACCTACCAGACCTCGGCGGCCTAGCGCACCAGGTGCCGTTCATCGCCGTCTGCGGGGTGATCGCCGCGATGGCCTCCAGCGGCCTGCCGGGATTCGCGAATTTCGTCGCGGAGCTGCTGGTGTTCATCGGCGGCTGGGACCGCTACCCCGTCCAGGTGATCTGCGGCGTCTTCGGGGTCGTCATCACGGCGGTCTATATGCTGCGGCTGGTGCGCGGAACGTTTTTCGGCCCCTCCAAACCGGTCTTCGCCCACGTGCGCGATGCCACCACGCCGTTTGCCCGGCTGCCGTACGTCGTCCTCATTGCAGCGCTCCTCTTCGTCGGCTGCTGGCCGAAGCGGATCCTCGAGATCATCGACACGAGCAGCCGCCCGCTCGTTGAACGGATGCGCTTTCAGGCGCCTGACAGCCAGTTGGTGGAGCAGCCGCTCCCCACGCAACCCGCCGGCGTCAATTGATGCCCTGGTCGCTGCTGTCCGTTGAGTTGGCGGTCTGCGCCTGGATCCTCATCATGCTGGCCGCGGATCTTGTTGTGCCGGCGGCGCGCAAGAGCGCGCTGTGGATGCTCGCCCTCGCCGGCGTGGCTGTCTGCGCTGGGCTGTTGGCCCGGCAGGTACCTGCCGGGCCGGCGAGCTTCCAACAGATCTTCCTCGTCGACGGGTTCAGCCGGTATTTTAAAGGGCTCTTCCTGCTCACCGCCGCGGTCGTGATCGTGATGACGCGGGGGGTCCCCGGCTCGTCGATCGCCAATGCCGGGGCGTTCTACATGCTGCTCTTCACCGCGCTCCTGGGCATGCTGGTGCTCGCCTCAATCAACGACCTGCTCATGCTATTTTTGGGGCTTGAGCTGTTGAGCTTCTCGCTCTACATCATGGCCGCGTACCTCAAGACGGACCCCCGTTCTGTCGAAGCCGGCATGAAGTACCTGATTCTCGGGTCGGTGTCCACCGGATTTCTGGTCTACGGCATCGCCCTCCTGTACGGTTTCGTCGGCGGAACCGGCTTCGACGCCATCCGGCTGGCGCTGACGACGGAACCTGCGCCGTTGACCGCGCAGGCGGGGTTGCTGCTCATCCTGGCGGGGCTCGGCTTCAAGATCGCCGCCGTGCCCTTCCAGATGTGGGTGCCGGACGTCTATGAGGGAGCGCCCACGCCCGTCGTTGCACTCCTGTCGGTCGGCTCAAAGATGGCGGGGGTCGTGGCGATGCTGCGGGTGCTCTACGGCGCGTGCGCGCCGCTGGCCGATCTGTGGACGGGGGTGCTGGCGATGCTGTCGGCCGCCACCCTGCTGTACGGCAATCTCGCGGCCATCCCGCAGACCAACATCAAGCGGCTGCTGGGCTACTCTTCCATCGGCCATGCCGGCTACCTGTTGATGGGGCTGTCCACCGGGCTCCTCCAGGGTATGACGGCGGTGGGCTACTATCTGCTGGCGTATCTCTTCAGCAACCTGACGGTGTTCCTCGTGGTGGCCACCGCCTCGGAGGCGCTCGGCGGCGAGGCGCTGGATGACTACAAGGGGTTGTCGAAACGCTCCGGGCTGCTGGCGGCGGCGATGTTCGTCGGCCTGCTCTCGCTTGCCGGCGTGCCGCCCCTGGCGGGGTTTGTGGGGAAGCTCCTGGTCCTGCTGTCAAGCGTCGACGCCAATACCCTGTGGCTTGCGGCGATCGGCGCGGTCAACGTGGCGATCTCGCTCTACTACTACCTGATGGTGGTGAAGCGGATGTACCTGGATGCGCCCGCCGACGCCGCGCCGCTGCGCGTGCCCGCCCTGACCAAAGCTACGCTCCTCTTCCTGGTGCTCGGCATCTTTGCCGTCGGCATCGTGCAGGAACCCTTCCTCCGACAGATTGCCAAGGCCGTCGGCGGTTGATGCGCCCGCTCACGCGCGGGGGGCAGCCGTCACCGAGCGCAGCAACGCCGTCAATTCGCTGATCTTCACCGGTTTGGCGATGAACCGGTGCCCGCCGATCAGGTTCGAGGACTGCGCCGTCTCATCGGGCCGCACGAGGGCGGTCAGGAAAACGACCGGGATGCGCTCGGTTTCCTTATGTTTCTTCAGCTCATTCACCACCTCTTCCCCCGGCATGCCAGGCATCATGACGTCAAGTAAGATCGCATCCGGCCGGTGCTGCCGCGCGCGCTGGACGCCCTGCGCGCCGTCGTTGCAGACGACGACCTGATACTGCCCGGTGGCCTCCAGGTTCTTCTTCACGAAGAACGTGAAGTCCGCCTCATCATCGATGACGAGAATGACCTGCGTCATCCGACACCTCCTCTCCGGTTGATCGGCACGGCGATGGTCACCACGGTGCCCTTGCCCACTTCGCTGGCCAGCGACAGCGTCCCCCCATGGCTTTCCACGATGGTCTTCGAGATCGACAGCCCCAACCCCGTCCCCTTCTTGTCCCGCTTGGTCGTGTAGAACGGCTCGAACAGCTTCGGCAGGTGCTCCGGGGCGATGCCCGTCCCCGTATCCGCCACGTCGATGCGGCACATGGCCTGCTCCCCCTCGTCGGCGACCGAGGTGCTCACGGTCAGCGTGCCGCCGGAGGGCATGGCGTCGATGGCGTTCATCATCAAGTTCAGCAGGACCTGCTGCAGCTGGTTCTTATCGACGGTCATGCGCGTTTCGCCATGCCCGTATCTGGTGACGAGCGCCGTCTCCTTCAACGACCCGCTGTGGGTCAGCAGGGCGACCGTCCCGTCCACCAGCTCCGACGGGTTGATCGCCTCCGCCTGCAGCGGCGACGGCCGGGCGAACTTCAGCAGGTCGCGGACGATGGTGTCGGCCCGCTGCACCGACCGCTCGATGATGTCCAGCGAGGCGACAACCTCCTGGTTGGAGGAGCCCGCCTGCTCCCTGAGGCAATCCACCCCGCTGAGGATGATCGCCAGGGGGTTTTTGACCTCATGCGCGACACCGGCGGAGAAGCGGCCGAGGGCGGCCAGTTTTTCCGACTGGATGAGCTGCTGCTGGGCGCGCTGCAGCTCTTCGTAGGCCTTCATGAGCCTGTCTTTTGACACGGTCGTCTGCTCCAGGCGCTCGGTCATCCGGTTGAACGACGCCGCCAGCGCCCCGATCTCGTCGCGGCCGCGCACGGCGGTCCGGTGGGATAAGCTTCCGCCCCCAACGATGCCGGCATCGACGGACAGCCGGATGATGGGCCGCGCGATGGAGCCGGCCACGAAGAGGCCAAGCCCCACCGCCAGCAGCAGTGCCGCCGCGGAGGCGGCGAGGCTCAGGCGGCGGGCGAGCACGACGCTGCGGGCGACGGAGGCGCGCTCCGCCTTCAATTGCTCCACCTGGATCCCCATGGCCTTATCGAGGACCCGCTGGAGCCGGCGCTGTGCCGCGCCCACCTCAGCAAGCCTGGCCGGCGTCGCATCGGCGGCTGCTCCACCGACCTGCGCGGCGAGGAATTCACGCCAGCGGCGATGGAACGCCTCGCCCTCCTGACGGACAACGGCCAGCAGCTTCTGCTGCTTGGCTTTTTCTGCGGCCCCTGCGAAGAGCGCCATCCATTCCCGGTACTTGGCCTCCAGCTCCTGCAGCCGCTCCACATCCACCGGCTCTTCCTGGTGGGCGGGGGCGAGGAGATGATACCCGCTGACCGCCATGTCCAACGAGGCGGCCTTGAGTTGGCCGAGGGCGACCAGCAGCGGGGTCGTCAGGTTAGCGAAGCGGTTGACGCGCGCTTGGATCGCGGTGACGCGGTGCGTCCAGACCGCCCCCAGCGCGCAGAGGCCGAGCGCCATGGCCAGAAACCCGGTGCTGAGCTTCTGCTTCAACCGCATCCCATCACGGATTAGAACCGGTTCTGGCGTTCCCGAGCGGCATGCAACGATTCCCGCGACTGGAAGATCTGTTGGAGAAACCGCGTCAGCTCCTCCCATGACCGTTGATCCGCCTCCGGATGGTGGGCCATTCCCTTCGACGGATCGTTGCCCGCTTCAGGCACGGTGAAGCTGTGCACCGCCCCAGAATACCTGATCAGCCGGTAGTCGGCGCCGGCGTCCTGCATCTCTTGCTCGAAGGCCGCCACCTCTTCCGCCGTCACGAAGGGGTCGTCGGCACCGTGGAGCACCAGCACCTTGCCCCTGACCTGTCCGGCCTCCGCAGGCAGAGGCGTCCCCAGCCCCCCATGGAAGCTCGCCACTCCCGCGATTTCCGCGCCGCTGCGGGCCAGCTCCAGCACCGTCGTGCCGCCGAAGCAGTAGCCGATGGCCGCGATGCGGGCGGGATCGACCAGCGGATGGCGCTGCAGCACCTCCAGGGCGGCGCGAATGCGGGCGCGCATCAACTGGCGGTCGCTCCTGTAGGTGCCGGAGAGTTTCGCCGCCTCCTCATGCGTCTCGGCTCGGACGCCCTTGCCATACATGTCCACCGCAAAGGCGACGTAGCCCAGCTCGGCCAGTTGCTTGGCGCGCCCTTCCGCGTAGGGGCCGAGCCCCTTCCACTCATGCACCACCAGCACCGCGGGATGCTTGCCGTCATGCTGGGTGTAGGCCAGCAGCCCTTCCAGTACTGCATCTTCGTGCCGATACTCGATGCGCTCGGTCTGTAAGTGCGCCTCCGCACGCACCGCACCCATCACCACGATCAGCGCCGAAAGGACGTATCGCATCATCTGTCTCCTTGATTTGATTCGTCGGGAGCCTGCCGCTGCTCCTGAATGCTCCGCACCATCTGTGTGACGGCATCCCTCGGCGGCAGCCTGACGGCAACACTCAAGAGCCTGTTGCGCAGGCCAGGCACGACGACCGTCCGTCCGCTCAGCAATCCGCGGTATCCCGCCCGCGCCACCGTCTCGGCATCCATGATCCTGCCTCGCATCAGCCTGGTGCGTTCAATACCCGCCCGGCGCTGGAAGTCGGTGGTCGTCGGTCCCGGGCAGAGCGCGGTCACGCTCACCCCTGAGCCTCGCAGCTCGTTAGCGACCGCCTCGGAGAACGAGAGCACGTAGGCCTTGCTGGCATAGTACACCGCCATCAACGGGCCCGGCTGAAAGGCGGCGGTTGAGGCGACGTTCAAGATCTTCCCCCTCCCCCGCTGGATCATGCCGGGAAGAAACAGCCGGGTCAGGTGCGTGAGCGCCGTCGCGTTCACCTGGATCATCCGCAGCTGTTCCGCGAGCTCCGTGCGAGCGAACGCCCCGTAGGCCCCGAAGCCGGCGTTATTGACCAGCACGTCGACCGGCGACGCTTCGAGCGCTCGCCAAACGGTTTCCGGAGCCTCGGGGAGGGAGAGATCCGCCGGAAGAACGCTGGCCGAGATCCCGTGCTGCCGCCGCATCGCCTGGGCGAGCGCGTCGAGCTTCTGTCGGTCGCGCGCCACCAGCGCGAGGTCATACCCGTCTCTCGCAAAGAGCTTCGCCAGCTCATACCCGATGCCGCTGGATGCCCCGGTGATGAGCGCCATCTGCCGGCGGGCTCCCTGCTCCTGAGGCGGCATGCCGCTCACCAGCCTTCCTCCTGCGCGCGCCTGAGCAGCTCTTCGAAATCGCGCACGATGGCATCGGGGCCGAGCCGGACCAGCTCCGCTTCATCCGCCAGCCCGTGCGCGACGGCGACGGTGAACACGCCGGCGCTGCGGCCTGTTTCCACGTCGATGGGGCTGTCCCCCACCAGTAGCGTGTCGGCGGGGGTCGTGCGTGTTGCGGCCATGACGGCCGCCACGGCGGCCGGATCGGGCTTGCGCGGATAGGCGGAGTTGCCGGCGATGATGTCGTGGAAGTAGCCGGCTACATCGAGCGCGGCCAGTAGCGTGCGGGAATAGGGGTCGGGCTTGTTGGTGATGACCGCCTGATGGCGCGTTTTGAAGTGCTCCAGCACCTCTCGCGCGTGAGGGTAGAGACGGCTGTGATCGAGCAGGTGCCGCCCGTAGTACGCGCGGTAGATCGCCAGGCCCTCCGTGATGCGCCCGGCGTCCTGCGTCTTCAGGCAATTCGCCACCAGCTGCTCCAGCCCCTTGCCCACGAGGCGCCTGACCGCCTCAGCCGAGAGCGGCTCGGCGCCCAGCTGCGTGAGCATGTGGTTGGCCGCCTCGGTGATATCCTCCAGCGTGTCCACCAGCGTCCCATCCAAATCATAGATGATTAGCCGTTTCATGACATCAATGAAATAATCAAGTACCAAATCCCAAATCCCAAATTCCAAACAAGCACCAAGCTTCAAGCACTAAATTCCAAACGTCCCGGTTTGGTGCTTGGAATTTTGAGCTTGGAATTTGTTTGGTGCTTGGGATTTGGTGCTTGGTGCTTGCGTTAATAGAAGTAGCCTTTGAGCACGTACTCCTGCACCATGCGCTGGGTATTGAAGAAGGAGCCGTTGAGGGCGATGGCGTGCCGCATCACATCGATGAACTTGTCACGCTCGCGATAAAAGAGCGGGAGGATCACGCGCTCCAGCTTCTCATAGAGGGACGCCGCGTCGCTGGCCGTTCGCTCCTGCGCGCCTTGAGCGGCATCCAGACCGATGGACCAGCCGGTGATGCCCTCGAGGTGGCCTTCGATCCACCAGCCGTCCAGCGTGCTCAGGCTTGGCACGCCGTTGAGCGCCGCTTTCATCCCGCTGGTCCCGGAGGCCTCCAGAGGCGGTTGCGGGGTGTTCAGCCAGAGATCGGAGCCGGCCGTGAGCAGCTTGGCCAGCGTCATGTCGTAATTTTCAAGATAGGCGAGCTTGATATGGGGATGCAGCGCAGTTTTGGCGCGGATGATGCGCTGAATCATCGCCTTCGCTTCCTCATCGTGCGGATGCGCTTTGCCCGCGTACACGAGCTGGAACGGGCCGGCCGCCCCCGCAATGCGCTTGAGGCGCTCCAGATCATGCAAGAGCAGATCCCCCCGCTTATACAGCGCGGCGCGCCGAGCGAACGCGATGGTCAACGCTTCGGGGTCAAGGCCGAGAGAGGTCTGCCGGTTGACGTGCGCGATCAGCTGGCGCTTCGCCTCGGTGTGCGCCTGCCACACCTCGTGAGACGGGATGTTCAGGGCATGCCGGAGGCTGAAGTTATCCTCCCGCCAGCTGGGGATGTAGCGGTCGAACAGCGCCTGAAACGGCGCCGAGGCCCACGTGCCCACGTGGACGCCGTTGGTGATGGCGTCGATGGTCTCGGAATCGAACATCTGCTTGGAGACTTCGCCGTGCCGCTTCGCCACCCCGTTGACGTACCGGCTCATGTTGAGTGCTAAGTGGGTCAGGTTGAGCTGGCCGTCGATGCAGAAGAGATCCCGCGTCGCCATGATATCGCGCCGCCCCAAGACCTGGATGGCCAGCTCCAACGAGAACTGGTCGTGCCCGGCGGGCACCGGGGTGTGGGTGGTGAAGACGCACTGCTCGCGCACGGACTCGACGTCGTTCGAGGTGAAGAAATCCCTCCCTTCCTGCTGGGCGCGCTCATCCAACAGTGCTAGCGTCAGCAGGCTGGCATGCCCTTCGTTCATGTGAAACCGCTTGATCTGCCGGTGCCCGAGCGCGCGCAGCATCTTGACGCCGCCGATGCCAAGAATCGCCTCCTGGCAAAGCCGGTAGCGCGCGTCTCCGCCGTACAAGAAGTCGGTCAACGACCGGTCTGGCGCGGCGTTCTCCGGCAGATCCGCATCCAGGAAGTAGACCGGGATGGTGAAGCCGTTGAGGCCGTGGACGTCGTACTGCCAGACCCGCAGGAAGACCGTGCGTCCTTCAATGGCGACCGAAAACCCCTGAGGCAGGCCCTGCAGCAGCTTCTTCACCGGCCAGGCCATCGGCTCTTCACGCTGCCAGCCTTCTTCATCGATCCGCTGGGAAAAATAGCCCTTGCGGTGCAGGAGCGTCACCGCCGCCATGGGGACGCGCAGATCCGCCGCGGCGCGGATCGTATCCCCGGCCAGCACCCCCAGCCCGCCGCTGTACGTGGGGATGTGAGGCTCCACCGCGATCTCCATCGAAAAGTAGGCGATGAGCCGCTCAGTCGCGGCCATAAGGGATGGCGCTGGTGCCGGGGGGAGGCGGTGCGGGGCTGGGGGGCAGCTGCTTGAACTCCTCCAGCTCAAGCTGCACGAATTTCTGCGGAGGATCGGTGAACGTCCGCGATCCAGGGTTTAGCAGCTCTTTGATGTCCAGCCACATGCCGTCGCGCGAATAGGCGGCGATGTCGTGGCGCTGCGTGTCCATCCGGATGGCGTCCTCTGGGCAGGCCTCGACGCAGAAGCCGCAGTAGACGCACAATCCGAGATCGAGGTCGAAGCTCTTCGGAAATTTCTCCACGTTAGGATCGGGGTGCTCGCCCGCCACGATGTAGATGCAGCGCGCCGGACAGACGGTCTCGCACATCATGCAGGCCACGCAGCGAGGCGTGCCATCCTCGCGCTTGGTCAGCCGGTGGCGTGTCCGCAGGCGGGGGGAGGTCGGGCGCAGCTGGTCGGGGTACTGGATCGTCACGGCCGCCGGGATATGCCGGAAGAGCCCCACGCGGTGCGCTAGGTGGAGGAAGAGGTTGCGCCAGAAGTGCGCGGAGGTCAGCCACAGCCCTTGCGCAATCGCCGGAAGGTAGGCTCGCTCCCACCAGTTCAGCTTGCGCCGCCTGTGGGCGTCGCGGATGCGGTGCAGCAGCTGCTCGCTGAGAGTGCTCATCGCCCAAAGCACCAAATCCCAAATCCCAAATTCCAAACAAGCACTAAATTCCAATACCTAAGCACCAAACCGTTTGGAGCTTGGTGCTTGCCCTTCATCGGGCCGCAACGACCAGGACGCCGGTGACGACGATGTTCGCCAGCGACAACGGAAAGAGGATCTTCCAGCCGAGGTGCATGAGCTGGTCGTAGCGGAAGCGCGGCAGCGTCCAGCGGATCAGCATGAAGAACCAGATGAAGCCGACCACCTTGACCGTGAAGGAGAGGACGCCGAGGCCGACGTACGCCAAATGCGGCAGCGGGATGACGGCCTCCGCCCAGGGGAAATGAAATCCGTCCGGCAGCAGGTACGGCACCTGCCAACCGCCGAAGAAGAGGGTCGTCGTTAGGGCGGAGACTAAGACGACCTCCACGAAGTCCGTCAGGAAGAACAAGCCGAACTTCATCCCGCTGTATTCGGTGAAGTAGCCGATGATCTCCGGCTCGCCTTCCGGCAGATCGAACGGGATCCTCTTGGTTTCCGCCAGCGCGGCGGTCATGAAGATGACGCAGGCCAGCGGCTGGAAAAACACCCCCCACGCAGGCAGCCACCCCCAGAGCAGCGCGCCCTGGCGCTCGACGATGAGCCCCAGATCCAGCGTCCCATAGCAGATGATCGCACCGATCAGGGAGACCCCCAGCGCGATTTCGTAGGCGAGCATCTGCGAGGCGGCGCGCAGCCCGCCGATCGTCGCCAGGTTGTTGCCGGAGGTCATGCCGGCCAGGATGACGCCATAGGTGCCGATGGAGGCCAGTGCGAGGATGAACAGCAGCCCCGCGTTGATGTTCGAAACCTGGAGCGGGATCGTGCGATTGAGCCACTCGACCGGAGGGCCGATGGGAACGGCGGTGAAAGCCATCACCGCAAAGAAAACCGACAGGAGCGGTGCCAGCGTATGCAGGAAGCGGTCGCCGGCCGCCGGAATGAAATCTTCCTTCGTGAGGAGCTTCAGGACGTCGGCGATGGCGTTTAAAATGCCCAGCCCACCGAGCTTCCTCAGCAGCCAGTTCACGGGGGCTCCGCCCAGCCACCATGGGACGGTGAAATACGCCCGGTTGGCGCCGATGCGGTCCTGCATGAGCGCGCTCTGCTTGCGCTCAAGCCACGTCTGCATGCCCGCGAAGTTGAGCACCCCGCCCAGCACTAGCGCGCTCACCCCGAGCTTAATAGCGAGTTCAACCCACATGACTGAGGACCACTCCGTGCTCACCGAGGGTCTGGTACGTCAGACTCCGGAATGCCGGCTCCTTCGAAGCGGCCTCCACGAAGATCGAGAGCGGATCGGTCAACTTCACGGCAAGGCCGGCCTGTGCGGCTAGCTCGGCCAGAATCTGCCAGTCGGGCTTGGCTTCGCCGGCGGGATCGACGGCCGGGCTGATCCGCTGCACCCGCCCCTCGAAGTTGGTGAACGTCCCGTCTTTCTCGGCGTAGACCGCGCTCGGCAGCACGACGTGCGCCAGGTCGGCGGTCGGGTTCGCGTTCGCGCCGATGAAGACCAGCAGCTTCAGGCTCTTCGCCGCCGCCTTCACGCGCTCCGGGTCGAAGAGCTGTGTCAGGTCCTGGGTGAACACCAGCAGGACTTCTAGCTTTCCGGCGGCCGCTTCCTCAACCAGCGTCTGCGCCCCCTCGGCGATGCCCAGCGCCTGCGCGCCTTTTGCGTTTGGCGACTTATCGGCCTGTAGCAGCAGCGCATCGCTCTTGCCGGGTTTCGGCCGCTGAAACGCCATTTTGGACACGCCGAGTTCGCCGAAGACGCGCTTGGCGGCGTATAGATCCTCGTTCGTCAGGTGGCTGGAGAGGATGACCCCGGCCTGGTCGAGCCGGTTCGCCGACCGCAGCTGGGTCAGGACGTCGCCGATGCGCTGCAGCGCCTCCTCCCACGTCGCCTGGCGGGTAGCACCCTGCTCCCGCACCAGCACCGAACCAAGGCGCCCCTCATCGATGAACTTGTAGCCGTAGCGCCCCTCGTCGCACATCCACCATTGGTTCACGTCGGGGTTGTAGCGGGGTTTCAGGCGCATGACGCGCTCGCCCTTGGCGATGTGCGGGCGCCAGGCGCGCTCGCGGTTGAAGTGGACCTGAATGTTGCAGCCGCGCGAGCAGCCGGGGCACACCGAATTGGCCGAGCCCAGATACCATACCCGGCATTTGAACCTGAAGTCGCGGTCGGTGAGCGCGCCAACCGGGCAGATGTCCACGACGTTGCCGGAGTAGTTGTTGTCCAGCGCTTTCCCCGGATGCAGGCCGATCTCGGCGTGGTCGCCGCGGTTGAAGATGCCGAACTCACCGGTCTTCGTGATCTCATCGGCGAACCGCACGCAGCGCGAGCAGAGGATGCACCGCTCCGCGTCAAGCATCACCGTCGGCCCGATGGCGACCGCCTTGGGCTTCTTGTGCTTCGTCTCGTTGAACTTCGGATCGTACAGCCCGTGCTCCATGTAGTAGTCCTGGAGCCAGCACTCTCCCGCCTGATCGCACACCGGACAATCCAGCGGGTGGTTGATCAGGAGAAACTCGAGGACATCCCTGCGACCCACCAGCGCCTTGTCGCTCGTGGTGAGCACTTCCATTCCCTGCGCCACCGGCATGTAGCAGGAGATCTGGAGCTTGGGGCTGTTCTTGATCTCGACGAGGCAGATGCGGCAGTTGCCGGCGATGGAGAGCCCCGGGTGGTAGCAGTAGAACGGCACCGGGCTGCCCGCCTTCTCGCACGCCTGCAGCACTGTCGTGCCCTCAGGCACCGTTACCTGCTTGCCATCGATGGTGAGGGTAAGTTGCTTCATCGCCTCAACGCTTACTTCACGCTGAATACTCCTGCCCACACCAGGAAGACAACCACGCACACGCCGCCTGCAACGTAGAGAAGCCCGAGAGGGCTCATCCTTCTCTTGAGCTTCTGCTCATCCACGATTGACACGGCGACGCCAAATGGTTTCCATGGTTTGGCGAGGAACCATTCGATCCATGTTGTGGGACGGCACAGCACGAGGTAGGCAAGAAAGAACCAGAGGCCAGAAAATGCCAGGAGGAAGACTCCAACAGACAGCGGTATCGGTTCAGATGGAGACATGAATCGGCTCCGGAACTAGGTTGCACCGTTTCTCTCGGATATGGAACTCAAACTCCTCCCGGAACTTTGTAATGTAGCTCTGCACCGGCCAGGCCGCGGCGTCCGCGAAAACGCAGATGGTGCGCCCTTCCATGTTACCGCCGATGTTCAGCAGATTGTCCAGATCCTGCGGGCGGCCTTCCCCCCTCACGATCCGGTTGATGATCTTGAAGATCCAGCCGGTGCCCTCGCGGCAGGGGGAGCACTGGCCGCAGGATTCGTGCGCGAAGAACTTCGCGGCGTACCACAGCGCCTGCAGCATGCAGGTGGAGTCGTCCATGACGACGATGCCTGCCGACCCCGCCATGGTGCCCGCCGCCAGCAGCGAGTCGAAATCCATGCGCACATCGACCTCGTCGGCCCGCAGAATCTTCGCGGAGATGCCGCCGGGGATGACCGCCTTCAATGCGCGGCCCTCCGGCACGCCGCCTGCGGCGTCGATGAGTTGGCGCAGCGTCACCTCCTGCGAGGCTTCATAGAGCCCGGGGTTGCGCACGTGGCCGCTCAGCGAGTAGAGCCGCGTGCCGCCGCTTTTGCCGTAGCCAAGCTTGGCGAACCACGCCCCGCCCCTTTGAATGATGGGCGGCACGCAGGCGAGTGTCTCGACGTTATTGATCACCGTGGGGCTGGCGAATAATCCGGAGACGGCGGGAAATGGAGGCTTGAGCCTCGGGAAGCCTTTCTTGCCTTCGAGCGATTCCAGCAGCGCGGTCTCTTCGCCGCAGATGTAGGCCCCGGCTCCGCGATGCACGACGACCTCCAGCGAGACGTCGGTGTTGAAGATGCGCGCTCCCAGGAACCCGTACTTGTACGCGTCGTCGACCGCCTGCTGGAGGATGCGCGCAGGCTCGGCATACTCGCCCCGGATGTAGATGTAGGCTTTGCGGCAGCCGGTGGCGTACGCGGCGATGATCATGCCCTCGATCAGCCGGTGCGGATCCCCGGCGATGATGTAGCGGTCCTTGATCGTTCCCGGCTCTCCCTCGTCCGCGTTGACCACCAGGAATTTCGGCTTCGCCGACTCCTTGGGGATGAAGCTCCACTTCTTTCCCGTGGGGAAGCCTGCGCCGCCCAGACCGCGGAGGTTGGAGGCCGTCACCTCGTCGATGACCTGCTGCGGGGCCATCTGAGTGAGCGCTTTGCGAGCGCTCTGGTAGCCGTCATCACGGACGTACGTTTCGATCTGCTGCGCGTCCTTCACCCCGAAACGGGCGGCCAGCACCGGCTCGGCCAGCCCCACCGTTTTCCGGAAGAAGAGCGGCAGCGCCGGCAGCCGCTCCGGCTGGCTGACCAGCGCGTCAATGACCTGAGCGGTAATCGGTCCGACGTACTGGTCGTTCACCTGCATCATGGGGCCGGCTTCGCAGGCGCACAGGCACTCCACGGTTGAGAGGGTGTATGTCCCGTCAGGGGTCGTCTCGCCTGGCGCAATTCCCAACCGCTCCGACAGCGAGGCGATTGAGCCTTCGGCTCCGCGCAGGGCGCAGGCGATGTTCCGGCACACCTGGACGTGGTACCGACCGACAGGCTTCTGGTGATAGAGCGTGTAGAAGGTCACGACTTCGTGAACGTGCGACGGGGCGACGTCGAGCAGCTTGCCGACCCATTCCTCCGCCTCGAGGAACACGCAGCCGAAGCGCTCCTGCACCAGGCGCAGGACGGGCAGCATCGCTGCCCGTTTTTGCTCGTATTTCGCCACGATGGCTTCTGCTTCTCCTCTGAGAGACTCTAATGGGTTCATGAGAACATCGGTGAGGCTGTAGGCTGTAGGCCAGTGCCGTTGCCTAGAGCCTAGAGCTGTTCATCGGTCGAGCTCCCCGCCGATCATGTTGATGGAGCCGAACGTCGGCACGAGATCCGCCAGCAGATCCCCCACGATCAGCTCTGGCAGCGCCGCCATGATCGTAAAGCACGGCGGGCGCACCCGCACCCGGTAGGGCCGATCCGACCCGTCGCTGACCACGTAAAACCCCAGCTCCCCGTTGGCGCCTTCGACGGCGCTGTAGTACTCCCCCTGCGGCGGCCGGATACCGTGCCCGATCATGATGAGCTTGAAGTGGTGCATCAGACCCTCGATGTTCCCGTACGCATCTTCCTTCGCCGGCAGCACGGCGCGCTTCTCGGGAGCGTTGACGGCGCCGTGGTAGCCGCGCGTCGAGCCCCCGAGGGTCGGGTCGGGCGCGACGCGCGCCTGCTTGAACCCCGCCACGCGGCCCATCTTGGCTTCGTCCACCATCACGTCGGCGGGCAGGACGTTGCCCTCCCAGTCCACGTTGAGCGGCCCTCGGGGCAGCCGGGCCAGCGCCTGCTCAACAATGCGCATGCTCTGCTCCATTTCCTCCATGCGCACGAGGTAGCGGTCGTAATTGTCGCCGTGCTTGCCCGTGGGGACATCAAAAGACATCTGGTCGTACGCGAAGTAGGGGGTGGCCTTGCGGACATCGAGAGCGACGCCGCAGCCGCGCAGAAACGGCCCGGTGATCCCGTAGCTGATGGCCTTCTCCCGCGAGATCACCCCGGTGCCCTGCATGCGGTCGACAAAAATGCGATTGCGCGTCAGCAGGCTGTCGCACTCCAGGAGCACCTTGCGCACCTCTTCCAGCACCTGAGCGGTGCGCCCGGCGAACCCGTCGGGCAGATCGGCCTTCACTCCCCCCACGCGGCCGTAGGAAATCGTCAGCCGAGCACCGGTCACCGCCTCAACCAGCTCCCAGAGCCACTCGCGCGCCTTGATCATGTAGAGGAACACCGTGAAGGCCCCCAGCTCCATGGCCGAGGCGCCGACGCAGGTCAGGTGATCGGTGATCCGCGAGATCTCGCTCATGATGACGCGGATGTAGCTGCACCGCTCGGTCGCCTCGATGCCCAGCAGCCGCTCCACCGCCAGGCAGTAGCCGAAGTTGTTGATGAGCGGGGAGACGTAGTTCAGCCGGTCGGTGTACGGGATGACGTTATTGTACGGGCCGCGCTCGCTCTCTTTCTCGAAGGCGCGATGCAGGTAGCCGATCTCGACATCGGCTCCGACGATCCGCTCCCCATCGAGCTCCGCGATGATCTGGATGATCCCGTGCATCGCCGGATGCGACGGCCCGATGTTGAGGAACATCCGCCTCGTGTCCGTGACCGGTGACCGGTGACCGGTGACCGGTGGCGTCCCCTGCCCCTCACTTGGTGCAACGATCTGCTGAGTCATCACTGATCACTAGTCACTGCTTTAGTTGAGGGGCCCGATGAGCGGCTGGCGCTTGTTAACGGGGTAATCTTTGCGCAGCGGATGGCCCGCAAACCCTTCGTACATGAGGATGCGCGTGAGGTTGGGATGGCCGGTGAACTTCACGCCGAACATATCCCAGGCTTCCCGCTCGAACCAGTTGGCCGCAGCCCACAGGCCGGTCAGCGAGTCGACGACAGGATCGCCGGCGGCGAGGGGCACCTTGACGCGCAGCCGGCGGTTGTGGACGGTGGAGTAGAAATGGTAGACCATCTCGAATCGGTGCGTTTCGTTCGACGCTAAGCGCTGCCATGTCTCGGCGGCCGGCTTCGGCTTCATGAAATACGGGAGGGGCGAGGGGGTGGCGAGCGTCGGCGCGCTCCCCTGCGATGCGCCGAACTTCAGGTAATCGAGGCAGGTCAAATCCATCAGGACGTCGAAGCGCATCGCCGGATCTTCTTTCAGGAAGCGCGCCGCCTCAAGCCACCCCTCCCGCTTGAGCAGGACGGTCTCCTGCCCGCGATACCGGTGCGTCCCAAGCACGTGGCGCGGAAACCGCTCCTGAATGGTTTTGCTTAGTCCCGGCTCCATATACGCATCCCACTATTCACTTTTCACTTGTCACTTGTCACTTGTCACTACTCAGAGGTGGGCTTCAGGACGGTGTGGGATGTGCAGTTCTGCGGGGCGGGCGGCCGGTTCGGAGCGGCTCCCCTGCGCGATCTTTTCCTGCAGCTTGATGAGGCCGTCCAGGACGTTCTCCGGGCGCGGGGGGCACCCTGGGATATAGAGGTCGACGGGAATGACGGTGTCGATGCCCCGGACCGTGGCGTAGTTGTCGTAGAAGCCTCCGGTGCAGGTGCACACGCCAAAAGCCACGACCCATTTCGGCTCGGTCATCTGGTCATAGATGCGCTTGAGGACGGGCGCGATCTTATGGCTGACGGTGCCGACGACGAACAGCACATCCGCCTGGCGGGGCGAAAAGCGCGGGAAGCCCGCGCCGAAGCGGTCCATGTCGTAATGGGAGGTGGCGGTGGCCATGTACTCCATCCCGCAGCAGGCGGTGACAAACGGGTACTGGAAGATCGAAAACTTCCTGGCCCACCCCAGCGCCGCGTCAAGCCGGGTCGTCACCCAGTTCAACTTCGCCACGTCGACCGTTCCGCTCATTATTTGAACTCGAGCGCCCCCTTCTTCCAGGAGTAAACGAACCCGGCCACGACGATGAGGAGAAAGAAGCCCATCTCCAGCAGCCCGAACCACCCCAGCTCCCTCGCCAGGACCGCCCACGGGAACAGGAACACCAGCTCCACGTCGAAGACGACAAACAGCATCGCCGCGATGTAAAAGTGGACCGGCAGGCGCCCGGCCGGCAGTGCAATCGGGTCCTTGCCGCACTCAAACGGCATGGACTTGGCTGCGCTGGGCTTCCTGGGGCCGAACAGGGCGTTGGCAAAGAGCATGAACAGGCCCACCGCCAACGTCAGGGCTGAGAAGATGAGCATACTGGCGTATTCGAGCACTGAGGGAACCTTTCGACTGCCCGGCAGCCGCGGCTAAAACCTCGGCGCCAAGATTGTGATTTTTTTCACAAACTACTATAGCACCCTTCCGTGGAGGCGTCTACTGGCTATGGAAGGGGGGCGGGGGTTACTTGTTGTAGTCAAGCCCCCGCTCGAGGAACTGTTCGTCCATGTGCTTGGGGGAGAAGTAGCTGCGGACGAACGCCTTGAGCGGCTCGACGTCAAACTGGCGACAGCTATAGATGTCGATGGAGATGAAGTCCTTCGGAGTGAGCGTGTGGAGCTGGATGCCGCTCTCCACCAGAGGAATCCATCCGCTGAGGCCCGCTTTGTCGGGAAACCGTTTGCCATCGGTGCGGAAGATGAAGGGCGGCGACTGCGGCTCGACCTTGAGCACGCGGACGATTTCCTCAAGGAAGCCATAGCACAGCGTCAGGTCGTCGCAGGCGCCTTTCTTGCAATCATATAGATCAAGCAGCAGCTGAAACCCGAACGGCGCAACCCGCCGCTTTGACTTGCTCGACTCCAGCGCGACGGGCGCCTCACAGACCTGCGGCATGCACGCTCCTCCTTAAAAAGAGACACCCCGACGGTGAGCCGTCGGGGTCAAAGCACGGGTGGTTCCCGTTGATCCGTGCCACGTTCTCCCATGTAGACTGCGGTGCACCTCAAGCTCTTGTTTTTCCCATCATATAACAGGTCTTCTGAATGTCAACAACAATTCCTGCAGCAGCTCCATGGGGAGGCCGATGACGTTGCTGCGGGAGCCGTCGAGGCGGGCGACCAGCCTCCTTCCGCTCCGCTGAAGCGCGTAGCCGCCGGCTTTATCCAGCGGCGCCATCCGCGCCAGCAGCCGCTCCTGTATCTTCGGCGTGAGGCGCTTGAACGTCACGCGCGTCTTGTCATACGCGAGGCGGCGGCGTCCGGTGCGCGCATCCATCGCGCACACCCCCGTATAGACCCAATGGCGCCTGCCGCTCAAGGTGCGCAGGAGCCGGCGCGCCTCGCGCATCGTCCGGGGCTTGCCGATGATGCGCCGCTGAAAATAGAGGAGGGTGTCGGCGCCGATGACGATCCCGCGGGCCTTCGGCGGCAGCTGCGCGCAGCGGGCTTTGCCCGCGGCGTTGCGCATCACGTTGGCGGCCGGCCCTTCCCCGCGGCGGATGGTCTCTCGATACGCCGACTGGACGACGCAAAACAGCCGCCGGAACCGGCGCAGCAGCATCCGGCGGCGCGGGGATTGCGATGCGAGGTACAGCATGCCATTAACTCAAAAGGAAAAAAACGAAAAATGAAAAAGCACAATTCCAAAGGCAAAATTTTGACTTTTGCCTTGTGGTTTTACCTTTTGCGTTTTTCCTTTTGACTGCTCATCAGAATTCCTCGATCAGGGAGCGCATCTCCTCGACGGTCTGCGCCTGGTTGATCTTCGCCCGGAACTCCGCCACGCCGGGCGTGTCCTTGAAGTACCAGC
>Ga0247727_10004506_pt1 | contig 29460 bp, 29 predicted proteins | sample WisWelCaveWW1625_FD_202498 | JGI IMG/M metagenome (GOLD analysis project Ga0247727, IMG submission 202498) | Biofilm microbial communities from Wishing Well Cave, Virginia, United States - WW16-25 | ecosystem: Environmental > Aquatic > Deep subsurface > Groundwater > Cave microbial mat | place...
CCGTGCTTCTCGACGAGAGACAGCAGCTTCCGCGCCGGGCCGGAAGGCCGCTTCTCGCCCCGCTCCCACTTGCTCACAAGATTCGGCGTCACGTTGAGATAGTTCGCAAACACGGTCTGGCTCACGCGCTCACGCTCCCGGATAGCCCGGATCTGCCCCGGCGTCAGCGGTTGAACGGGCGTCAGGCAGGTGTTGTCAAAACGCCGCATGGTCTGCTTGTCGATGGCGCCCGCCTTGTGCAGCGCCTTCATCGTTTCGTGGATGGAGGCCATCGCATCGCTTCGATACTTCTTGCTCATGTCCTTTTCACCTCCACAAAATCGCCTTCCCTAACCAACTCCGCAAGCTGCTTTTCCGTCAGGGCGAGGACATGCTTGGCGGCTTCCTTGAACTCCTTCTCTTCATCCGCACGGATGTTGTCCCGCTCGCTTTTCGCGAAGCCGTACACGAACACCGCGCGATCCCCCTGGCGAAACAGAATGATCGTCCGGTACCCTCCCGACTTTCCCTGCCCCGGCCGTGCCATCCGCTGCTTGATGACGCCGCCCCCAAGGTCGGCATCGACCTGCCCTTTCTGCGCGCGCGACACGGCCTCCAGCAAGGCCGCGTCCTCAATCTTCTCCTTCCGGGCAAACCGTTGAAACCACTTCGTCTTGAAGACTCTCGGCTTGCCCATCAAGGCTCCGCGCTCATTCTTCTATTCTATAGTACCCGGTACCATATTTCAAGGCTTTCAGGTCTTCACCAAACCTGGCAGACCTCCCCACCCACAGGAGACACACTCTAGCTTCGTAGAAATCCGGTCGCGATTCCGTTTTGTAAAATGGTGAAGCCATGAAAGGCATGCCGAAGGCGAATAGTGACTCTCCGGCCTTGGGTTCAAAGACAAGCTATGGGCCGCCGCCGACGCGCTGCGCAACAACTATGGACGCGGCCGAGTACATCTCGGGTGAGATGAATCGAGAGCGTGCACCGCATGATCGGGGGAAGTCCGTGAATGCCCGCCCCACGGCCTTGGGCATGAGTTCATTTAAGCGCCAGACCCATGGCGAAGAGGGCATCTACCGCAAGGCCTTGAAAATAAACAGGTTGCTTATTTAAGCGTTTGCCCATGCCCAGCACCATCATCACGGAATCCGTCGTCGAGGAGGCTACACTCGCCTGGCTGGAGGGCCTGGGTTATTCGGTGCTCAACGGCCCGGACATCGCGGCGGGCGAGTTGGCGGCGGAGCGCACCGACCCGGGCTACCGCGACGTAATACTCGAGCGGCGCTTGCGCCAGGCGCTCGTCCGGCTCAATCCCGATCTGCCGGCCGAGGCGCTCGAAGAGGCGTTCCGCAAGCTCACGCGCGCTGACGCGCCGTCGCTCGCCGAACGCAACCGCGCCGTGCATCGGATGCTCGTTGACGGCGTCACGGTGGAATACCGCCGTGACGACACCTCGATCTCGGGCGCCCAGGCGCGCGTGCTCGACTTCGACGTGCCCGAGAACAACGACTGGCTCGCGGTTAATCAGTTCACGGTCGCCGAGGGCCAGCACACGCGCCGCCCCGACGTCGTGCTGTTTGTAAACGGGCTCCCGCTCGTGGTCATCGAGCTGAAAAACCCGGCCGACGAGAACGCCACTGTCTGGAGCGCCCTCCGGCAGGTCCAGACCTACCAGGCGCAGATTCCCTCGCTCTTCACCTACAACGCGGCGCTGGTTGTCTCCGACGGCGTGCAGGCGCGGATCGGCGCACTCGGCGCGGGGCGGGAATGGTTCAAACCATGGCGCACGATCGCCGGGCGCGAGCACGCGGCGCCCAACCTGGCCGAGCTCCAGGTCGTGCTGGAAGGGGTGTGCGACAAGCGCCGGTTTCTCGATCTCGTGCGCTATTTCATCGTGTTCGAGGACCTGGGCGGCGGCGCGCTGGCGAAGAAGATGGCCGGCTACCACCAGTTCCACGCGGTGAACGTAGCCGTAGAGGAAACGCTGCGCGCCGCCGGGGCGCCTGGGCTCCGCGAGGCGGGCCAAAAATCGGGCGGCGCGCCCGGGGACCGGCGGGTCGGTGTCGTCTGGCACACGCAGGGATCCGGCAAGAGCCTCACCATGGCCTTTTACGCGGGCCGCGTGATCCTTCACCCCGCCATGGCGAACCCGACGATTGTCGTGCTCACCGATCGCAACGACCTTGACGATCAGCTCTTCGGGACCTTCGCCCGCTGCCGCGAGCTGCTCCGCCAGCCACCGGTGCAGGCCGCGGACCGCGCCGATCTGCGGGCAAAACTGAGCGTGGGAGCCGGCGGCGTCGTGTTCACCACCATCCAGAAGTTCTTCCCCGAGGAGAAGGGCGATCGTCACCCGGTGCTCTCGGAGCGGCGCAACATCATCGTGATCGCCGACGAGGCGCACCGCAGCCAGTACGATTTCATAGAGGGTTTCGCCCGGCACATGCGCGATGCGCTCCCCCATGCGTCGTTCATCGGGTTCACCGGAACACCTATTGAGAAGGCTGATGCGAATACGCGCTCTGTCTTCGGCGACTACATCAGCGTCTACGACATCCAGCGTGCAGTCACGGACGGCGCAACGGTCCCCATCTACTACGAGAGCCGGATCGCCAAGCTGGAGCTTAAGGAATCCGAGCGGCCGAAGATAGACCCCGATTTCGAGGAAGTAACCGAGGGAGAGGAAATTGAGCGCAAGGAGAAGCTCAAGACGAAGTGGGCGCAGCTCGAAGCTGTCGTCGGGTCCGAGAGCCGGCTGAAACTCATCGCGCAGGATCTCCTGGATCACTTCGAGAGCCGGCTTGGGACCATGAACGGTAAGGGGATGGTCGTCTGCATGAGCCGCCGTATTTGCGTGGAGCTCTACCGCGAGATCGTGTCGCTGCGACGCCAATGGCATGCCGACGATGACGCTCTGGGCGAGATCAAGGTGATCATGACGGCATCGCCGTCAGACCCGGCCGGCTGGCAGGCTCATAGCCGCAATAAGTACCGGCGCGAGGCCTTAGCGCATCGTTTTCGCGACCCCAGCGACCCGTTCAAGATGGTCCTGGTGCGCGACATGTGGCTCACGGGCTTTGATGCACCGAGCCTTCATACGATGTATGTAGACAAACCCATGCGGGGACATGGGCTGATGCAGGCGATCGCCCGCGTCAACCGCGTTTTCAGGGACAAGCCTGGCGGGCTGGTTGTGGACTACCTCGGCCTGGCGGATGAGCTGAAGCAGGCCTTGGCAACTTACACAGAGAGCGGCGGCGCCGGAAAGACCGCGATCGATCAGGCTGAGGCTGTGACGCTGATGCTGGAGAAGTACGAAGTCTGCCGGACTCTCTTCCACGGCTTCGACTGGTCACGCTGGGTAACAGGGACAGCGCAGCACCGGCTCTCGCTCCTGCCGGCCGCGCAGGAGCACGTCCTCGCGCAGCACGACGGGAAGGGCCGCCTGTTGCGGGCGGTCACAGAGCTCTCGAAGGCATTCGCGCTCGCAGTGCCGCATGACGAGGCGCTGCGTATCCGCGACGACGTGGGCTTCTTTCAAGCAGTGCGGGCAGTGCTCGCGAAGAGCGTTCCCGGCGAGCGCAAGCCCGACGAGGAGCTGGACTACGCGATCCGGCAGATCGTATCCAAAGCAGTCGTTTCCGATGAGATCGTGGACATCTTTGCAGCCGCTGGACTCAAGGCGCCGGACATTTCGATCCTCTCGGACAAGTTTCTGGCTGAGGTGCGCGCGATGCCCCAGCGGAACCTCGCGGTCGAACTGCTACGCAAGCTGCTTTCCGGGGAGATTCAGTCTCGTTCTCGCCGCAACGTGGTGCAAGCCCGCTCTTTCGCCGAGTTGCTCGACAATTCAATCCGGCGCTATCAGAATCGCGCCATTGAGACGGCACAGGTGATCGAGGAACTGATCGGGCTGGCAAAGGAGCTTCGAAAAGCTCAGGCGCTCGGCGAACGGCTCGGACTCAACGAGGATGAGGTGGCTTTCTACGACGCCTTGGAGGTCAACGACAGCGCAGTCAAGGTGCTTGGCCAGCCAACACTCATGACCATTGCGCGCGAGTTGGTCGCCGCCGTACGGAGCAATGTAACGATCGATTGGACTGTGCGCGAGAATGTCCGCGCGCGGTTGCGGGTGATTGTGAAGCGGATCCTGCGCAAGTATGGGTATCCGCCGGACAAGCAGGAGAAGGCGACTCAAACGGTGCTGGAGCAGGCGGAAGTGCTGTCGGAGATGTGGGCGACGGCGTGAAGGAAACCGGGTACGCCTAGCTAACGCCGCCGTTGCCCGACGCCCCGCTGAGCTCGAAGGCGCTCTCCAGAGCCCCTACGGCAACTACAGGCAGTACTACGGGCAGTGGGAGCAGAACACCGAGGCCTGCGCCCGCGGCCTCACGCCGCCCGTCTTCATCGTGGTCTGCAACAACACCAACGGATGACGATCCGAAATGTGATCCACCGGGGCCTGCGGCGCTTCATGGAGCGCAACGATGCTTCCGGTTTGTCACCGCCGGTCGTCGAGAAGGTCCGAAACATCGTGACCTTCCTGCCTGCAGGAGATGGAGGATGCTCGGGAACTCCGCGACATTCCCGGCTGGAAGGCTCACCAGCTCGCGGGGAACCGCAAAGGGACCTGGAGCTTACGGTGACCCGTAACTGGCGGATCACCTTCGGGATCGACCAGGCAAGGAAGGAAGTATTCGACCTGGACCATGAAGACTACCATTGACGGAGAAAAAACCATGGTACGAATGGCGCGTCCGGCCCATCCGGGACGGTTCATCAGGATGGAAGTAATGGATCCCCTGGGCCTGTCGGTCACCGAGGGCGCCAAGATCCTTGGCGTGACGCGGCCCGCCTTGTCGGCACTTCTCAACGGCAGGGCGTCCCTTTCGCCCGAAATGGCCCTGCGCGTCGAAAAAGCCTTCGGCCCCAGGATGGATACGCTGCTGCGCATGCAGACGGCCTGCGACGTCGCCGCGGCGCGAGAGAGAGAAGCGGACATCAAGATCAGGCGGTATGTTGCCTAGCGAAGCCGCTGCCCGGCCATAGGAGGCCCCGCCGCTGGACAAAGCGTAACTTGACGTCACTCCACCGTTCCGCAACAATATTGATTAATCAAAACATGGCACCGCAGCCTCCTTTTGCTGTCATTGAAGACAATGACAGCATTGCAGGCAACACGTCGGCCGGCCGGTTTCCTCCGCGTTCGCGGGTCAGAATTGCAGCCGCAGCGCCAGCTGGATCAGCCGCGGCCCGCCCATGGGACCCGCCGTGGTCCCCACCGCGGTGGCCACCGCGCTTCCCACCGTCTGCGTGATCCGGCCGAAGTTGGCGTTCGACTGGTCCCGCTGCGGGTTCGAGAAGTTGGTGTGGTTCCACAGATTGAAGAAATCCGCGCGGAACTCGAGCCGCGTCTGCTCGCTGAGCGGGAGCGGGAAATGCTTGGCCAACGCGAAATCCCAGTTGGCCAGCGCCGGGCCGTAGTATTGGTTGCGCCCGGACGTCCCCAGCCGTCCGGTAGGCGCTATGGCGCCCCCGGTTGGCCCCGAGACGAAGTAGGTCCGGTCGAAGGCCCGGTCCGGATCCTGGTAGTTAGTGGGCAGCTTGCCGGTCCCGGCCAGGTCGGGCCGGTCCAAAAACTGGTTGAACCCGCTGAAATCGGTGATGGTGCTCGAGATCACCGTGAACGGCGCTCCCGTCATCGCGGTCGTGATTCCGGAGATTTGCCAGCCCCCGAAGATCTGCCGGTTGATCCCGTTGTTCCACCCCAGCAAGCGGTGTCCCGGGCCGATCGGCAGCTCGATCACATACACAGTCACGAAGCGATGCCGCACGTCGAAATTCGACGGCCCGCGCTCGAGCCGCAGATTCAGGTTGTCCGACGGCGCCCCCGCCGTGCTGTTCGAGCCAAAGAAGGCGGAGTTGTTGTCGATCGATTTGCCCAGGGTGTAGGAGGTTTGCAGGAACACCCCGCGGCGCCCCTGGTAGCGGCCGGTCACCACCATCCCGTTGTAGTTGGAGTTGCTCAGCGACTTGCCCATGCCTACAGAGCCGTATTTGGGATACGGATACACCTGCTCGTTCGGCGCCAGCGGCCCGCGCACCGCCGCATTCCGCACGATCACCTGCGGCTGGTTCTGATCCATGAAGATACCGAGCTTGTGCCCGGTGGAGCCCTGGTAGTCGATCTCTACCGACACATCGTGGCCCAGTCTCCGCTGGATCCCGAAGCTGTACTGGTAGAGGTAGGCGCTGCGGATGTCCGGGTCGATGGAGTTGAAGCCCAGCAAGCCGCGCGTCGGCGTCCCGGGCCCCTGGCGCCCGAAGTTCGACACCAGCGGCACGCCCTGGTTGAAGCCCACGGCCCAAGGAAACCTCCCTGGCTGCGTCACGTTGGCCGTCTGCGACGTCTGCAGATTGTACGGCGGGTTCAGCGACATGTTCGCCGGAATGTTGTTGAACACCTCGTCGTAGCCCACCCGGGCGCCCCCGCGGATCACGGTGGCGTCGTTGCCGAAGATGGCCCGTCCCACGCGCGGCGTCCAGGCGAAACCAACCATCGGGGCGAAGTTGTTCTTGTCCCGTCCCACCCCGCTCGAGGACAGCGTGAACGGCGCCTCCCGGTAAACGAACGAGGCGGGGCCCAGCAGCGACGGATTGATGTCGAGAATCCGGTTGGTGCCCACCAGCACCGGCCCGACACCGGGGATGAAATTGGTCGCGTTGTTGCGGGTCTCCTCGATAGCCGAGGGGTATTCGTACCGAACCCCAAAGTTCAGCGTCAGGTTCTGCTTCACCTTGAACTGGTCCTGCCAGAAGAAGTCGATCGGGTAACGGCGCCAGTAGCTCAACGTGTCGCCGCTGCGGACGATCGAGGTGTTCACCAGCCCGGTGGCGAAATCCGCAAAGCTCGAGAAGTTGAACGTGCCGCGGGCCGACCCGTTCAGATAGCGCCGCGCGTCCTCCCGGCGGATGTGGAAGCCCCACCGCCAGGAGTGCCGCGTCCAGCCGAACGGCGAGATCAACGACATGTTGTCGAATAGCTCGTAGGTATTGGTAATCCGCCCCTGGGGCAGGTTGTTGGTGCTCCCCAGGACGGCGAAGCCGCCGGCGACGGTGATGGTGGGCAGCCCGGAGTTGACCAGGTTGGTCGCGGCGTCGACCGCACCGGGCAGCGGCCGCCCGGCGGCGTCCACGAAAATGCTGGCCGCGCTGAAGCCCACGTCCTGCACCGTGATGTCGGTCTCGTTGCGCGAGAAGCCGGCGCGGAACTCGTTCAGCAACGTCGCCGTGAACGTGCGAGTGTGGGTGACGACGAAGTTGCGGCTCCGCGGCACGTTGGCGTTGCCGCCGTTAAGCGGCGTCGGGCCGGCCACCTGGGTCAGGCCCTGAAACTCGATCCACCGCCCCGTGATGCGGTCCTTCTCGCTGAAGCTGTGATCGATGCGCGCCAGGCCGGTGTTGTCGGTGTTACGGGCTCGCGGGTTGGCGATGTAATTGTTCGCAGTAGTCGGGTTGGCCACGTTCGGCGCCGGCCAGTGCGCCAGCAGCCGCCGCGAGATCGGATCGGTCACCGTGGCCTGCTCGGCCGCCGTGGGCACCCGCGTCGAGCTCACCGTCGGCTGCACCTGCCGGAACCCCTCGTACGACAAGAAGAAGAACGTCCGGTCGTGGAAGATGGGCCCCCCGAAGGTGGCCCCGAACTGGTTGCGGTTCAGCGCGTTCTTCCGCGCGTTGTTCTTGTTGGTGAAGAAATCCGCCGCGTCGAGCTTGGTGTTCCGCACGTACTCGAAGGCCTGCCCGTGGAACTGGTTGGTCCCGCTCTTGGTCACCACGTTGACCTCGCCGCCGGTCCCGCGGCCGAACTCCGGCAGCGCCACGCTGGTCTGCACGCTGAACTCCTGCACCGCGCTCCCGATCCGGAAATTGTTCAGCGCTGAGTTGATCTGCGTGTCCTGATTGCTCACCCCGTCGATCAGGAACACGTTCGACTGGGTCCGCGCGCCTGCCACGCTGAAGCCGCCGCCTTGCTGGCCGGTCGCCGCCGGCACCGCGCCCGGCGTCAGGAGCGCCAGGTCCATGAACTGTCGCGCGTTCAGCGGCATGCTGGCGATTACCTTGGCGTCCACCACGCCGCCCATCGTGCTGCGGTCCGACTCGAGCAACGGCGTCACCGAGCCGGTGACCTCCACTACCTCGCTAACACTACCCAGCTCCAGCGCGATGTCGGCGCGCGTCACCTGGTCGACCTGCACCAGCAGGCTCGCGATGGTCGTCTTCTTGAACCCGGTGGCCTCCGCCCCCAGCGAGTAGGTCGCCGGCGGCACTTGCGGGAAGACGAACGAGCCGTTGCCGTCGGTCACCGCCGTCAATCGCATGTTCGTGGTCGCGCTGATCAGCGTGATCCGCACGCCCGGCACCACCGCCCCGGTCGGATCCTTCGCGAATCCCGTCACGCTCCCCGTCGGCGACGCCCACGCCACAGTTGCAAGCAGACCTACAACACCAATAGCAGAAAGTACCCGGCTCATACGCCACCTCTCATGATTGGACCCCTCTAAACACGAGGTGAATGTATTATGCCATATCCGGCCCCCCAACAGCCCGTCCACCGCTTGTAACATTTGCTACCCTGCTTGCCCCCCGTCCCCCGACCCCCGCCCCCCGGCCCCCGTTTTCTGGTATGTTCGTTAGTTGCAGCGCCGCTCCCGACGGCGCTCGCCCCGCCGAGGTCGCCATGTCAGGCCATTCCAAATGGGCCACCATTAAACACAAGAAGGCCGCCACCGACGCCAAGCGCGGCCGGATCTTCACCCGCGTCATCAAGGAAATCTCGATCGCCGCCCGCGCCGGCGGCGACCCGGATTCCAACCCGCGCCTGCGCACCGCCATCGCCGCCGCCAAAGGCGCCAGCATGCCCGCCGACAACATCAAACGCGCCATCCTTCGCGGCACCGGCCAGCTTCCGGGCGTCGCCATCGAGGAGGTCACCTTCGAGGGCTACGGTCCCGGCGGCGTCGCCGTGCTGGTCGAGGTCGTCACCGACAACCGCAATCGCACGGTCAGCGAAATCCGCCACCTGTTCGAGAAGTTCGGCGGCAACCTCTCCGGCTCGGTCGCCTGGATGTTCCACAAGCGAAGCCTCGTAGTAGTGCCTAAGGCCAAAGCCAGCGAAGACCGCCTCATGGAGATCGCCCTGGCCGCCGGCGCCGACGACCTGCGCGACGAGGACGAAAACTGGTCGGTGCTCTCGCCCCCGGAGGCCCACGAGGCGGTCCTCGAGGCCCTCAAGCAAGCCGGCATCGAGCCTTCCGCCAGCGAGGTAACCCTGATCCCGCAGAACCAGGTCAAGCTCGAGGGCAAACAGGCGGAGGCCATGCTGAAGATGGCCGAGGCCATCGAAGAGCACGACGACGTCCAGAACGTCCACGCCAATTTCGACATCGACGCCAGCGTCATGGAGGCCCTGAGCCGCTAGATGCGCAGCGCCCTGTCATCCCGAGCGAAGCGAGCGTCATGGAGGCCGGAGCCGCTAGCCATGCGCAGCGCCCTGTCATGCCGCGCGCAGCGCCCTGTCATCTCGAGCGAAGCGAGCGTCATGGAGGCCCTGAGCCGCTAGCTATGCGCAGCGCCCTGTCATCCCGAGCGAAGCGAGGGATCTGCTGTATCTGCGTTCATCGGCGTTCCTCTGCGGTTCCCTAGCATGCGCATCCTGGGCATCGACTGCGGCTGCGAGCACACCGGCTTCGGTATTGTCGATACCGATGGCCGCGACCACCGCTTCGTCTCCGCCGGGGTCATCCGCACGTCGCCCTCCGACCCCCTGCCCGCCAGGCTCGCCCGCATCCACCAGGGCCTCCGCGAGGCGCTCGAGCGCCACCGTCCCGACGCCGTCGCCATCGAGGAAGTCTTCCACGCCAAGAACGTCAGCACCGCCCTGAAACTGGCCCACGTCCGCGGCGTCGCCCTGCTCGCCGCCGCCGAAGCCGGCCTCCCCGTCGGCGAGTATTCCCCCCTCGAGGTCAAGACCAGCGTCGTCGGTTACGGCCGCGCCGAGAAGCACCAGGTCAAGAGGATGGTCGCCTCACTGCTCGGCCTGGCCGACCCGCCTGCCTCCGACGACGCCTCCGACGCCCTCGCCGTCGCCATCTGCCACGCCACCAGCGCCGCTCTAGCCCAAGTCCGATGACCCGCCTCTCGGTTTTACTTTTGACTTTTGCCTTGCCTTTCCCCGCCCAGGACCCCGCCCCGCGCATCTTCTTCTCGAAGTCCTTTCCCGGCAGCATGCCCGCCTACTACGACATATCCCTCGACCCCACCGGCGCCGCCGTCTACCGCGAGGCCCTCGACGACGACCAGCCCCTGCGCTTCACTCTCTCCCCCGACGACACCCGCGCCATCCTCGCCCTCGCCGAAAAGCTCCAGTTCTTCGCCCGGCCACTGGAGAGCAGGCTGAAGGTCGCCAACATGGGCATGAAGACGCTCCGCTACGAGGCCGGCGCCGCGCGCGGCGAGACGAAATTTAACTACTCGGAAGATCCCGACGCCCGCGTTCTGGTCGACTGGTTCGAGCGCATCTCCGAGACCGTGCAGCACCGCCTCAACCTGGAGCGCGCCGCCCGCTTCGACCGCCTCGGCGTCAACAAAGCGCTGCTGCTCCTCGAGAGTTCCTGGGACCGCAACCGCATCCTCGCCCCGGAGCAGTTGCTGCCCATTCTCGAGAAGATCGCCTCCCAGAAAAGCTACATGCACATGACCCAGGCCCGCGCCGCTTCCCTCGCCGAGCGGATCCGCGCCGGAAAGTCTCAGAATTGAAGCGCTACATCCTACTACTGATATTATTGACGCCGGCCGGCGCCGCCCAGGCCCCGCCCTCGGTCGAAGAAGAGAAACGCCTCCTGCAAGAGGCCGTCTCGCAAGCCGGCGACGGCCCGCTCGAGTTCATCCGCGTCGCCGAGCGTCACCTCAACCGCTTCCCCAAAACCCCGCTTCGCCGCGACCTCGAGAAGGCCATCCTCAAGGCCTCGATGGACGCCCGCGACAACCAGCGCATCATCTCCTACGGCGAAAAAATCTTGCCGCAGGAAAGCGACCTGAACCTGGTCGACCGCCTCGCCCGCGCCTATCTCGCCTCCGACGACGCCGAGCCGGCTCGCCGCGCCCTGGCCCTCGCCGAGAAGCTCCAGCAGATCGGCGGCAGCGGCGCCTTCGACGAGCTGCCGCCTTCGATCCGCGCCGTCCAGCAGCAGGAGGCTTACAAGCTCATCGCCCGCGCGCTGGCGCTCGAAGCCCGCGCCCGCGGCAACATCGGCGAAACCGACAAGGCCATCGAGCTGGCGCTAAAGAGTTACTACACCTTCCCCACCGGCGAAGCGCTCCGCGAGGCCGCTCGATGGGAAGTCAAGGCCGGCCGAACGCGCGAGGCCATCGAGCACTACGCCGAGGCCTTCTCGATTCCCGATCCCAAAGTCACGGAGGAGAATCGCGCCCACCACCGCGGCGTCCTGCGCGATCTGTACACCAAGATCAACGGTTCGGAAACCGGTCTCGGCGACCTGATCCTCCAAGCCTACGACCGCACCGCGCGCGCCGTCCGCGAGACGGAGGCCGCCCTCAAGGGCGCCAACCCCAACCGCGGCGTCCTCGACCCGCTCGAGTTCCGCCTCAACGGCCTGCAAGGCGGCGCCATACGGCTCGCCGGCTTCCGCGGCAAGGTTCAGGTGCTCGACTTCTGGGCCACTTGGTGCGCCCCGTGCCGGATTCTGCACCCGCTGCTCGATCAGGTCCGCCAGAAGTACGGCCCCGCCGCCGAGGTCGTGTTCCACTCCATCAACACCGACCAGGACCGCACCAAGGTCGCGCCGTTCCTCGCCGAGACCGGCTGGTCCCCGGAAGTCCACTTCGAGGACGGCCTGGCGGAGTTCTACCGCATCACGAGTATTCCTACGACCATGATCTTCAACCGCCGCGGCGAGCTGGTCAGCCGCTTTGCCGGATTCAGCCCGGCGACGTATGTGCAGTCTCTGACGGAGAAGATCGAGCAGGCCCGGCGGGAGTGATCAGCCGGCGTCCCCCCGGTTTTTCTCAATCCCGGTAGATGTTCTTTCGGTGGCGCACTCGATAGAGGACGACGTCTCGCGCCATCACGTCGTAGCGAACCCGGTACGGCCAGACTTCCAGCCGCCACTCGCCCGCACCCTTGCCTTTCAGCTTCTTGATTTTCGGCAGCAGGCCGAACGGGTCGGCTTCCAAGCGCTTGATTGCGTCGATGACCTTCTCCTGGGCGGGGCGAGGCAACGCTTCGAGGTCCCGGCGGAAGCTCGCGGTCAGGTGGACCGTGAAGCGACCAGCCATGCCTTACCCGGCCCGACGGGCGTTCAGTCGGTGCCTGAGGTACTCGCGCAACGTGATCGCCCTTCCGGACCGGTATTCCTTGTAAGCCGACTCCATGCTCTTCCGGAACACGGGATCCAGCTCTTCGAGCATGTCGTCAAAGTCGGAAATCGAAAGGAGCACGGCGGTCGGCTTACCGCTCTTGGTGATGACGAAGCGGGCCTTCTTCTCGGCGGCCTGTTTGAGCAGTGAGCCGAGCTGCGTTCGAGCGATGTAAGCGGGAATGGTAGTAGCCATGTTTTGATTAATCAATATTGTTGCGGAACGGTGGGCGGAAGTCAAGTTGCGACTTGCCGGTCTCAGCCCGGCGCCCTACGTGCAGTTGCTGACGGAGAAGATCGAGCAAGCCCGGCGGGAGTGATTGTCCAGGGGCGGGGCCTCCTATGGCCGGGGAGCTGCTTCGCTAGGCAACATACCGCTTCATCTTGATGTCCGCTTCTCTCGCCTCGGCGACGTCGCGGGCCGTCTGCAGGCGGGCCGCGTCACGCCCAGGATCTTGGCGCCCCCGGTGACCGACAGGCCCAGGGGCTCGATCACTTCCATCCTGATGAACCGTCCCGGATGGGCCGGACGCGCCATACGCACCATAGTTTTTTCTCCGTCCATGGTAGTGATCCGCCAGTTACGGGTCACCGTAAGGCTCCAGGTCCCTTTGCGGTTCCCCGCGAGCTGGTGAGCCTTCCAGCCGGGAATGTCGCGGAGTTCCCGAGCGTCCTCCATTTCCTGCAGGAAGGTCACGATGTTTCGGACCTTCTCGATGACCGGCGGTGACAAAACTACCAGGAGGGGTGTGTTGTGTCAAGTTACGCTTTACGGACGGAGGCGGCGACCACAGCGTATGAACTTGGCCGAGTAGTCGTCGAATCTCGTCGACCCCTGTGGGTTTGGACTCCAATTGGACTCCAACGGAGGCGAAGGAAGGGATCAGTAGTCGGTAACTCTTTGAGTTCTTTGGTCGGGCCGGTGAGATTTGAACTCACGACCTCTTGCACCCCAAGCAAGATATTATCAATCACTTACGAGCGCCTCGAATGAAAACAAAAGACTTGCACGACGACGATCTGGACTCCAAATGGACGCCAGGCGCCGAATTTCACGGTTTGGACTCCAGTTGGACTCCGGCGTTCCGTTTGGTGATTCACGTGCTTCGCGCGCACGCGCGCGGTTGTTATCGCCAATCGTTTGTCTTCGTGCGAGACGAAGAAAACAAGAGTTTTCCCTATATAGACGATCCCTGGGGCCTCGGGCGTGTGAGGGCTGGTCTTCCTAAGAAACGCCGGTCCGCCGCGAGGCGTGCTGCCCTGGCGATCGACTTCCCGTGCGCGTGAAAGCTATATCACCTGGAGCGGTTGGCATGCAAGACGCGGGGACGCCGGATGAGATCAACCTGGGACCGCCGCGGGATGAAGAAGCCCACCCCCTCAGGGTTGACGTTCTGGGCCGGCTGTGGCAGCTTTTAGGGGACGTGCCTATTCCTGCCAAGCCCTATCTCGGATATTATCCGGAGGCTGAGCTCGTCCTCGCCATAGTCTGTCCCCTGGGCACCGCATACGAGCGATGTGTCGAAACGTTAGAGAACTATCTTGGGCAATTCGGGTACCAGGCAAGCCGGGTGCGTCTGAGCGACTTCTTCGACGATCTTCTTTCCCAGCTTGGCTCGACCGTCAGGGTCGACCGCAGCAGTGCAACCCAGCGTGCCAAGTCGAAGATTCTGGCAGGAAACGCAATTCGAGAGCTGACAGAGTGCCCCGACGTAATGGCCCTATTGGCCGCTGGCCGCATCGCCAGCCGACGGCTGACAGCATCAGGCGAGACCTCGGCAGCGGAGGGGCTGAAAGAAGAACCGCTTTTCAAAAGCTCTCATATCATTGCAACGCTGAAACGGCCAGAAGAGGTTGACACCCTTCGGCGGATCTACGGCCCTGGGTTCTTTTTGATCGGGATCTCATCGACCAGGGAAGAAAGGGAAGCTTACCTGAAAGAGCTGGGAGTCGCTGACGGCGTAATCGACGAACTAATCGAGACCGACGCGAAAGAGGAGTCGGAGCACGGTCAGCAGACGCGCGAGGCTTTTTACTTGGCCGATGTATTCGTCTCGATGTCGGAATACAGCAGTCAGATCCCGCGCTTCCTGGACCTTTTGTTCGGCTGCCCGAAAATCACTCCGACGCAGGACGAGCACGGGATGTTCTTGGCATATGCTGCTTCTCTAAGCTCCGGGGATCTCTCCAGGCAGGTCGGCGCAGCAATCGTTGATGAGCATGGGGACGTTCTTGCGGTGGGGTACAACGAGGTCCCGAAAGCGTTTGGTGGGGTTTATGGACCCGAGGAAGGTAGCCAGAGGGACTTGGAGCGGCGCGTTGATTCGAACGACCTCGAAAAGTTGACCATCGCTCGGCGAATCACCCAGGCCCTTGGGGAGGGCGATGAAGCTGAAGCAATGAGCCGTCTGCGAGCGACAGGGTTCTTCGACATTACGGAGTTTGGCAGATCCGTTCACGCAGAGATGGCGGCACTTCTCGCCTGTGGCAGGATAGGCAGGAGTCCCAGGGGCGCTACTCTGTATACAACCACCTTCCCGTGCCACAACTGCGCGCGCCATATCATCGCCAGCGGCATACAGAAGGTCGTCTACATAGAGCCTTACGCCAAGAGCAAGGCGTCCACCTTGCATGACGATGCCATATCGATCGACCGAGAGGAGGAAGGCAAGATTCCATTTCTGCCATTCATCGGGGTCGGCCCCCGACGGTACTTCGACCTCTTCTCGCTAAAGCTGAGCACAGGCTATCCGATTGAACGAAAGAGGAAGGAGGACGGTCAGTTGGTGGAATGGGAACGGTCAAACGCCACGTTGCGAATGCAGCTGCAGCCTACGTCCTACCTCCGGCGAGAGCTACTTGCGTTCAAGGCGCTAGAGGAGCTATTATCGTCCCGGAGAGCGAATCCTGAAAATGCCTGAACAGAAGCAATTGGAGCACCAAGAGTTTTGGGATCAGATGAAGAGAGCCACCCAGCAGGTTGATCGCTGGCCGGATTGGGAAAAGGGCTCACCGACGAACCAGCGGGGCGGCACGCAGACGACCCAGACGCAGCAGGCGAAGAGCCCAGAGGGCGAGCCTTCCCGCTAGCGGTTGTCCTCGGCGTCTTGATCGGGGCCGCGCCCTTTGGTTGGACCGTCCCGCCGGCCGCCATCTCCAAGCGGCCGCGCGGCTTCGCGCATGTGGCGCAGCCTAGTGGCGTCAGAACTCGGCATTAAACGACGAGCACCGCCTTGGTGACTTCGTCGCGGAAACACCGTCTGCCTGGCATATCGTCCCATGTGCGGCCATCCAGGAGACGGCCGGCCCGGCTTTTCACCGCCCCACCCCATTGCTTGAAGAAGAACGGGACGCCGGCCTGGAGACATTGATCGCGGATCTCGCATGAAATGGGGACAGCGTTACCTCGCGCGAGTTCGAATCACAATGGGCGTGCCGGAGAAATCGAATTGGCGGCGCAACTGGTTGATGAGATACCGCTCGAAGGAAAAGTGGAGCTTCTGCTCGCGGCCGGTAAACAGGACAAACGTCGGCGGCGCCACCGAGGCTTGCGTGGCGTATCGAATCTTGATTTCGCGGCCGGCTCGCTGCGGGGCGCGCGCCACGTCGAGCTCGGTGAAAAACCGGTTGAGCTCGGCGGTGGGAATGCGGCGCCGCGCCGCCTGCCAGACCCGCAGGATCTGAGGGAACAGCTCGTCGACCTTGGTCCCGGTGAGCGCGGAGACGAACACCACCGGGGCGTAGTCGAGAAACTTAAGCTGGTCGCGCGCGGCGGACGTCAGCTCGCCGGCGCGCTTCTTGTCGCCGCGGGCCAGGTCCCACTTGTTGACGGCGAGAATCACCGCCTTGCCGCCTTCGTGGGCGTATCCGGCGATGGTGGCGTCGAGCGCGATGACGCCTTCGGTGGCGTCGAGCAGGAGCAGCGCGACGTCGGCGAGGCGAATGTGGCGGCGCGCCATGACCACGCTCATCTTCTCCGCCATCAGCTTGGTTTTACCTTTGCGGCGAATGCCAGCCGTGTCGACGAAGTTGTAGGCCACGCCGTCGCGAGTGACCAGAGCGTCGACGGCGTCGCGCGTCGTTCCCGGCGCGGGCGACACGATGGCGCGTTCGGCGCCGGCTAGCCGGTTCAGCAGCGTCGATTTGCCTACGTTGGGGCGGCCGATGATCGCTACTTGGATGGGGGGCCGGGGGTCGGGGGTCGGGGGCCGGGGGGGGAAATCGGCCGTGATCTGGTCGAGCAGTTCCGCCACACCGTGGCCGTGTTCGGAAGAGATGGGGACAACCGGCGCGATGCCGAGGGCGTAAAAATCGGCGGTGAGGGCTTCACGGGACGCGGTGTCGATCTTGTTGACGGCGAGGGTGAGGGGGCGGCCGGTTTTGAGAAGCAGGCGCACCAGCTCGCGGTCCGGGGCGGTGATTTCGGCGCGGCCGTCGACCAGCAGAATGATGTGCCAAGCCTGCTCGATGGCGGCGCGGGCCTGGCGCAGGATCTGGACGGGGATGTGGGCGTCGTCGCCGACCACGATCCCGCCGGTGTCGATCAGCTCGAAGGGCTTGCCCTGCCAGTCGGCCGGCGCGTGGATGCGGTCACGGGTGATGCCGGGCTCGTCGCCGACGATGGCGCGGCGGGAGCGCGTGATGCGGTTGAACAGCGTCGATTTGCCGACGTTGGGCCGCCCGACGATGACTACCGTGGGTCGGGCGCTGCGGTTCATTCCCTCAGGATAGCGGGCTAGGCGCCGGCGGCGAGCAGCTCCTCGACGAGGCCGCGGAGCTTGTCCTCGTCGAACGAGAAGCCGCGGTAGCGCACCACCCCTTTGCGGTCCACTATGACGTTATACGGGGTAGCGACGGCGTCGATCGGGATCAGCGCGCTCAGGATGTCGCCGCGGCGGAACGGCCAGTAGGCCTTGGCGTCCGGGTCGCTCAGGACCGGGTAGGTCAGCGAGTGCCGGTTGCGGAAGGAGCGGGCCGGCCCGGGTTCCTCGACGTTGATGCCCACCACCTGCAGGCCGCGGTCGCGGTATTTCTGCCAGAACTCTTTCTCGAGACGCGGAGCCTCCGCGTTGCAGGGCCCTCAAGAGTTGGTGGCGAAGGCGATCAGCACCACGCGGCCGGCGTAGTCGGCGAGGCGCAGCGTGCCGCCGTCGAGCGAGGCGACCGGTCCCGGGTCGATGCTCTGGCCCTCGACCGAGCCCGGCCGGTAGTTCAGGGCCAGGGCGGCGGCGACGACCAGCAGGACGCAGCCGAACAGAACCCCGGCCGTGATGGCGATCCATTTCATTGCGCGCATAAGGGTCGTGGTCTCCTGTAGGGGAGTGTAGCATGAAGGGATGCGGCTGCGGGCAGCGCAAGGCAAGCTCAAGATCGAGCACAGCATTATTGAGGGGTTGCGGCCGGCGCTCGAGCAGTTGCTGGCGAACACCCCCGAGATCCGCTCCATCATCCCGGGCGTGATCCGGCCGGTGCGGGAGGCGCGCGGCAAGCTGCGGCTGAAGGTGACCACGCCGACGCCGACCGGCTGGAAGGCGCTGGCGTTCGCGGCCGGGGCGCGGCAGGAGCTGTTTATTAATACGAGGATGGGGCGGGAGGAGCTGGAGCGGGCGCTGGGGAAGATTGGCCGAGGCTAGAGGAGGAGCCAGTGGCGCATCGAGCCGCGAGTCGGGATGCTACGGCCCGTCATTCTGCCCGCCCCGGACCTGTCATGATGACCAGCGTGGTGAGAAATCATGACAGATGAGCCCCGGACGAATCGACCGGGCAGTTGGCCAGTGCCTCGGGCGGACGTCTCAGCCCCGTGGGGCGCCGCGTGCCAGCCTAGCGTCGCCTTTCAGCCGCTGCTTCCATTTGCCCTCGTCCTTCACCTCATCGACGAGCCCCTCCGCAAAGATCTTCCGCAGCGACTTGCACAAGATGAACAGTGCAGACTCCATCATTAGATCGGAGTAGTAGTATACCCCGTGGTTGCGCCGAATCGAAATGCTGTTCTGAAAACCGTAGCGCTGCGTCACCGAAGAATTCTTGAGAGGGGTTGCGACGATAATCTCCTCCACTTTCGCCTCCTGGTCACACTATCCCACCTCAGAACACGTGACCACCGTCTTACAGCTTTGCTCCCCGCGCTGGCTGGCCCGGCAGGAGGAAAGTCTTCGGATAACGGCCTTCTCCGCACAGCTTGAAGGAGCCGAAGTCCTTGTACCACTCGCCCTCCGGCACCTCCGGATTTGACTCCAACCAAAGTCGAAGCTGATTGAGATCCGCAAGCGTGATACTTCGGTCGCGCATTCTCTCGTTCAAGTGATGGCGGATCGCCGGAGGGAAGTCGTCCCAGGCTGCGATCCTGCCCATTACTTGCCGAATACTATCCGCCCCAGTCGATCTCCGAGGCGTTCCACTTCTTTCGGATCGGTTGTCGTCCGGAACCGCTCGGCGAGTTCGAAAAAAGCCTTCTCTTTGCGGTTCCGACCTTCGATCCCTTCCTCGACGAGCTCAACCAGCACGCGGGTGGCGCTCAAGCGGCGGCTCTTTGCTATGGTGCGGACCTGACGGGCTACCTTTGCCGGAAGCGTCACGCTCTGCCGGACAGCCTTAGGAGTCGTTGCCATTTAACCAGTATGCACCAGAATGGTGCAGAATGCTCCCGTCACTTGCCAACAAACACGGGGCTGGTCCAGGCTGCTTCGCCGTCGAGCTGGACGACGCGCAAGTAAAAGTAGTCGCCCGCGGCGGGGGGTTGGGCGGGACGGTACTGGAAAGATGCATCCCAGGGGGCGTCGGGGTTGACCTGGCGGGCAAACACTATGGCGTGGGGGGCGAGCTCGAGGCGGGCGCGCTTCTGGGCGACCTCGTCGAGCCGGAAGCCGACCTCGTGCAAGCGGACGCGGCTGGGCGGGCCGGGCGGGCGCGCGGCGGCGCGTTGGCCGCCGGTGCCGACAGCGTCGACATCCACGTAAGAAACACGGACGGTGACGGTAGTGTCGCCCGACACCTGCGCCAGCCGCAGCAGCACGCCGTCGAAGTCGCCGCGCGTCTTGCAGGTGAACCACAGCCGGCGGTCGCTCACCTGGTGAAACTCGTCGCTGAAGTGATCGACGCCGAGGGGCTCGATCGAGGAGATGCGGCCGCTGGAGATCTCGATCCATCCGCCCCAGGTCACGCCGGAAAGCGGCGGACGAACCGTGTCGCCGGGCGTCTCGGTCGGGGAGTGCAGCATGATCTGGAGAGCGACGGGCTGGCCGGGCTTGGGGCGCGACATAGTCTTTGCTGTAGGCAACGGCGCCGTTGTGGACCAGGTCGATGTGGTCGATGGGAGCGGCGCCGAGGGCGCGGGCGCTGAAGCTGGGACGAGAATGGCGGCGTGCCTGCCGCTCGCCTGCGGCTCGAAGAGGCGGCCGACTAGCCCGCTCTCGCGGATCTCCGTCATCCGAACGCCGGGCCGCGCAAACCAGCGGCGCAGGCGCGCCTTGGCGGTTTGCGATTCTCCTTCGATTGCCGCCTCGAGCGCGGTGTCCACGGGATCGATGATCGTGAACGGCGGGGCCGGCGGCGCGTCCGCGGCCGGCGCGAGCGACCACAGCAGGCCCATCGCGTCGACGCCGGAGTACGATCGGTGACCGGCGCTTGGCGCGTCAGGTTGACGGCGCCAGCAGAATCGGCGACGTAGGAAGCCTGCGCCTTCCAGGGGGCCCGTCCACGTTACATGGTGGCGGTGATCGTTACGGTCTTGCCGGGCGGCGCGCCGCGCGCCGTGATCCGGACGGCCTGGTCCATCAACGCTTCGGCCGGGTCGGTGGTCAGCACCAACTGCGCTGGCGACAGGGCCGGCAGGAGCGCCAGCCAGAGGCATCGACATAGCATAGTGATCGTCCTTGCGGCGACTCATAGTGTGGATGGCCCGGAAGCGCGTGTCAAGACCGCCGTAACCTTTCGCCCCGCTCGGCAGTTTAAGCTACTTGGGAACGCGCCTTTCGGAGAACCCATTGAATACGGGCGCCGACGCCGAGGAGCGGCTGCTCATCGAGGCGGCGCAGCGCGACCCGGCCCGGTTCGCGGAGCTGTACGAGATCCACTTTCGCCGCGTGTACGCGTACATCGCGCGGCGGGCGGCGAGCCGCGAGGAGGCGGAAGACCTGACCTCCGAAGTGTTCCATCGGGCGCTCGCGAATATTGGGAGCTTCGAGGGGCGCGGCGCGCCGTTCGCGGCCTGGCTGCTGCGCATCGCCGCCAACGCCATCGCCGACCGCTGGCGGCGCGGCGCCCGCGAGGGCGATCCGCCCGCCGTGGAGCTGCCCGACAGCCGCGCCGTGGACGTCGAGCGCCGCGCCATGGTCTTCGAGCTGGTCGACGATCTTCCGGAAGACCAGCATCGCGTCGTCCTCTGGCGTTTCGTCGAGCAGAAGAGCATCCGCGAGATCGCGCGCGAGATGGGCCGGACCGAGGGCGCCGTCAAACAGTTGCAGTTTCGCGCGCTCGAGAATCTGCGGGCGCGAATGGGGGCCTCCTATGACTGAGCGCTCTCTGTATTATCAGCTCGACCGGGCCGTGGAAGCGATGCTCGGCGGCGCCGGCGCCGAGCTTCCGCCCGTGCCCGCGCGGCTCGCCCCGCTCCTGCGGATTGCCGGCGATCTGCGCGATCTTCCGCGGCCGTCGTTCAAAACCCGCCTCCAGGCGGAACTGGAAAGGAAGGCAGCTATGACCACGACAGATGTGCAGGCGCATACCGAGCGGCGCTTTCAAACCGTCACGCCGTACCTGACGGCGCTGGACGCTGCCGGGCTGGTCGACTTCGTGAAACAGGCGTACGGGGCGGAGGAGCTGCTGCGCGCCACGGTCTCGGCCGAGCGGATGCACTTCGAGGTCCGCATCGGGGACTCCATACTGATGATTGGCGGCGGGGGGACCTGGGGCGGTCCGGCGATGCCGGCGGCGCTCCATCTCTACGTGCCCGACGCCGACGCCGTCTACCGGCGCGCCCTCCAGGCCGGCGCCGCCTCGCTCAAGGAGCCGGGGGACATGGAATACGGCGACCGCGAAGGCGACGTGCGCGACCCGTTCGGCAACAAGTGGTACATCGCGACGCACCTCGGCGACTCGCACATTCCCGAGGATATGCGCGTGGTGACGCCCGTCCTGCACCCCCGCGGGGCGCCGCAACTGATCCAGTATCTCCAGCAGGCGTTCGGGGCCGAGCAAGTGGAGCGTCACGAGTCGCCGCCAGGGACCGTGGTGCACGCCAAGATCCGCATCGGCGACTCGATGGTCGAGCTGGGCGAGGCGCACGGCCCCGTCCAGCCCATGCCGACGTGGTTCTACCTCCGCGTCCCGGACGTCGACGCCGTCTACCGGAGGGCGACGGAGGCGGGCGGAACTCCGCTCTCGGAGCCGCAGGATCAGTTCTACGGGGACCGCACCGGCACGGTCCAGGACCCTTTCGGCAACAACTGGTACATCGCCACACCTGTCAAAGGAAAGCCGGCGTAGAATGGAGGATCGGGGTGTGAGGCCATGACCAAGCGTTGGGTGCTGGGGTTGGCGTTGGCGGGGCTGGCGGCGGCGCAACCCTCGGCGGAGGACCTTTACCGGATCCTGCGCAACGACGACCTGGCGGCGCTGCGGAAACTGATCCGCGACGGCGCCGACGTCAATGCGGCCGACCGGCGCGGCTCGACGCCGCTCATGTATGCCGCGGCAGTGGGCAGCAGCGACGCCATGAAGCTGCTCCTCGAAGCCGGCGCCAGCGTCAAGGCGGCTAACGCCATGGGCGCCACCGCGCTGGTGTGGGCGGCGACCGATCCGGCGCGCGTCAAGATGCTGCTCGGGGCCGGCGCCGACCCCAAGGCCCGCACCAAACAGGGCCGCACGCCGCTGCTGGTGGCCGCCGCTTCCCCGGGCGCGCTTGAAAGCCTCCGGCTGCTCGTCGAAAAAGGCGCCAGCGTCGCCGACAGAGACAACCAGGAGCAGACGGTCCTGATCAGCCCCTTCGATTGCAGCACGGGGTCCTTCCGCTACCTGATCGAGAAAGGCGCCGGCGTCAACGCCCGCGACAAGTGGGGCGTGATGCCCCTGATCACGGCCGTCCTGTCTTGCGACGCCGATGTCGTGAAGCTGTTGCTCGACAAAGGCGCCGACGTCAACGCCGTCAATGTCTCAGGAGGAATGGTCAAGTTCGGCCCTATCGGCTTGATCGGAATGACCCCGCTGATGTGGGCCGCGCCGTTCCAAAACGCCCAGGTGATCGGCCTGCTGCTCGACAAGGGCGCGAAGGTCAACGCGCAGGACAGCCGGGGCATGACCGCCCTGATGTTCGCCGTGGGCTCGGAAACGCAGGACCCGGAAGTGATTCGTCTGCTGCTCAAGCGTGGCGCCGATCCTTCGATCAAGAGTAAGACGGGAGAGACGGCGCTCGACTGGGCGCGAAAGTTCGGCAATCCGCGAACCCTGTCATTGCTGGGAGACAAGTCCGCGCCGGTTGCGCCGGCTAGCTCGGGCGGGAATGGCCCGTTGCCGGAGCCCTCCCTCGAGCCGCGCGCCGCTGCGGCCAGCGCCTTGCCGCTGCTGCAAAAGAGCGGCGCGGAGTTCATCCGCCAGAGCGGCTGCACGGCTTGCCATCACAGCAGCCTGACCGGCATGGCGGTGGGCGAAGCACGCCGCGCCGGCATCTCCGTGGACGCCGCGTCGGCGGCGGGGCAGTTCCAGGTCGTGCGGGCCCAGTGGGACTCTTTCCAGCCCGTGCTCTGGCAGATGATGGACCCGCCGGGCGGCAGCGACATGACCGTTTACGGGCTGCTCCACTTCGAAGCCGAAGGCTACGCGCCGGATGCGATCACCGACGCGATGGTCCACTACCTGGCCGCCAGACAACACCCCGACGGGAGCTGGCGGTTGGGCGGCGTCTCGCGCTCGCCGATTGAGGAGGGCAACATTCACAGGACCGCGCTCGGCCTGCGCGCGCTTCAGAAGTTCGGTTTCGCCGGAAGGAAAACCGAATTCGCAAAACGGATCGAGCAGGCGACCGCGTGGCTGGCCGCGGCTCGCCCGAAAACCACCGACGATCGGGCGATGCAGCTCTTGGGCTCGAAGTGGGCCGGCTGGAGCGCGGAGCGGCTGCGTCCGCTGGCGAAGGAACTGCTCGCCGCTCAGCGCGCCGATGGCGGCTGGGCGGGGAACGCCTACCTGCCGAGTGACGCCTACGCCACAGGCCAGGTGCTCTACGCGCTGCGGGAGGCGGGCGTGGTCGGCGCCGAGGATCCGGCCCGCACCCGCGCGGTCGCGTATCTGATCCGCACGCAGGCCCCCGACGGCTCCTGGCACGTCCGCAGCCGCGCGCCCAAGTTCCAGCCCTACTTCGAGAGCGGCTATCCCTATGGCGGCGACCAGTGGATCTCAGCCGCGGGCGCCGCCTGGGCGGTGATGGCGCTGTCGCGTTGACCACAGTTGCGGGTTGAGTTTTCGCGGCGGATTGAGTAAGATAAAGTCACGGTATGTACGGGCTGGACCGGCTGGTGGCCGGCTTGCTCGCTCCCCTCGCCATGTGGGTGCTGGCGAGCGGTCTGGACGACCTGTTCCTGGACCTCTACGCAATCTACAGGTGGCTGGTGGAGCGGCGGCGCCGTTCGGGCGTTGAAGACTGCGACGGCGGGCCGGCGGCGGAAAAAAGCATTGCGCTGCTGATTCCCGCCTGGCGCGAGGACCGCGTCATCGAGCGGATGCTCGATCACAACATCGCGGCCATCGATTACGCGAGCTACGAGATCTTCGTCGGCGTCTATCCCAACGACCTGCGGACGCAGAGCCGCGTGCAGGCCTGCGAGGAGAAATGCGCGCGCGTCCATCGAGTGGTGTGTCCGCACGACGGGCCGACCTCCAAGGCCGACTGTCTCAACTGGCTCTACCGGGGAGTCTTGCGATACGAGGAGGAGCAAGGGCGGCGCTTCGACGTTTTCCTCCATCACGACGCGGAAGACCTGATCCATCCGCGGTCGCTGGCGTGGATCCATCGATATACCGAGCAGTACGACATGGTGCAGATCCCCGTGCTGCCGCTCGAGACGCCCTGGCAGGAGCTGACGCACGGAACCTACTGCGACGAGTTCGCCGAGGCGCACCTGCGGAATCTTCACTTGCGCCAGCGCCTGGGAGGTTTTCTGCCGTCGTCGGGGGTCGGCACGGCCTACCGCCGTCGCGCGCTCGAGAGGCTGGCGTGGAACAACCGGGGCCGCCTGTTTGAGCCGGCCAGCTTAACGGAAGACTACCGCGCCGGGCTCGAGCTGCACCGCATCGGCTGCACGCAGATCCTGCTCGACGCGCGGCGGCTCGGCGAGCGCGGGAAACCCGCCGCGACGCGCGAGTATTTCCCGCGAGACTTTCGCGGCGCGGTGCGGCAGAAAGCCCGCTGGATCGCCGGCATCACGCTGCAAAGCTGGCAGGACATCGGCTGGAACGCCGGACGCGGCCAGTGGTATTGGCTGTGGCGCGACCGCAAGGGGCTTATCGGGAATCCGCTGACGATCCTGGCCAACCTGGTGTTTCTCTACGGGCTGGCGCGGTGGGGCTGGGCGGAGGCCAGCGGGGAGCCGTGGCAGGTGGCGCAGCTCGTGAGCGCCTGGACGCCGCTGTGGTGGCTACTAGTAATAAATAGCGGGCTCATTGTGACGCGGCAGCTGGCGCGGGCGTGGTGCGTGTGGGAGGTCTACGGGTGGCGGCACGCCGCGATCTGTCCGTTGCGGGCGCTGTGGGGCAACCTGATCAACTTTGCGGCGACCGCGCGGGCGATCGGCCTGTTCGTCGGGGCACAGTTACGGCGCGAGGCGGCGCCGTGGCTCAAGACCGAGCACGTGTATCCGGGGCTAGCCCAACTTTCGCACTTCGGAGGGGGTTCCGGTCAAAATCCGGACTTGAGCGGCAATAAGCCCTACTGAATGAAGCAAACATTTTCGCCAGTGCTTGCAGTGCAGACCTACGGGAGGCCGACGCGGCGCACGAGTTGCTCGAACCGGGGGTCGGAACGCAGGTCATCCCACCGGGGATCCAGCTTCAGCCATACCAACCAGTGCGTCCGTTCTTCCACTGCTTTGCTCAACCAGGCGAACGCCCGGTTTTTGTCGCCCAGCCCAGCGTAGACCAGCGCGATTCCGTACGCAGTGACGTATTTTTTGCCGGACAATCTCTTCAACTGTTCGGAGGTCTTCAGGGCGTCAGCTCGCAAGCCCGCCTTCCCTTGCACGTACCCCACGGCGGCGACGACCGGCGCCCAGTCGCGCAAGACTTTTTCCGCCTGGTTGAACTCGCTGATAGCTTCCTGATACGCGCCCTTTTGCTGATAGGCGCGCCCCAGCCAAAGATGGGCCAGGGGGAAGGCGGGGTTCACCTGAAGTATACTTTTTAGCTGTTGGATCGCCTCGTCGTACCGACGGGTGTAATACAACTGGAATCCGATATCGGTGGGGATGATGATGGAGAGCGGGTCGAGCTGCTGGGCTCGCCGGATCGCGGCCATCGCCTCCTCTGGTCGTCCCATGGCGGTCAAGTAGACGCTATGCCAGTGATGCGCCGTAGCGTAGCTGGGGTTGAGCGCGATCGCCTTCTTGAATTCCTTTTCCGCCTCCGCCCAGTCCCAATCGAAATAGAGTTCCCCATACGCAAGCGAAGCGTGCGGCTCGGCAAGCGCGGCGTCGAGCGCTAAGGCCTTGGTGGCCGCCGTTTTCGCTCGCGGAAAACTCTCTGTCGGGGAAAGGTAGCTGAGGTAACCGAGGGTTGTGTAGGAATCAGCCAGACCCGAGTAGGCCGCCGCATAGCTCGGCTCGATGCTGATGGCTTGCTGGAAATAGTCGATGCCTTCCTGGATCCCTGCTTCGCTTCTTTTGTTCCATGCCAGGCGGCCCTTCAGGTACGCCTCGTAGGCGGCCGGCTGGATGAGGCCGGCGCCGCCGAGTCTTACTGGTTGCTGCATCGCCAGCTTCACCTGGATCTGACGGGCGATCGCCGAGGCCACTTCGCTTTGCAACAGCAGCACATCCTGCATCTCGCGCTCGAAGCTTTCGGCCCAGAGGTGCTGATCGGTCGATGCACGGATCAACTGGGCCCGCACGCGCACCCGGTTTCCCGAGCGTGCCACCGAACCCTCCACCACCGCGTCAACGCCCAGCTCTCGCCCGATCTCCGGCAGCAGCAGTTTCCGCGCGCCTTTATAGCGCATCACCGAAGTTCGCGAAATCACACGCACCGTGCTGATCTGCGCCAGGCAGGTGATCAGCTCGTCGGTCATTCCGTCGGCGAAGTACTCCTGCTGCGGGTCGCCCGACAGGTTCTCCAGCGGTAAGACAGCCAGCGATTCAATGGGCCTTGCGGCTGGACTTGCCGATCGTCGCCCCCACCACCCTTTCACACGGATACCGCCGAAGACCAGTGCCGCCAGAGCTAGCGCCGCGATAATCGCCGGCCACTTGGAACGCCTCGCCGGCCGCGGATCAGCGGGCGACTCTTCCAGCAGCGGCGCCGGAACGGCCGGCTCTTCGATGATCGCCAGAAAGCGGTAACCGCGGCGAGGCAACGTCTCGATAAACCGCGGTTCGTCGGCCGAATCTCCCAGCGCCTGCCGCAGCTTGTTGACGGCGATGTTGAGGCCGTGGTCGAAGTCCACGAAAGTGTCAGCAGGCCACAGGCGCTTATGCAGTTCCTCTCGGGTGATCACCTCGCCCGGACGTTCCAGCAGGATGGCGAGAAGTTGAAACGGCTGCTCCTGTAACTTGACCCGGCGCCCTTGTTTGCGCAGTTCCCCCGCGCGCAAGTCAACCTGGAATCCACCGAAGTGCGGGTGACGTGTCGCGGCGGTCGGCTCGCCCACGGCTGCGGACACCTCCTCCCGGCACGAGTCTATCAAACACGGTGAGGGGTGTCGTCTGTCGCCAAAAATCGCGCAATCTCTGATATCTCAGTGGCTTAGCAGTAGATTTACAGTTGACTCCTAGCAGACCCGCTGTGGATTGACCCGGTCGCATTTCTGGGTGAAAGTGGCGTTCGCGTGAACCAAATCTCTCAGACCGAGGCGAATCATGAATGCCAAGCGAAGTTTTGTTTTCGTTGCTTCTTTGCTCCTGATCATGCCCACCCTGGCCCAAGACGACATCACCCGAATCGACATGAACGACGGTCGGGTCGTACTGGAGCTGATCGGCCAAGTGATCAACCTGCCTGCTACGCCAACGACCCCGCTCGGGTCATCGAGACAGTTCGGCTACGCCACCTTCGTCCATGGAATTGATCCCGTTTTTACGACCAGCAACCCCGCCAGCCAGAACGAGACCACGGCGATGTTCACGTTCTTTACCGAGGTCACGACAATCCGGATGACCACTCATGGCCCCTTTGCGATCGTCAGCCGCGAGGGAACCACTACTCTCTACCTCAACACCATGCCCGCGAGCTTCGGCAACCCCGACTCGTTCCGCTCCGGGGAGGCGATCCAAACCTCAACCATGCGGCAGCAAGTAATCGTAGACACGGTGGAGAGGACCTTCACGGTTGTAAACCTGAACACCATCGATTCCATCGCAGGGTTTTTTGTTGGAAACAATGTTTTTGCGGTCGGCAGGCTGGGCCAATCGTTCCGAACGTCGCTTCAGGGGGTTCTCTTCGTGCGCAGCGGCGGCACTCCTCCGCCCACCGGACACTTCTCCGGCTATGCCGTCGGGGTGCCTAGGAAGAGGAGCTAAAACAAGAAGCGGGTGTATACTGGGCGCAGCCAGGAGCCGTGAGCGCCCGCATCGCGGAGAAGAGAGCATGCTGCAACGACGCGCGGAAAAGAAGCGGCGCCTGCTGGCGGGACTGGCGATCCTTCTCGGTATCACAGCATTTCCCGTGCACTCGCTCGCACAGGGCTGAATGCCCGTGCGATTCATATCCCCCAGTTTGGGTGGATCCAGTTTGGACGGATATGGCGGGCCGCTTAAGGCGCGCGAGTGGGAGGTGGGCGTGGCGTACCGGTATCTCGGCGCCGACCAATGGTTCGTCGGCACTGAGGTGCGGGAGGCGTCTGCTCCGTTTGGGCAGCCGCTGTTTCTCAATATCAGCTCTGTGGACGCCAGCGTGAGCTACGGTGTCACCGACCGCGTCAGCCTGACGCTCACGCTACCGTTCTCGCGCGGGACGCACTCGCGCTTCTACGCCGACGGCAAGCGTCACAAGGTGAAGGCGTCAGGGCTGGGAGACGTTAGCCTGGTCGGCAACGTATGGTTGCGGAATCCCGCTAAGCACCCGAACGGCAACTTCGCCCTGGGGCTCGGATTGAAGACGCCGAGCGGCGACAACGGTGTCATTGACGACTTCTTCCTGGCCGACGGCTCAGTAACCCGGAGCCCTGTAGACCAGGCGATCCAACTCGGCGATGGCGGCGTGGGCATGGTTTTGCAAGCGCAAGCATTCCAGAGGCTGGTCGACCGGGTATCTGGGTATTTCTACGGCTGGTACCTCCTGACTCCGCGGGAGCGGACGGGTGTGCCATCGCCCCTGGCGGGCGTGCCGTTGTCCGTGCCGGATGTCTATTCCTTCCGTCCCGGATTGACCTATGAGCTGCGACCGAGGCGGGGTCTATCCGCGAACCTCGGCACGCGTATCGATGGCATACCCGTACGGGACATGGTGGGCGGCAACCGGGGCTTCCGCAGGCCGGGCTATAGCCTCTACCTCGACCCAGGGATCGCCATTGCTCGCCGCCGTGCTACGTTGACGCTGAACGTTCCGCTGCGCCTTCATCAGAACTTCAAGCGGAGCCTGGCCGATGTCGAGAGGGGCACGTCCGGGGGTGGAGACCTCGCCAGATACCTGATCCTCGTCGGGTATACCCTGCGATTTTGAACGCAAATACTTTCCGCTGGTTCGCGTAATGAGACCCAGCGGATCGATTACCTGTTTTGATGGCTAGCGCGTCCGGCTCAGCCGCCGGGCTGAGGCGTCGAATCCGTCCAGAATCCAGATGTCGAATCGCTCGCTCACGGTGGAGGTGGCGATGCTCTTTCCGTTGGGGTGGGCGCTGAACCCG
>Ga0247727_10004507_pt1 | contig 29437 bp, 29 predicted proteins | sample WisWelCaveWW1625_FD_202498 | JGI IMG/M metagenome (GOLD analysis project Ga0247727, IMG submission 202498) | Biofilm microbial communities from Wishing Well Cave, Virginia, United States - WW16-25 | ecosystem: Environmental > Aquatic > Deep subsurface > Groundwater > Cave microbial mat | place...
CCACTGTTTCGTAAGGCTTCACCACGCGGCTTACGATCGTCTGAAGCGCCGTCACAATTTCCGCGCCGATCACAATCGGATCGACGGCGAGGTGGGGGTAGGCCCCGTGCCCTCCCCGCCCGTGAATCGTGAGATCGACGGAGTCGACATTGGCCAGGGCGGGACCGGAACGGTAGCCGATTTTTCCGGTGGGGAGCTGAGAATCGACATGAAGCGCGAGGGCATAATCCGGTTTGGGGAAGCGGGTGTAAAGCCCGTCTTCAAGCATCGCCTGAGCGCCCTGGCCTTTTTCCTCAGCCGGTTGGGCGATGAAGACCACGGTCCCTTTCCACTCGCTTTGAATCTCTTTCAGGACCCGGGCCGCTCCGACAAGGCAGGTCATATGGACGTCGTGTCCGCAGGCGTGAGTGACGCCCGCAACGCGGCTCGCGTAAGGAAGAGCGGTCGCCTCGGTCACCGGAAGGGCGTCCATATCGGCGCGGACAAGAACGGTCGGGCCTTTCCCATTTTCAAGAAGGGCGACGACGCCGTGGCCTCCCACGCGGCGGGTCACCTTGAGGCCGGTCTTTTCAAGCTCCTCTGCAAGCCTTGTTGACGTTTTTTCCTCATTGAGCGAGAGTTCGGGATTCGAGTGAAGATGTTGATAAAGCGGCTCTAAGTCCCGATAGGTTTTCTTGATGAGCGTTTCCATCGGAAGGGCATTATATCAAAAGCGCTGCTTCCGAGTTTAGAGAGGAAACTCCCTTTGCGGGAGAGCGGCCCGCTTCGCGGTCTTCTTGGACGCCGCTTTGGGGTGGATTTCGTGGGAGTCGACCCAGCGGAAAAGTTCCTGCTTCTTGAAACGGATCAACCGGCCAAGTTTCACGTAAGGAATCAGGTCCCGGTAGACCCAGTCATAAATCGTGGAAATTTTGACTTCGAGGAGCTCGCTTACTTGTTTTGCCGTAAGCAATTTTTCCATTTAAATCTTCGGCTCTTCAAAAGGGAGATTGATGACCTGCGGGTGGTGGTCAGAAATCCTCGCCTTCAAACGGTCGTTCATCTCTTCCAGCGTCTGACCAAAGTGCGGCCCAAAGCGGTAGGGAGCGGTGTCGTCTTTAGGATCCTTCAGGTAGCCTGACTTGACGAACTCCCAGTCGAGGCGCTGTTTTCCGAGGACCTTGGCAATGGTCCGGTCGGTGGTAAAGGTCATCTTGAAGCCGGCCAGGTCCCGCTGGTTCGCATTCGCAAGCGTCTGCCATTCCCCTCCGACCGAACGGTTCCGGTTCCCCCGAAAATCAAAGCGGTATCCGTCATAAAAGATGAAATTCTCGATCATCTTGAACATCCCCTTCTGCTGGTTGGGGGCGATGATCGGAATGTGTCCTGCAGTCGGGTTTTGAAAATTCTTCGTTAGATTTGAAATCATCCGCGTAAGCGAGAGGACAAGCCCCTGGGGCGTCATGTAACGGACGGCCTGGTCAAACCAGAAGGTCGGACTCGTTGCGACGTTCCGGAGTTCCCGCCGGACGGAGGTCGGACTCATGTCGCCGCCCGCGGAGTTGAAGTCTCCCGCCACGATGACGGGATTCTTGATGTCAATGATTTCACTCAAGATCTCGGCCATCTGCATTTCCCGGCCTTTGGGTTTGCATTTGATTTCCAGGTGAATATTGATGATCGTGAGGTGTTTCCCCGGAAGTTCGGGAACGTAAAGGTCCACCCGCATAAAGGTCCGCCCCCCGACCTTCATTTCGCGAAAAAGTCTCTCAAGAAAGACCGCCTTTGAACCGCCGCGCCTTGCTCTCTCAAGCGTGGTGAGGGGAATTTTTTCCCCCTCGTACCAGTCGTACGGTTGAGTTTTTAATTGAAAGAATTTCACGTCAACAATCGGGTAACGGCTCAAGACCGAGGTGCCGAAGAGGCCTCGATATTTTTCAGGTTCGACTTCGAACATTTTTTGAAGTTCCTTATCCTCGACCCCCTTTTCGTCTGCGAATTTTTCCGTACCCAGGTTGAGGGTGTCGATCTCCAGATAGCCGGTCCCGTAAACATAGTTCATGTTGAGCGCCTCGGCGAGCACCTTCGTGGCGTCGAGATAATTCGAACGCTTCATTCCGACATCCATTTCCTGGAGAATCAAAATGTCCGCATCCTCCAAGAGGCGCCTTTGCTGGAGGATCTCCTCGTATGCCTTCGATCCCACCGGAGCCCGCTCCGTGTCAATCAAGGTCTTGAATTTCTCCTCGTCTTTAAAGGCCCAGATCGCTTCGTCCATCTTCATCGATTTTTCAATGTTCCACTGGATCACCCGGAGAAAACGGCCGAGGCGCGGATCGGTGGGCCGTTTGGGCCGCGCCCCGCGGAAGGCGGCTTCGTTACTGATGAAGGGGGTATTGAGAATCTTTTCCACCTTCTTGCCGAGCGCTCCCCCTGGCTTCGGATTGCCGGAAAGGGTCGCCAGTTCGTCGTGGGTGAGATACTCGGGACCACTAGACTTGACGAGCTTGAGGTGACGAAACTCCTCGGCCAGCCCCGACTGGATTAAGTCCGAACCCGGAATTTCGGCGTAAGCGAGTGAGGCCACCAGCAAAAAGGCAAGAAGACTTCGAATTGTTTTCATATAAAAGTAGGCTAGCCCGCCCTCTGATAAAGCCCCACCAGTTCGGTTTGAGCGAGAATGTGTCCTTTGATTGCTCTTTCCACATCCGCCTTCGTCGCTTTGGCGACGAGGTTCAGCACGGTATCAAGGGCGTAAAGTTTGAAAAAATAACGGTGCGTTCCTGACGGAGGACAAGGCCCTCCGTAGCCGACACGCCGAAAGTCGGTCATTCCCTGTCTGGCCCCGTTGGGAAGGGTTTCTGATGTGGCCAATCCTTCTTCCAGGCTTCGCGTCTCCGCGGGGAGGTTGTAGAGGACCCAGTGGACCCACGTCCCCATCGGAGCATCCGGGTCATCGGAAATGAGAGCAAAACTTTTGGTTCCTTGGGGTGGGTCGTTCCAGCGAAGCGGCGGGGAAAGATCGGCCCCGTCGCAGGTGTATTTCGCGGGGATCTTACCGTTCGGTTGAAAGGCGCTTGATTCGATTCGAAGGGCCATTATTTCACCCCCAAAGAGAAAAAACGCAAGAAGGATTGGCACGAGACGCTTCATACACAAGATTATGATAGCCTAAAATTACGCCGCAGAAAATAGTTTCTCCACCGCCGCCTCGATCTGGCAAGTTCGGTACCCGTAAGCGGTTATGCAAGCGGATTTAGGCTCAATCCACTCGAAATCGGAAGGTTCCCGAAGGAGAAAAACGACGAGCCGCTCGAGGGAATTTTGAAGGAGCTTGAGAAGCTCCCTCGCCCCGCGAGCAGCGTGAGCGTCCCAGAGAAAAAGAAAGATCAAATCCTCTCCTCGTGCGAGTTCCTTCACGCGAAGCCTCTCTTTTTCGTCAGGATCGGTCGGAATCATTTCAACTTTCCCGAGCGTTGCTCCAAACTGGGAAAAAAGCCTCCGGAGAAAATCGTGCGGCGTAAGGAGTTCGGGTTCGACGAAACGTTCACGTGCCACTCCCGAAAGATCGGGAAAGATCGCCAGAACGGAGTGCTTGAGACACCACGCGGGAGAAAGGGGAAGGAGTCCCCTTCCGTCACAAAGCGCTTCGGCTCCTCGCCGGGCAATTTGGCGGGCCAGTTCCTTTCCGTCACGGGCAGGAAGCGGAGTTCCTTCGCTGAACCGTTCCTTTCGTTTCTCCTTGAGGCGCTCGATCCGTTCGACACTTTCTTCAAGCTCCTTTGAACTTAAATCCTTTTTCTTATACGCCCAGACGAGGGAATCAAATGCTTCCTCCTGGGCCTTTGGGTCCGAACAGACGAGAAGGAGGTCGTGGCCGGCTTTCGCGGCAAGCGGCGCTGCTTCGCGAAGAGAAACGGTTTTTGAAACCGCGCCCATCTTCAGATCGTCTGTGAGCGCAACCCCCTGGAACCCCAATTCGAGCCGGAGGAGGTCGTGAATAATTTTTCGTGAAAATGTGGCGGGCCTTCTCGAATCGGATTCAACTTCAGAATAGACCGGGTGAGAGGACATCACGCAGTCGACTTTGGCTTCGAAAGCCTTCAAAAAGGGAGGGAGGTGGGTCTGTTTCAGAACCTTGAGACTTTTTCGAATGACGGGAAGCTCGGTGTGGGGATCCAGCTCCGCTTCGCCGAGACCGGGATAATGTTTTGCGCAAGCCGAAAGCCCCTTCGACTGCATTCCTTCAATCCGGGCCCGGCCCAAAAGGCCGACCGTCTCGGGATCCTTGCCGTAAGAGCGGGTGCCGATCGCGGGGTTCCAAGCCTTGCTTAAAACGTCAAGGACCGGCGCGAGATTAAGGTCCACGCCAAGCCTCCTAAGCTCCTCCCCCTCGATTTCCCCCTGCTTTCGGGCCCAATCGACTCTCCCGGAGACTCCCAACGCTTGAGCGTCCGGGAAAACCGTCGCCCCCTCCCTAAAATGAAACACCCTTCCCCCTTCGTGATCGACCATCACGAGGAGGCGCCGGCCGAGGGCCGTCTCAAGATCTGAGATCAACTTGCGTAAACCCTCGGCCGACTCGAAATTCCTCTTGAAAAGAATGAGCCCCCCCGCGTGCGTTTTCCGAAAAAGGGCGATCGTCTCGGGTGTGACCCGGGCCTCTGAGATTCCCAGAACCAATTTTTGTCCTACTAACTCATCAAGCGTCATCAGCAAATGAAGAGGCGGAATCTCCCCCCTCTGGCTAACACCGTAAGTGGCAGGAGAAAAGGGCTTCCCCCGCCGCGGGCCTCCTTCCAACAACTCCAAGCAAGAACGAGGTGGGGCCCCACCCGGTCCCTCGCCTTGGGTTGCCGGCCGGGTTTTCCCCACCTCGTTCTCGCAGGAGTTGTAAGAGTCTCTTCGGCCCTGATTGCTCCTGGGAAAGCCCTTTTCTCCTCCACGCAACGTGATGCGGTGGCGGAATCTCCCCACCGGAGGCGGCGTTGGGGCGTCGCGGAGCGGGTCGGAAAAACCCGCTCCGCAGCCCCACCGAGCGGAGGCCGACTCAAACCGTTATTAATCTTCAACCGGCGGTACCACGGCAGGTGTTACACCCCACTCACTATTACTCGTGAACACACCCACCCCTTTCGTTGCCACTCCCCCCGCAACCGTCGGCCGAGCGTCCGCCGGAGGGGGGAGATTCCGCCTGCCACCTACGGGTTTTTCTCTGTTTTCTCGGTGCTGATCCGTTAAAATAGGTGGCATGGATTATTCCAGACTTCCCACGGAAAAGCAAAATCCAAAAACCACGTCCCTCGACTCCCTGTCGGTCAAAAAAATCCTGAACCTGATGGATGAGGAGGACCGGTCGGTCCCGCGCGCCGTGAAAAGGGTGAGCGCTTCCCTCGCCCGCGGGGTGCGAATGATTGTGAATGCGTTAAAGGCGGGAGGCCGTCTCTTTTTCTTTGGGGCGGGCACCAGTGGTCGCCTAGGAGTCCTCGAAGCCGCAGAGTGTCCCCCGACGTTTAATACGCCGCCTCATCTCGCCCAAGCCTTGATCGCCGGAGGAAAGCGCGCCGTTTTCCGATCCCAAGAAGGGGCTGAAGACAGAGCTCAGGAAGCCCGGCGTGAAGTGAGAAAGCGCGTGCGGAAAGGCGACGTCGTCGTCGGGATTACGGCAAGCGGCGTCACCCCTTTTGTCCAGGGAGCGCTTCAAGAATCAAAAAGGCGCGGGGCCCGGACGATTCTCGTCGCTTGCAATCATTCTTCTCCTCTTCGTTCCTACGTCGACCTTTTGATTGCGCCGAAAGTGGGGCCGGAAGTGATTTCTGGTTCGACACGGCTTAAGGCGGGGACCGCAACGAAGCTTATTCTCAACCGCCTCACCGTCACCTCAATGGTTCAGCTCGGCAAGGTCTACGGAAATTGGATGGTCGATCTCCAGCCGCGCTCTCAGAAACTCAAAGCAAGAGCGCTCCGGATCGTTAGAAAGCTCACCGGCCTTTCGGAGAAAAAGGCGAAAGGGCTTCTTAAGAAAGCACGGGGGCACGTGAAGACGGCGATTTTAATGAATCGGAAGTGCCTTTCCTTCTTAGAAGCCCGCGAGCTTCTTCGAAAGAAGGACGGTTTTTTGAGAAAAGCGCTCGACGGCAATGCGTCATTGCGAGGCTCGCAATGACCCTAGCAATCGGTCTCATGTCCGGAACAAGCGGTGACGGGGTTTCAGCCGCGCTCGTCGCCTTTAAAAACCGCTCGTTCAAGCTCCTCCGCTATCAAACCTTTTCTTATCCGAAAAAGATCCGGGAAAAAATCACCGGCGCGCTTCGATTAAACACGCCGGAAATCTCAGAACTCGACGTCGAACTGGGAGAACTTTTTGCAGAGGCTGCGCTTAAAATCCTCAATCGGACGAGCACCAAAAAAGTTGCCGTGATCGGTTCCCACGGCCAAACTCTTTATCACGGGCCAAGGGGCCGTTTTCCTTCGACCTTCCAAATCGGTGAATCGGCCGTGATTGCGGAAAAGACAAAACTTCCCGTGGTGAGTGATTTCAGGCCTCAGGACATCGCCGCCGGAGGCGAGGGAGCCCCCCTGATCCCCTTTTTCGACGATTACTTTTTCGGAAAGGGCCCGGTTCAAGCGCTTCAAAACATCGGGGGGATTGCCAATGTGACGATCGTAGGGAGAGGTTTGTCGAGACCGGCCGCCTTCGACACGGGGCCCGGGAATTGCCTGATCGATCTTGCGATCCAGAAAATCACCAAAGGAAAACGTTCCTTCGATCCTTCGGGAAAGTGGGCGGCGAAAGGTCAGATTCAGATGAAATTGATTCGGCGAATGAAGAAGCACCCTTACTTTAAGAAAAGACCCCCGAAATCGACCGGACGGGAGGAGTTTGGGGAAGCGTTCTTAAGAGAATATTTCGGCACCCGTCTCACTCGATCTCCCTACGACACCCTCGCCACCCTCACCTATTTCACCGCCGCCACAATTTATGAAGGGGTGAAACGCTTCGCGCCGCGGCCTCCGAAAGAAATCCTTGTAAGCGGCGGCGGGGCCCGGAACCTCACGCTGATGCATTGCCTCAAGGCGCTTTTTTCCCCGACTCACGTCCACTCGATCGAAGAGTGGGGAATCCCGGCCCAGGCGAAAGAGCCGATCGCCTTTGCCTTCTTTGCCCTTCGCGCGATTCGGGGCGAGACCAATCACCTTCCACACAGCACGGGCGCGCGCCGCCTCTGCGTTCTCGGGAAAATCACCCCTTATGCAGCTCATTGACTGGGCGATCGTCGCGCTTTACTGCGTGGCAAGTTTGGTCTTGGGCCTCATTCTGACAAAAAGGGCATCTCAAGGGGTCGAATCGTACTTTGCGGGAAACCGAAAGCTCACTTGGTGGCTTGCCGGAACTTCTATGGCCGCCACCGCATTCTCTTCCGATACTCCGCTTCTCGTGACAGGAATCACCCGCTTGCGCGGTCTCTGGGGGAACTGGGAGGTCTGGGCGCTTGGGATCAGTACCATGCTGACCGTTTTCTTCTTTTCGAAACTTTGGAAGCGGTCGGGCGTCCTGACCGAGGTGGAGCTCGTGGAGCTCCGATATTCCGGGAAACCGGCCTCTTTTCTCCGGGGGTTCAAGGCGATTTACTGGGGGCTCTTCTACAATGCGTTCATTATCGGCGCCTGGCCGATGACCGGCCTTGTGAAGGTGATGCAGGAGACGACGGGGTGGGACAAGACCTTTTCCATTCTTTTCTGTCTTGGCCTCACGACCATTTATAGCTGCCTCTCGGGCTACTGGGGGGTCGTCCTGACCGATTTTTTTCAGTTTATCTGGGCAATGGCCGGCGCTTTTATTCTCGCCTTTTTCGCGCTTCAAGCGGTCGGAGGACCGGGGGCGCTCGTTCAGCATCTTTCCGCGACCGACAAGCTCTCGTTCCTCCCCCCCGCGGAGGGGATGAGCTGGTTCCTCGGACTTTTTCTCGTCCAGTGGTGGGCTTGGAAAAATACCGACGGCGGCGGAATCGCAGTCCAGCGAATGGTCTCCTGCAAAGACGAACGCGAGGCCACCCTTTCAATGCTCTGGTTTAATTTCGTCCACTACGTCCTTCGTTCCTGGCCCTGGGTCGTGACCGCCCTGGCTTCCTTAATCCTAATTCCGGATTCGATGCTCACCGTGACCGACGGGGCTCAGACCTTCGTCGATCACGAGCGGGCTTACCCCCGCCTTATTGCGATGCTTCTCCCGGTCGGCCTGCGGGGCGTTCTGGTGGCCTCCTTCTTTGCCGCTTTTATGTCGACCGTCGATTCCCAACTCAACTGGGGCGCCTCCTATCTCGTGAGCGATTTTTACAAACGATTCATCAAGAAAGATGGCTCCGAATCTCATTACATTTTTATCTCGCGAGCGATCACCTTTTTGCTCGCTGGGCTGGGGGCTTTGGTCGCCTTTCGAATCCAAAGCATCGGACAGGTTTTCACTTTCGTCTTAAACCTCACAGCGGGCGTGGGGCCGGTTTATCTCCTGCGGTGGTTTTGGTGGCGCGTGAACGCGTGGAGCGAAATTGCGGCGATGGGGGGAAGCCTGCTTCTGATCTCGCTTCGTTCGACCCTGTTTGGACTCCTCGGGATCCCCCCCGATCCGCTTCTGAAACTCCTTTACATGGTCTTCGGGACCGGGCTCATTTGGATGCCGGTGACTTTTCTCACTCCGCCGGTCCCGGAAGAGGCGCTTCGGAAATTTTCCGTCCTGGTTTCCCCGCCCGGCTTCTGGGGAAAAATCGGAAAGTCAAAAGAAGAGGGGGAACTCTGGTTTTCGAGTTTGAAACTGTGGCTCGTGGGGACGGTCGCTCTTTTTGCGACCCTGATCGGGCCGCTTCAGATTTTTCTCGGGCGCTTGTGGCTAGGACTTTTTTCCTGTGCTCTTGCGCTCGCCGGAGCTTGCTACGTTACCTTCCTTTTTGATAGGCAAAGGCGATCCCAACTCCAGCCGCGATAATCTCCATCATTCCCCCCACGAACCAGACCCCCAAGAGATCATTGGGGTAAGGATAAACGAAATACTTCATCAGGATCGAGGGAAGAAAAAGAAGGAGCCCCATCAGCACGCCAAAACGGGTCCCTTCGCCCAGGGGATCCTTTCCCTTATGGCCGATCGGGTAGATCGTGGCGAGAAGAAAGGCGAGCGCGAATTCGGAGAGAAAAGGAACCCAGCCGAGAGCCTTCATCTCCTCCGCCGGGCGCCAAAGATGCTGAAGCTGGCGGTAGGTCTCTCCCAGCCAAATTTGATGGATCAGCGTATCCCCCGCGGCCAGAATGATAAATCCTGCGAGAACGGCAAGCCAAAACGTCTGGTTCTTCGTTTTCATTCGCCCTCCTCCTTTTCTGGTGAACCCTTCCCGCTCTGCCGGTAGAAAACGAACTCTTCAACCGGGCGGCTGGCGATCAAATGCTCCTCGATAATCCTTTCTAATTTATCGGCTGTGACGTGGTGGTACCACACCCCCTCGGGATAGACCACCACAATCGGCCCTCCCTGGCAGACCCCGAAACAGTGGGCCTGAGTCCGCGCGATCCGCTCCGGCCCTTCCGAAAGCCCCAGCTCCTTGAGACGGCCTTTGAGGCGCTCATAAAGTGCGGGAGAAGTCTCGGGGGCGCAGCGGGGACCGGTGCAGACAAAAACGTGCTTCTTGTAAGGTTTGAGCGGGGGTGCGGGCGGATTTTCCATTTAGAGAAGTTTCTCCAGTTCTGAAAGCTCGGTGACGGGAAAGCGGCAGACATAATTTTCGCACACGTAGGCCGTCGGCTTTCCTTTGAGGGGAAGCTGATTCTTGATAAAAGGAATGATTTTTTCCGTGGCCGATTTCTGAGCCTCCTCGGCCGGGTGAAACGCGACCACTTTGTTGGGAAGAAATCGCGAGTAGACCGCTTTGAGGAAACTTTGGGTAGTCGGTTCCTTCCCTCCCCCGGCCAAGACAATTTCCCGGGAGGGACCAAGCGCGAAATCGAGGGCAATTAACATCTGAGGATGGGCTTCAGGGTTCCGGTCGATGGCAAGAGAAAAGGCGGAGAAAAGCGCCTCGGCCTTCTTCTCAAACTCCTTTTCCATCGTGAGGCGGCCGACCCGAAGAAGATCGAGGGCCGCGACGGAGTTCCCCGAGGGAATCGCCCCGTCGTAGATTTCTCTTTGGCGAAGGATCAGTTTTTCCGCGTCTTCGCCCGTGAAAAAGAATCCCCCCGCCGCTTCGCTCCAGAAAAGGCGGATCATCTCACCCGTCAAACGCTTCGCCTCCTCCAGGTAACGCGGCTCAAAGGTCGCTTCATAAAGATCGACGAGGCCGTGAATGAAGAACGCGTAATCCTCGATCGTTCCCGGGATCGAAGCCTCTCCCTCCCGGTAACGGTGAAGAAGCCGCCCGTCCCCGCGAACGAGCTTTTTGAGAATGAAATCCGCGGCCTTTTGAGCGGCGTCCCGGTATTTTGGCTCTTCCAGCACGCGCGAGCCGAACGCGAGGCTTGAAATCATGAGTCCGTTCCAGTCGGTGAGGATCTTATCGTCCCGATAAGGACGGGGTCTTTTCAGGCGAGCGTCGTAAAGTTTCTTTCGGGACTCTCCAAGGACCTGCTCGATTTCGGGAACCGGTTTCTTGAATTTTCGAGCCGCTTCCTCAACGCTCCGGACCCGGGCGAGCACATTTTTATCGGGAAACTCTCCCTGAGGATCATTCCGGACGTTCCCGTTCGCTTCGACCCCGTAAACGAAGCTCGCAATCTCCCCCGCTTCCGGACCCAAAAGATCGATCAGTTCAGACTTTTTCCAGACGTAAAAAGCCCCCTCCCGCTTTGCCGCCGCCACCGGGTCGAGGCTGTCGGCATCCTCCGCTGAGTGGAACGCCCCTTCCGGACCCTGAAGGTCCCGGAGGAGATAATCAAAAATTTCCCGCGCCACCCGGGCGTATTCTTCTTTCCGCGTGGCCTGATAGGCCTCGAGATAGGTCTTGGAAAGAATCGCCTGGTCATAAAGCATTTTTTCGAAGTGAGGGAGAAACCATTGAGCGTCTGTGGAGTAGCGGTGGAATCCCAAACCGACGTGGTCCCAGAGGCCTCCCCGCGCCATTTCGGTGAGGGTCTTCTCCACCATTCCAAGCGCCTCTTTCTCCTGTGTCCTTTTCCAGAAACGAAGAAGAAAAGAAAGCGTGTGGGCGCGGGGAAATTTTACCCCCCGGCCAAAGCCGCCGTGGGTTTCGTCATAGTAATTCCTGAGGTCCGTAAAAGCGCTTCGGAACGTTTTCTCCCCCAAAGAGAAGGTCGTTTCGACTTTTTCCTCCGCGTGCTTTTGAAGGAGGGAGGTGAGGTGTTCGCTTTGTTTGAGAAGTTCGTCCCGGCCTTCCTTCCAGCTCTCCGCAACGGAACGGAGGACCGTCACAAATCCCGGCCGTCCCCAGCGGTCTTCCGCGGGCCAGTAGGTCCCGCCGAAGAAAGGTTTTCCCTCGGGGGTGAGAAAAACACTCAAGGGCCATCCGCCCGAGCTCGTCAGGGCCTGGACAGCGGTCATGTAGATATTGTCGAGGTCCGGCCGTTCTTCCCGGTCGACTTTGATCGAGACAAAATGCTCATTCATCACTTTCGCCACCTCGGGGTTTTCAAACGACTCCTCTTCCATCACGTGACACCAGTGACAGGTGGAGTAGCCGATTGAAAGGAAGACCGGTTTGTCTTCTTTCCGGGCCCGCTCAAAGGCCTCTTCCCCCCACGGGTACCAATCGACGGGATTGTCCGCGTGTTGCAGCAGGTAGGGACTTTTTTCTTTGGCCAAACGGTTATTCATTAAATTCCCTTCTTCGGCGGCCGCTTTATGCGAAGCTCCCCCCGCCAGGATCCAGGCGAGAAAAATCCCACAGGCGATTCCTCCGAGAGGCCTCCGCGTCATCAAAAGGGATCATACACCCCAAGAATGGGCTCTGCAACGGACGGGGGGTAAAGAGAAACGGAGCTGGTTTATCTCGAAGTTCGCGACTTCGAGGTGGCCGTCGCCGGAAACAGGGTGACTGAAACCGGTCTCAGCTGCGGCAGAGACCCCGCGGGAAAGTTTTGAATCGCCCCAAGATAATTCTCGAAGGCCGCGAGTTCGTTCGCCAGAATGCTTCCCAGAGGATAACGTTTTCCGTCTTCGAGCTCCACAAGATAAGGCTCCCCGGTCTTCATTGAGAACGTCGCGACGCGATCTACAAAACTCTGGGCCGTCCCGGCATCCTTGACATATCGGGATATCTTGAAAAGGAACCACTGGCGGGCCTTGTTTCCGTCGTAGAGGTTCCCGTTCCGGAAGAAACGTTGACGCGAATTTCCGATCCGGTCGAGGAGGTAGCGGATCTTGTCCTTCTCACTCACGGGGCCTGACCAACGGGCCTGAAAAGTTTCGCTCTCGAAAGCGGGCCCGGGGCGAAGGAAAATTTGAGGGGAAGGAGCCTCGGCATTTTGCGTGGATTGATGAGAACGGTTGTGGGCGCAGCTGGTGTTGAGACTTAGAAAAAAGGTGGGAAAAAGGACCAGAAAAATAACCTGCGTCGGACGCATTCAAAAACCTCCGAAAAATTGTATCGCACCGTTTCACCAAAGTAAAGTCTCGATTTAACTAACGGTAAATAAAGGGTTAATGGCGCCCGCTTCCGAAAAGCTGAAGCGCCCGGCTGGCAATCTTCCGGTCTTCCGGAAAGGTGAGGAAGACGGGCCGGAGGGTGAATTCTCCGTACTTATCGTTAATCAAATCAAGGGCTTGGAGGAGGTTTTGGCGCTTCTCGAACTCCTCAAAAAGCCACGGCCTCCTCCCGGACGGCCGGAGGCTTGAAACGCTCACCCCGAGGAGCCGGATCGGATTTTGCAAGCGGTCGAGCTCTCTAAAAATCTGCTTTGCGGCCTCGAAGATTGCGGCCCCGTCATCGACAAAAAAGGGAAGTTTCCTCTGTCTGGAGACGGTCTCAAAATCCGAAAAACGGATCGTGGTGTGGACCACGCACCCTTCGTAATGGCGGCGACGGAGTCTCCGCGCGACCTTCTCTGAGAGCCAGAGAAGGTAGCGGAACGCGAGCCTCCGATCCTGGGTCGCACGCGTGAGCGTGTAGGAGTGCCCCATCGATTTCGCTTCGTCGACGTGATTCGCGGGAAGGACCGGTGAAGCGTCAAGCCCCTGCCCCATTCGTTTCAGAACAAGGCCGATGATTCCGAAGCGTTCGTGAAGGGCTGTTTCAGAACACCGGCCCAGGTCGCCCGCTGTGAAAATCCTCATTTGATTCAGGTGAAACTTTAAACGCTCCCCGATGCCGCAAAGTTCCTCCACGGGAAGGTCCTTTAAAACCCCTTCGATCTCCTCCGGCCGGATCCGGAAAAGTCCGTTTGGTTTCAAGCGGTCGCTCGCCAGCTTCGCAAGAAGCTTGTTCGGCGCAATCCCGATCGAAAGGGTGAGGTGAAAGCGCTCCCAAACCCAGCGCTTAATCTCGTAGGCCACCGCTTCCGGCGTTCCCCAAAAGGGATAGGTGTCGGTCAGGTCGAGAAAAGCCTCGTCGATTGAGAAGACTTCCACGAACGGCGTGTAAGTGGAAAGGTGGGCGAAAAGCTGTTCAGAGGTGTCGGCGTACTTGGCGCAGTCAGCCGGGACGAGGAGGGCAAAAGGGCAAAGCCGTTTCGCTTCGTGAAGCGGCATTCCGGTTTTAACCCCGTACTTCCGCGCCTCGTAATTGGCGGTGAGCACGACTCCGGCGGTGAAGGAGTGCCCCACGACAAATACCGGTTTCCCTTGAAGGAGGGGGTTTGCTACCTCTTCCACCTGCGCAAAAAAGGCGTCGAGATCGAGGTGAAGAATGATCCGTTCGGTGGAATGCCCCGTTGGTACGGGCGCAATTAATTGCGCCCGTACATTAAGGTTTTTTCGGATCATCATTCGACGTCGACCCTCCCCAAGGTCCAGCGAAGAAGTTTCGAATCGTAAATCAGTTCAAAGGTGTCCTTCCCGTCAAAAACGGAGAAGAAATGAAGGAGGCTTTCTCCCGCTTTTTCTTTCCACCGGTAGGTGACGCGCTCTATCTTGTATCGACGTCCGTTCCAAAGGAACCAGACGGGCGAAACCACCCCTTCACCGAAAATCGCCCCCACCTCGATCGACTCGTTGATTTCGCTAATCATTCAGACCACGTATTCCTTTAATAAATGTTTGAGTTCGAGTGCATTCCTCGCGGCTTTCGCACCGTAACAGTTGTTGAAAAAAACGTACGTCTCGTGCTCCTTTGCCATTCCCTGGATGTCGGGGAGAAATTTCTCGAGCTCCTCCCGGGAATAAAGGTAGTTGTAGCGCTGGTGCTTGTCGGGGCCGAACCAGTCGGGGTTCCTGCCGTGAAAGCGGAAATAGGCGATCGGGCCTGTGGCGCGCGGCTCGTACGGAAGAAGGCGCGGGAGCTTCGGTTCATCCACAATGCAATAGCCAAGCTTCTCTTTTTTAAGAAAATCAAATGTCTCCTCCCGAAGCCAGGCGCGGTTTCTAAATTCCACGACGGTGGGAATCCCTTTGAAAAATTCCCGTGAACGGGCCAGGTAATCGAAATTTTCCCGCTGGGGCCAGAAAAAGGTCGGAAATTGAAGGAGGACGCAGCCGAGCCTCCCCGCTTCCACCAAAGGCTCCAAGCCTTGGCGGAAGGCTCGAAAAATCGGGGCGGTCTCTTTAAATTCCCGGCGCGTCTCGTCCTCCCAGATGTCGTGCGTCATTTCCCTGTGGCTTCTCACCGTGAAACGGAAATTGGGCGAGGTCTTTTTCACCATTCCGGCCAGGGTCCTCATCGAGGGGAGGGCGTAATAGGTAAAGTTGAGCTCCACCGCCTCAAGCCCCCCTTCCTTTTCATACGAGGTAAGCATCCCCTCGGGCCGGATCGTCTCCGGGTAAAACTCCCCGACCCAATCTCCGTACTGAAACCCGCTGGTGCCGATGTACAATTTACCCATTGGAAACTCATCTGTACGGGCGACCCGCCGGGTCGCCCCTACGTCAAAAAATCCTTAAAACCGCTTTTACCTTTCCCAGAATCCGGAAATCGGGATATTTCTCCTTGGTCACCCGGATCGCGGAGTAGGCGGGGTTGGCCGGGCGAAGTTCAACCGCACCTCGCCCCCCCTTCACATTGGTGCCCCTAGGGGCACTCATGTTGTAGTACTTGACCGTCGCTTCGCCGTCCAAATAGGCCGCCACGATGTCCCCCCACCGGACGCTCTCCGTCTTTTTCACGACGACAAGGTCCCCGTTGCAGATCCCGGCCCCCTGCATGCTGTCCCCCTTCACCCGAAGAAGAAAATGGCCGTCCCCCCCGATCAAGGTTTTATCCAAATGAATGTAGCCTTCGATATTTTCCTCGGCGAGAATCGGACTTCCGGCAGCGATCTCTCCCACCAGAGGAACGCTCAAGACCGCGGGGTGAAAAGAAATCGACCTTGAGGTGAGTTCAATCCCCCGAGAGACTCCCGGCCGGCGCTTGAGGTAGCCTTTCCGCTCCAAGGTCGCCAGATGCTCCACCACGGCGTTGGTCGATTCAAACCCGAAGTGCTCCTGAATCTCCCGCACCGTGGGAGGGCTTCGTCGCTTTTCGAGAAACTCCGTAATGAACTCGAGAATCGTCTCCTGGCGTTCGGTTAAGGTTTCCATCGGGGCTTTCTTCCTGCTTAAGGATACTGAACAAATGTTCAGTCTGTCAAGAGGGGGAAAAGCGTTAGTGTTTGTGACCTACCAGGCGGAGAAGGTCTCTTGCGATTTTGATGTGCCTTCCCTCATCTTGCATGATCTGCTTGAGGGTCGACTTGATTCCTGCGGCTTCGAGGAGGGCGGATTTTTCTTCGAGGAGCTTTTTGTAGAAGTCGAATGATTCTTGCTCTAGTTCGAGAACCTTGAGGAAACGAAGATGCCAAAGTTTCCGGGTGTGTTCCAAGTTCATTGGGAGGTTTTCTTTTTCTCGAGCTGTTCGATCATTTCCTGAAGAAGTTTCTGGTGCTTCCGGCTCTCCTTAATCAAGATCGACAGTTTTTCGAGAATCTTTTCCTTGTCCGAAAAAGGGGGAACGCCTTCTTCCCGGGCGTGATCATAATGCATCATCAAAAGATAAATTCCAGCGTCTTCCTCTTCCTCAGCCTTGACCAGCTCGTAGAGGATTTTTTCCACTTCGCCTTTCATCGAAGCCCAAAAGAACCGTTCTTCAACTTCATCTTTCCACATACGCCCTTTCCCAGACTCTGTCCTATTTTCACTGTATTTTTACCAATTTTCACTTATCATTAAAAGCACAAACTTCATCAATGGCCACGTAATGAGAGATGACTTCAGAAACTGACAAGCTCTTTAAACAGGCCGAAGGCCTCTTTCAACAAAGAAAGCTCGAAGAGGCGGCTCGGTACTACAATGAGGCAGCGGTCCTTTTTCGGCAAGAGAAGCAGCCGATGAACGCGGCGCGTGCCTTTGCCCAAAGCGCGCTTTGTGAAAAACTCCTCGTGGGCCTGGAACCGCTTTTGGAAGCCGCTTCTCTGAGCGAAACGGCCGCCCAAGAGGCCTTGAAGGCAGGAAATTACGCCTTCGCACGATGGCAATTCCGTGAGGCGGCGCTCCTTTACGAGCGGGAGGGTGATTTCGAGAAATATTCGACCTGCTTTTTCGAATCTCAGGATGCTTTTGTGAGATATCTCTGGTATATCTTCACGACCGGAAAACGGCAGGAACGTTTCCTGGAAAAACCGGTCAGGCTGTCACCGTGGCAGAGAATCTCAGCGCTCTTTCAAGCTTTCTTTGGCGTCGTGAGCCGCTCCCTCTGGGGCTACGGAGAAAAACCTTTCAACACAATGATTGCCGGCGCTCTCGTGATTGTCGGGTGTGGAGCGATTTACCATCTCTCGGGGCTCACAATGGTTAACGGAGAACTCCAAAAAATTTCTCCCTTCGATGCCCTCTATATGAGCGGAGTGACCTTCTCCACTTTGGGTTACGGTGACTATGTCCCCACGGGCTGGGTGAAGGCCATAAGCGTTTTTGAAAGTCTTTCCGGATTCCTTATCGTTCCTCTTCTCATCGTGGCGCTTACGCGCCGCTACCTTCGCGTTTACCGATGAGAGCCCTTGTTTTGATCTTAAGTCTCCTGTTTCTCACCGGCTGCGGGGACCAGTACGACCGGGGGTACGACGACGCGTGGGAGGGGAAGAAGAATTACGCCTACTACGTTATCAACCAAACCTACCGCGAGGGCCACGCGGAAGGGGCAAAGGCGCTCGCCCAGTTTAAACCGGTGGCCGACTCTCTCCGGCGGACAAGCCACGAACTCGGGAAAACGGCCGAGGAAGCGAGCCGCTTCGTCGACGAGATGGGAAGAAAAATCGACGAAGGGTTAAATAACCGCTAACTGGCTACTCTTTAGAGATTGCTTCGTCAGCCCTTTGGGCCTCCTCGCAATGACGGCGGCAGTAGTGCTAGCAGCTTTCCCTGTACTGCTTCGATCCTTTTGTGAAACTTCTCTTTCGTCTCCTCTTTCTCAAGGTGAGTGAGGACGAGGTAAGCCGAAGGAACGACAAAAAGGGTCAAGAGGGTCGACACGGTAAGCCCCCCGATCACGGCAATCGCCATTGGAATCCGGGCCTCCGCTCCGGGGCCGACCGCCAGAGCGGGTGGCAGCGCCGCCGCAATCGTTGAGATCGAAGTCATCATGATCGGCCGGAAGCGGATCGGGCAGGCAGTTTTTAACGCCTCAATCGGTGAGAGACCTTGCTCCCGCATTTGATTCGTGAATTCCACGAGAAGAATGGAATTTTTCTTCACGATCCCCATTAAAAGAAGAAGACCGATCAGACTAAAAATATTAAGCGACTGGTTCCCAAGCCAAAGCGCGAGGAAAGCTCCCGAGACGCTGAAGGGAAGCGCCAGAAGCACCGTGAAGGGGTGGACGAGGTGATTAAACTGCGTCCCGAGGACCATATAGGCCACAATGATTCCAAGCCAGAGGGCAAAGGTGAGACTTTGAAATGATTCTCGAAACGTTTGCGCGGTTCCTCCGAGGACCATTCGGTAGCCTTCGGGAAGAATCTCCTCGCTGATTTTTTGCGCCCGCTTCAGCGCAGCGGCCTGTGATTTTCCAGGCGCTACGTTCGCAAAGACTCCGATCGCCCGCTCCCGGCCGCGCCGCGTGATCGTAAGCAGGCTCAGTTTCTCCTCCAGCTTGACCACATCTTCCAGCCGGACCATTTCCCCCCGGTTATTCCAAACAAAAAGCTTCTTAATATCTTCCGCTTGGGCCCGCTGGCCCGACACGACCTGCACGCGGACGTCGTAGCGCCGGCCCCCGGTGGTGTATTTCGCCACGCGCACCCCGCCGATCCCGGCATTGATCGTCCGGGCAATGGCCCCAATACTCACGCCCCGTTCGAACGCCTTGTCGCGGTCCGGATAAATTTTCACCTCAGGCATTCCGGTGAGGTAATCGGTGTCGACGTCGACAAAAAGCTTGTCCCCCTTCATCTTCTCCTCAATTGCCTCCGCATACTCGGCCAGCTTCTCCCAGTCTCGACCGCGGACCGTGAACTCAACCGGGAACCCCCGCTGTGCGGCAAAGCCCCGGGTCGACAAATCCTGAAGCACTGCGTGGACATCCGGGATCTTGTTAAATTCCTCCCGGAAATGAGCCATGATTTCTTGCTGCGTCAGCTTTCGCTTCACTTTCGGGTCACGGGGCCGGTCCTCGGGAAGCTTGAGCGTAACGAAAATGATTCCGGTATTCACCTCGCCTCCGCCGAGCCCCCCGATCGCCGCGAAGTAGCGGTTCGTCTCAGGCCGTTTCATCACGAGCTCCTCGACAATCTTGAACCGCTCACTGGTAAACTCCAGGGAGGAACCGACCGGCGTCCGAATCCTTGTCAGAAACATGCTTTGATCCTGAACGGGGACGAATTCTTTTCTCAACAAAGGGAGGAACGCCATCGAAACGATAAAGAATCCTGTCGCTCCCAGGAGAACTTTCTTACGGTGGCGGAGCGTCACGAGGAGCACCTTCCGGTAAAGCTCGGTCGCCTGGGAAAAACGTTTCTCAAACGCCCGACCGAAAGCGGTCTTTCGCTCCCCCACCTCAAGAAGCTGGGAGCAGCGCATCGGCGTGAGGGTGAGCGCTTCGAGCAGGGAAAGCATCACGGCTGCCGAGATCGTGACGCCAAATTGGAAGAAAAATCTTCCCATGATCCCGGTCATGAAAGCAACGGGCAGGAACACGGCGACAATGGCCGTGGTGGCGGCGATCGCGGCGAAGGTGATCTGCCGGGCCCCTTCGCGCGCCGCTTCCACCTTCGCGAGGCCTTTTTCGCGGTGACGCACGATGTTCTCCAAAACCATGATCGCATCGTCCACCACGATTCCGATCGCCAGCGTGAGCCCCAGGAGCGTGAAGGTATTGAGCGTGAAACCTGAAAATTTGAGAACGAGAAAACTTCCCAAAATTGACGTCGGAATCGCGAGAAGGATATTGAGCGTGCTCGACCAAGAACCGAGGAAGAGCCAGCAGACGAGGGAAGTGAGGAGCGCAGAAAGAAAAAGGGTAAAGACGAGTTCTTGAACGGCGTCCTCGGTGAAGCGGGAGCTGTCAAAATTAACCGCGATCTCAAAGCCCTCCGGCATCTCTTGTTTCATCTGGTTCACCAGTTTTCTTACCCGCTTCGCCACCTCCACGGAATTGGCGCCCCGCTGCTTCCGGACCCCGAGGCCGACGGAGGTCTTCCCAAGGACGCGTGAGATTCGCCTGCGGTCCGCCAGGCCGTCTTCGATCGTTGCGACCTCCTTAATCGGAATCGGGCGGTAAATCGGCTGGCCCCCGCGCCGGTTGATCGTGATCTTTTCGAATTCTTCCACCGTGCGGGCCTCTCCCATGGCCCGGACCGTGGTTTCTCTTTTATCCGTTTCGAGACGACCCGCCGGCATTTCAACGTGCTCTTCTTGGATCGCCTGAACGATGTCTTCCACGGTGAGTTGATAGGTCTCGAGTTTCGCCCGGTCCAGCCAGACCCGGAGGTTCCTTTCGACAAACCCCCCAAGAAAAATTTCTCCTACACCTTCAACCGTTTTAAAACGGTCTTTGACGGTTCGGTCGACAAACTCCATCAGCTCCCTCACCGGCCCGGTGCTCGTCGTGCTCACCCACATGATCGGTTGGTCTTCCGGATTCACTTTGAAAATCACGGGCGGGTCCATTTCACGGGGGAGCCGGCGCTGGGCTTCGGCAAGTTTGCTTTGGACCTCCTGAAGGGCGACGTCAATATCCCGATCCATTTCAAATTCCAACGTCACGAGCGCCTGTCCTCGCCGCGTCGATGACGAGACGTCCCTGAGGCCTTGGACTCCCATCACGACGTCTTCGACGATGTCGACGACGTCGGTTTCCATCACCTCAGGTGCCGCGCCTTCCCAGCTAAGGTCCACGGTGAGCACGGGGAAATCGACGTCCGGCATGAAGCCGACCCCCATTCCGCGGAAGGCGAGGAATCCGAAAAACATCAGCCCGAACATCAGCATCCAGGCGAAGACCGGATTCTTGATCGAAACTTCCGATAGGTTCACACCACGTCTCCTCGGGCGACTTGAAGCCGCCAATAACTCTCTTTCATTTCGTAAGAGGCCCGATTCGCGGCCCGGCTCGTCTCAAAAAGCTCTTCCAAGGCCTCCAAGACGTCGAGGTTCCCCACCAAATTCCTCGCGTACTCTTCTTTTTGAAGCCGGTAATTTTCCTGAGAGGCCCGGAGCGCTCCCTCGAGGGCCTTGGACTGTTCCGCCGATGAGACCCACTTTTCGTAGGATTCCTTGATTTCCAGCTCCGCTTCGCGCTGGGTACGGGTGTGAGCCAGTTTCGCCTGTTTCCAGCGGGAGCGGGCCTCTTTGATTTTGCCGATGGTTTCTCCGCCACGGGCGAGAGGAACCGTGACTTTGATCAGGAGGTCCCAATCAAAGTCTTTCTGAAAGCCTTCACGCTTGACGTATTGACTGTTTTCCAGGGTAATTTCCGGCCAAAGCGAGCTTTGCGCCACGATCATCGCTCCCCGGGCCGTTTTCACGGCCTGTCTCGAGGCTTCGACGTCGGGACGAGTCTCAGAGTCTCCAAGGTAAGTGGTAAGCTCCCGGGCTTTTTCCTCGGGGAGACCCTCCTCTTGAAGCCGATCAAGCTCGATCGAAACTCCTGTAAGGAATTCGAGAAGGTGCCCTGTCGCTTTCACAACCCCGCGAACGCGTGCCAGCTCTCCCTCCACCCGTCCCATCCCCGCTTCGGCCTGCACGACCTCGCTCGGTCGCGAACGGCCGATCTTCTCGCGTTCCTTCAGTTCCGCAATTCGCTCTTCTAAAAGGGTCCGGATCCCTTCGACATTCTCCAACTCCTTTTTTTCTCTTAACAGCGCGTAAAAAACGGTGGCGACGTCGAGGAAAAGAAGCTGCTTCGAGCGGAGCCACTCTTCCTTTTGCTGCTTCCGGAAACTCCCTGCGCCGCTCAGCGCCCCGATCGATTTAAACCCCTGAAAGAGGGGCTGGCTGATCACAAACAGCCGTTCCCGCCGGTGTTGGGCGTTGAAGGTGCTCCCAAATCCCGGCCCCCCCTCCGCTCCGAGGTCCCGTGGTTTCGGTGCATCTTGCCTGAAATCCTCGATTACAAAATCAACATCCCCCAAGGCTTCGCCGGTCGCCTTGAAGAATTGGGCCTCGGCCTCCTCAATCTCTTCCTTGCTGATCGCCACCGTCTCGCTTCGCTCAAGCGCAAGTTCGTAGCAATCTTCCAGGGTAAGGAGCGGGAGTGGCTCCGGCGCGGGGGCGGATTCCTCCGCAGCCGCTTTTTCGTCGGCCTTTCTTTCTTCTTTGCCGTCACGCGGCCTTCGCCCCATCGACCACCCCTCGGGAAGGGTCAAGGCGAGGCCGACAAACGTCGCGAATAAAATGAAGGTAAATTTTCTCATCGCGTCCCCTTTTTCCGGCGGGCCAGGACCTCGTCCATATTTTTAGAAAGCGAAGCGTAGAAGCGGCTGACGATCTTTTTCTCGTTCGCGCTGAATCGAGCGAGCGTTTTCAAAAGAAGACTCAGAACATACGATTGTGCCGCTTGGACAATCCTTCTTCCCTTGGACTGGATTTCCAAAAGAAAAATCCTGCGATCCTTGGGGTGAGGAAGCCTTTTCAAACAATGAGCCTTCTCGAGCCGGTCAACCAGGTTGGTCACGGCGGGCTTCGTGATGTGAAGTTCGCCCGCAGCCTCGGTCATCGGAATGACGCCCCGGCTGACGAGGAGATTGAGAAGGGCATATTGCGGAAGCGTCAGGCGAGCCTCGGTTAAAATCCCTGCGTAGAGACGTGAAAACTTAGGTTGGATTTCTCTGAAATAACGGACAAATTCGCTCTTGTCCTTCATCCGGGCCCCCGCGGTTCACCCACTTAGTTAAATGATCAAATAGTTAAGTCTTTTAACAATTTCCTCTTAAGGATACTGCAGCGGTATCCCTTTTGCAAGGGGGTCGGCAAGACTGCGCTAATAGGTTACAAAAAGTCTGGAGAGCTCGGGGTCCTTGAGGAGTCGTTTGCGGGCGGGCTCGACGTTGTAGTAAGGAAGTTCGGGGAAAAGGTGGTGGAGAAAGTGTCCGCTGATTTCTCCGCCGACGAGATAATTGAGCCAGCTCGGGAAACGGTAGGTCTTTGTCCGATTCCAAACCGAACGCGAAGGATCCAGAAACTGATTGTCGTAGTGTTGGAACTGGCCGAGAAAATGCGCCCAGTTTTTCACGAGAAGCATCGGAAAGGCCCACCCCCACGCAAGCCAGGGAAGAAACCAAACAAGGACGAAGAAGCCGCTCCACTGAAGGATTGAAAGCCGAAGCGCCTTCCTTCGCTCCTCTTCCTTCACCCGCTCGTAACCTTCCCGATTCCACTCTTCCAACGGCACCTGATTCATATAGCGATCGTCTTCCCAGCCGGGGACATGACCTCCCACAAAAGTAAGTTCGAGAAAATAGAGTGTTCGGGCCCAAACCTTTGTTTTCATTTGGAGGTAACGTTCTTTCCCATAATGGTGATCGACGTCGGTTTCGTGAAAGGGGCGGGCGTGATGATTCAAATGAGCCCGGCTGTAACGGGTGAGCCGTTTTGGGGCGTTCGGCATTGAAACCAGATAAAGGAGATCAAGAAGCCGCTTCGCCCCCGCCGATTGGGCGGCGTTGTGGTGGGTGTGGTGGTGGTGAATCGTGACATTAATCAGGGAAAACCAAAGCAGGCCCGACGGCACGCCGAGAAGAATTTTTAACCAGAGAAAAGGGGTTGTGACAGCGACCGTGGTCGAAAGAATGAGAAGGGAAAGGACGGTTCCTAAGTGAAGGAAAAGCAGCGCGTCCCTTTTTTCAAAAAGGCCGGGGTTCTGCAATCGGAATCGGGACAAACCTACTATTTCCTCCCGGCGCTCTAAGATTTCTGTCATCTCTGGCGATCCAAGCCTGTTCGAAGATAGTCCAAATAGCGCTCGGGATCTCGAAAAAGACGTTTTTTCACTCGTTCCTGGGCACTTTCATTCCTTTTCTGAATCCTTCGAGAAGTGTGGATCCTCCACATCTTTTTGAACCTGGCGTCGAATTTCTGCTTTACGTTCGCGGGAAGCCAAAGCGATCCGAGCTTCCACAAGGCGGTCAAAACCCTTTTGGTGCGGCTTCTCCTTAAGTGGTAAGAGTCTCTCACAAAAATCAATTCGTCCCGTGCCGAGGCTCCCAAGTGAAAGATGAGGTTTCCGTAAATGCTTCCCAGCGTGTAGTGGTCTTCGCCCCGATTGCTCCGAAGCAACGGGTACCAGGAAAGTCCCTCCCTGTAGACTTTGAATCCATAGCCTACTCCCGAATCCATATGGTGTTTAAACTGCTGCTGGTAGGCTCGATACTCGGGGGAAGAGAGCTCAGTTTTCGAGAGGAGAAGCGTGGGGTGGTGTTTCAGGTAAAAATCGCGGTGAAAAAAAAGGCATTGGGTGCAGGGCTTATAATCCCGGTTTTCCACCCTTTTAACAGAGGCAAGGACGCACGGCTCTGAAAGTTTTTCTGCAAGCTCTTCGGCCCAGCCGGAGCGGACGGGAAAGGAGTCGACGTGAAGGATGGCTATGTGGGTCATATTATCTTCGATGGCCTGCTGAATCAATTGCTCCAGGTAAAAGGAGTGCTCCCTCGCGTGTTTTGGGAATGGGCTGTCCGGCGAAGCTGACGGGTCGAACGTTTGACAACGACAGATCTGAATTTTCTTCTGCTGCTTCAATTTCTCTTCGAACTTGGGCAAGAGCTGGTTCGTACTTGCGTAAATAGTGTAGGGAACTTGGGTATGCTTTTCGATCTTATGCAGATGAAGATCGAGAAGTTTTTCGTTTTCATCCTTTACAAGATAAACCACCGCAATGCCGAGTTTCATACAAGCGACGTGCGACGGGAAACCTCAAGCGCTTTGAAATAGGTTTCAAATTCAAAGTTTCGGGAGTTGTAACTCACATCCTTCATCCCGATTTTTTCGTCTTTTTTGACAGACCGTTTTAAGGTCACGTTCTCCGCAAGGCAGACAGGAAGGCCGGGGTTTTCTCCGTTGTCCTGGGAGTTTTCAATCAGGCCGTAGCAAGCATAGCCTCCAAGGCCGTCGAGGCTCTCCCCCTCTTGAAGGTCACGCTTGGCATAAGCGTAGACATTGGTTCTAAAACCGAAACGGGGCTCGAGAAGCGTGCGCTTTTCGAGAAAGGCTTCCGCCACGGTGCGCATGGCCTCGATATGACAAAGGTGGTAAGGACGGTAGAGCAAGTAAAAAGGCCCGTCACCCATTTTATAGTAGCGGAGCATTTCCTTCTGGAACTTGTCCTCACAGTAAGCGATGATGAAGACACCGCCGTTCGGCTCGGATCCAAGAAGGTAATCGACGAAGGGCCGTCTTTCCTTCCAGAGAGTGGGGAGATCGAACAGGGTAAAAACCTCGGAGACGTGCCTCGCTGGGGGGCCTTTCATTCCTGGGACGAGCGTCGAGAGGTTCAGGGCATTGGCGATGAGCGCCATTTCGATGTTGAGTTTGGTGCCGTCTGTCATCGCCGCGCACATTTTATAGTCGAGGCCGCGCTTGTCGGCCTCGGGGATGATCGACGTGGGATTCGCATTTCGATCGAGAAAGCCCTTGATGTTTCCCGCCATGACGAGCTCAAAACCCCAGAACTCTATCTCGTCGATCATTCGCTTCAAGACCCCGTATTGATCGCCGTCACAACTCGTGCAAACCACGCCTTTCTTCCTCGCCAGATCGGCGAGATAAGGGCCGAAAATGAGGTCCGCTTCGGAGTTCATGAGAATGACCGGCTTTTCGTGCTCAAGCGCGACGACGGCAAATTTACCTCCCGGCCCGATTGAACCGGAAGCTTCAATCAAGACATCGACCTGACCGGACTGGGCAAGCCACTCTCCGTTTTCCGAGACTGCCACTTCTCCTTGCCGGATCGCTTCCTCTGTCTCCTTAAGGTTCCGGATGATTCGATGCGGCATCTTTGCCTCTTCCGCGCAGAACCGAGCTTTTTCCGTAAGAAGGTCGGCGATCCCCACGCATTGAATCCCGGGAGTGATCCGGCATTGGTGGAAAAGCCCTTTCCCCATGGCTCCGGCGCCGATGATTGCGACCCGGATTTTCTTCTTAAGGGATCCCAATCGCTTCGGTAAAGAATCGGTCATTGCAAGTCAGGTTGAACCAAAAAGAACACGGGAAATGACTTCCATTTCCGGGCAGGAGCTTGGAGGGGAATTATTGTGGTCGCGGAACGCGCTGTTTTCCGCTTCCGAAATCAACGGCGGGACGAGGCCTGGAGCGCCGCGAGCTCTTCCTGAAGCTTCTGCACTTCGACGGCAAGATTCTGACCCGAAGTCACCGCCACACTGGTTCGGCTCCCAAGGTCGTTGAAAGCGAATCGGAACTCTTCGAATCCTTTTGTCAGCTCTGCATTGGCAGCCGAAAGGCTCTGGAAGTTCTGCTGCATTCCCTCCGAGTCGCCGCGGAGCTTATTGACCTGCTCCTCAAGGGCCTTCACCCTTTCGCTCACCTGGACCTGGTTCGCTTCGAGGGCGGCCTGGTCCCTCTGTTGGATGAAGAAAGAGTAGTAAAGGTAGCCTGCGCCGGCCAGAGCCGCGATTGAAAAAAGAAGCGCAAGGCGAGCGCTGGCTCGAGGCCCGGCAAAGGAACGGCTTGGTTTGGGGGGAGTTTCAATTAAAATTTGGCTCAAGGGGACCTCTTTCATTTCTTTTTTTCCTGTGAGTTGGTCGATCAACATTGACATTTTTAACCTTCTCCTTTTGCCTCGTATTAACGACGTTTCGATCCCTGCAATTTAGCCCTTTCGATGCCCCTCATTCTCTCTCTTAAACAGGCAATAGACAAACTCTTGTTTTGTGCCAAAAGGCGTTTGGTGCGCCTCCTCCACGCTCTTTAGAAGGCGGTAATTCCCGCCTATTTCCTCTTGCAGGGTTTCGGGGCTATAGCGCACGACCTCGAGGCCGCTGCAACGTTCGGGCCCTTTTAAGGAAAAGCTGGCGATGACCAAGATCCCCCCCGGTTTTAAAGACCGATGGAGGGTTTCTAGGTAGCGCTTGCGGGCGGCCGAACTCGTAAGAAAATGAAAGACCGCGCGGTCGTGCCAAAGATCGAAGAACTGTTCAGGAAGCTCTACGGCCGTAATGTCGCCTGGGATCCAATGGACGAGATTTGCCTTATCGCCTAGCCGTTCCTTTGACACCTGGAGGGCTCGGGCGGATAAATCCAAGACGGTGAGATCCGTGTAGCCTTTGTCGAGAAGATCGTCGACCAGCGTTGAGGCGCCGCCTCCGACATCAATCATTTTGCAGTCCTGGGTTTCGACTGAACGGGTAATGAGATCAAAGGATAAACCCAAGTGAGGCTGATACCAACTGACCTCATTCGAGGCTCTGCTGTTATAGATTTTCTCCCAATGATCCTTAAGATTCATTGGACTAACGCGATTTACCGCGGGCGCTCGTCTTCCGTAGATTTTCGGTCAGGTAACGCTTCCGGAGGCGGATATTTTTGGGGGTGATTTCAACGAATTCGTCTTTATCAATGAACTCAAGCGCAAACTCGAGCGTCATTTCTCGGGGAGGAATGAGCTGAATCGCCTCGTCGGCGCCGGAGGAGCGCATATTGGTCAGTTTCTTCTCGCGGATCGCATTCACCACGAGATCGTGGCCTTTGTTGTTCACACCGACAATCATCCCTTCATAAAGCTCGTCTCCGGGCCGGGCAAAAATTTCGCCCCGGTCCTGAAGGCCCCACAACGCGTAGGCCACCGCTTTCCCGGGGCTTTGTGAAATCAGGACCCCCGTTTGGCGGGATTCGATCTCTCCTTTAAATTTCTGATAATCATAAAAATTCTGGTACATGATGCCGGTGCCGCGCGTCATCATCAAAAGTTCGCTCCGAAACCCCAAAAGACCGCGCGAAGGAATGAGAAATTCCATTCGGATCGTTCCGACCACGCTCGTGAGCATCGTTTTCATCTCCGCCTTGCGCGAACCGAGCGCTTCAATCACCGCCCCCTGGTAACCGGGATCGACCTCGATCACCACCTCTTCGACCGGCTCGAGCTTTTCCCCCTCTTCCTCCTTAAAAATCACCTCCGGCATTGAGACCTCAAGCTCATAACCTTCCCGGCGCATCGTTTCGATTAAAATGGAAAGGTGGAGTTCCCCCCGTCCCGAAACCTTGAACCGTTCCTCCCCCGCGACCTCTTCGACACGAATTCCCACATTCATCATCGCCTCGTGGAGGAGTCTTTCGCGAATGTGCCGGGAGGTCAAAAAGCGGCCTCCATCCTTGCCGGCCAGCGGGCTTGAATTGCAGGCGAAATTCATCGAAATGGTCGGCTCGTCGATTTTAACCGCGTGGACCGCTTCCGGATTTTTCGGATCGGCCAGCGTGTCGGCAACACGCACCTCTTCCACCCCCGCAAGGGAGGCGATATCGCCCGCTTCTGCAGATTCCGCTTCTACCCGTTTGAGCCCGCGGTATTTTAAAATTTTAGTGACTTTCCCCTGACTCAGGCTCCCGTCTCGCTTCACCAGGGTCAGGGGGTCCCCTGTTTTGATTTTGCCGTGAAAAATGCGGCCGGTCGCGATCCGTCCAACATACGAATCGTAGTCCAGCATTGTCACCAGCATTTGAAAGGGAAGCTCGGGGTCCGCCACCGGAGGAAGCACCCGGTGAAGGATCGTATCCAGGAGCGGTTTCATGTCCTGGGTGCGAACTTCGAGATCAAGGGTCGACCAACCCTCTTTGGCGGAGGCGTAGACAATCGGAAAATCGAGCTGCTCGTCTGTGGCGTTGAGCTCACAGAAAAGATCAAAGGTCATATCGACCACCTCTTGCGGCCTGGCGTTGGGACGGTCGATTTTGTTGACCACGAGGATCGGCTTCAGATGAAGCTCCAACGATTTACGCAATACAAACTTGGTCTGCGGCATCGGCCCGTCAAACGCGTCGACTAAAAGCAGAACCCCGTCGACCATTTTAAGGATCCGCTCGACTTCGCTCCCGAAATCGGCGTGGCCCGGCGTGTCGACGATATTGAAGAGGGTTTCCTTGTATAAGAAGGAGGCGTTTTTGGAGAAGATCGTGATGCCGCGCTCCTTCTCCAAAGGGTTGGAATCCATCACCGTGACTTCGCCTTCTTTGAATTCGTAAGCGCCGGATTGCTTCAAAAGTGCGTCGACAAGCGTCGTCTTGCCGTGATCCACGTGGGCCACAATGGCAATATTGCGCACGTTTTTCCTTCTTTTGTGCCTGCCTTGCGGCGGCACGGTTTCGCTCTGATTAGTCATCACGCTTAGATTCTACCAGAATTAGGGGATTTTCGGGGCTGGACCGGCTTCAGAGCTAGGCTTGAACTACTGCCTATACCTTAAGAGATACCCCCGGCCCGAGAACGACTGGTCTACGGAAAAACTAGGCAAGGCTGTTTGTCCCGCCAAGTAAGAAGGAGGGGGGTTTTGAATCGTCACCGCGGGGACGCCGACGCTTAGGCCGGAACTTTGGCTGGTCCGAACGCTTGCCGTGCTGCCGTTCGGAAATCCAATGAAAGCTTGTGTGCTGTCTAGATATTTAAAGAGCACGACGGCGTGACCTCCTGCTTGGGCGACTTTCTTCCTTAATCGTTTCTCGAAGAAGGACGAGTCTTCATAATTCATCTCCGGAACATAGACCTCCCCGATGACCTGATACGTGGCAGGATTCGGAGGAAAATTTTTGAGGATTTGAACTTTCTCGGGAACGGTGGGAAGGTAACTGGCGTTCGGGTAGACCGCGGTCTTGATCGAAACGCACCCAGCCAAAAAGAATACGGACACAATTCCTAAAGTCAAAAACGCGGCATTCTTCTTCAAAGTAAACATTTTACCC
>Ga0247727_10004508_pt1 | contig 29435 bp, 24 predicted proteins | sample WisWelCaveWW1625_FD_202498 | JGI IMG/M metagenome (GOLD analysis project Ga0247727, IMG submission 202498) | Biofilm microbial communities from Wishing Well Cave, Virginia, United States - WW16-25 | ecosystem: Environmental > Aquatic > Deep subsurface > Groundwater > Cave microbial mat | place...
GATTGAGCCGATTCATCGGCTTGATCGAGAGGGCTTTGATTTCGTTGTAGATGATCGTGCGTCCTGCCTGGCGAAGGCGCGAGAAGACTCCTTCCACAATCACCTGGTCGCCTTCCCGAACTTCGATTCGACCGAGGCTGATGATTTTCAGCGTGCCGGCCTGATCTTTCAACAGAAACCCATAGGCCGGTTCACCTTGCCGATTCGTCGCGAGTTGGACGTTGGTGACCTGGCCGGTTACCACCACTTCTTGGCGGTCGTACTGCTCAGGATGGCTGAGGAGCTCGGTGATCTCCAGAAGACCGGATGCGTGGACAAGCAGCGGTACAGGGCTGAAGGCGAGCAGGAGAAGAAGCCCGATCAGGAGGACGGAGGTACGGGATTGCTGGATACTCAATGGTCTGGCCATGATGTGGATATAATACACCTCAATCTGTTGAACTGTCGAATGTTAAATGTTGAATGAGAAATGTTGAATGTTCGGAAATCATCAGATCGAGTCCGACTCCGACAATTCAACATGTAACATTTCTCATTCAACATTCTCACATAGTGAGGCCTACCACTTATCGGAGGGCCTTCCGCTCACATCTTCTCCCCTCATACTGTTGAGAATCTGAGCCTGCATCTCGCTCAGCTCCTTCGGAGCAGGCTCGGCAGGGGCTTCAAGCGCGCCGACTTCCAGCTTTGGTATGGGCGCGGTCCGCTTGAGCAATTCCTCATCCACTGCCTCGGGAGAGCGGTCCATGTCGTTGAGGATGGTGGTGAGCCGTTGCAGCCCAAACAGGTTCCTGGTGATTTCTGAATGCATGGCATTGGAGCTGGCGCCGAAGACCAGCGAGGTCCAGAACTTCACTTCGACCTCCTCGGCCAGGTTGCCCCAAACCATGGCGGTCAGTTTGTCGATGAGCGCGGCCTCAGTCTTTTCCAACCCGTCATAGGTTGAGAGCGAACGTTCGATGGGTTGCTCCGCGAGCACTGAGAAGGTTTCCTTCCATAAATCCAATGGTGCTGTTGCCGTGGCAGCCGTGCCGGTCTGCAACGCGGCCTGGAGGGATTGTAGATATTGTGAGAGGTACTTCACTTTGCGGGCGGCGAGACTGCCGGCGGGAATGCCCCACACATGTGCGATTTCGTGATCTTGTAGAGGCGCAAAGATCGCGCTCTGCCGCTCGCGTTCCGCCAGGTCGAGTCGTTTGCGATATTTTTCGGCCATGCGGAGTTGGGTTTGGAACTCGATGCTGAGCCGTTGCTGCTGATAGTCCTCAGCTGTTATCTCATCGGCATCCCAACGCTGGTTCAGCAGGCGGATTGCCGGCTTGGGCAGCACGGTTCTCGCGGATGCGCGCAAGGCGTCAAGCCGGTCGGGAGACACGGAGAAACGCTCGGTCAGAAGGGTACGGGCACGGTCGGCGAAGGCCTCACGAAGCCGGGCGAGTCTTTGAATACTGTCGCATTGCAGCCAGGTCCGCTCCCGCTTGAGCCGCACCTGCCGACGGTACTGGTCGCGCCGATTCGTCACAACCTTAATCGATTCTTTGGTCATGGTGCTATTGCTGGGCTTCGTCCCGGCGACGCAGCGGGGATCCGGTCGATCTGCCACGATGTACAGGATTTCTTCATCCGTCACGTCGAAGTACTGGAGCAGGATCAGTCGAAGCATGATCCGCCCTTGCATGGGCATTGCATCGATGACGGATCGAATCTTCTCGACGGTCAGGAGTGATACCGGTGAGGCGATGGGAGTCATTGGGCTAGCCCGCCTTGTCGAATGGTAAATGTGGAATTTGGAATTATGAATGTTTGGAAATGGTCAGATCGAATCCTACTCCGATTCCAACAATTCATAATTCAACATTCCACATTCACGATCTCCTACGCCGTGCCGGATTGACGCGATTCCAGATGGAGGGCGACGTATTCACGAATCTCTTGAATGGTCCCGCTGACGAACATGTCCCGTGGGATTTCCACGCGCGTGAGCGTGGCGGGATCTACCCCGCGTTCAGTCGCGTACTCTTCGTCGATGTACAGGCTCACCGACCCGTCGGGAAAGCGGATCGCGTAGAGTGCGTTATTGTCAGCCATTGTTCAGGCGAGGGGCACGGGGCTAGAGGCTAGGGCTATGCCCCGCGCCTGGCTTCGCTTCGATGTCGGCGTCAGCCGCCGAGCGTGTCGAGCGTTTCCTTGAGGCTCTTGCGAATGCAGGTGAAAATCGGCGTATCGCGCAGCGTGAAGCGTGAGCCTTCGGTTTCACGGAGCGCCATCACGAGATCCAGGAAGTCTTCCGGCTTATCGCTTTCAAACGCCACGACCCATTCCTGGTCATCCAACCCGAACGAATAGGTCGTGTTCAGCTTCACCGAGGGGAAGCGATGGCCGACTTCGATGTGCTCGTCCATCATGCCTTGCCGCGCCGCCTTGGTGAGCAGGAACCATTCGCGCGTCTTCAGGAACGGATAGACGAAAATATACTTGGCTTTGCCCGGCACGACGGTCAGCCGCTTGCTCTCTTGATTTTCGTGGGTGTGATGATCCACATAGACTGAGCGCTTGGTGATCGAGAGATAGGAGTAGGGAGTGGTCAGGTACTGTCCCAACCCCGAGGCCAAGATTTTCGTGGTCATGTCCTGGAACAGTTCCAGCTCGTAGCTGATCCGCCACAGCATGATGTCGCAATCGCCCCTGATCCCGATCGAGGAGTACGGCACCACGAGGACCTTGCCGGCATAGTCCTCGACCGCGCGCAGGAATTCCTGCTTCCCTTTGGTGCGTTCACTCTCGGGCAGGCGCCGCCAGGCCGGATCGATTTTATAGAAGGCGAAGTTCACATATTGGCGTCGAGGTGTTTGGGGCGCAGGGGTTTGTTCTGGGGTCGACATGAACACTCCTCCGTATAATTTCTTAAAAAGGCCACTAACCAGGACCATTCATGAATGATCCCGGCTATGTGGCATTCTTTTTTTTATCACCTCATCCTTATTGTTGTCAATCGACGGAAGAGAGTTGGACCGCTCATTGACAGGAGAAAAGTGATCTGGTACTGGCATGGTCATGTGGGACGCATTGGGAATGTTGAATGATAAATGTTGAATCAGTAGTGTCCGGACATTTAGGTGAAAAGATTCAATTGGTTACTGTCTGTCATGGGGCTGGGCTCCGGTTCGATATCGGCAAGTAGTTGATTGAGCGATGTTTTCTCGAAGAGGGTCAAGCTCAAGATCTGTAGGATGGTGTAGAGCGACGCGTCGAGGTTGAGGCGCTTCTTGATGATGGCCACCAGGACATAGACGGCGATGGCAATCCAGACCTGCGTCTTGACGGCGTTCTCCGAGGTGCCGAAGAAGGCCTTGATGCGTAGGTGCTGCTTGATCCACTTGAAGAACAATTCGACCTGCCAGCGGCAACGATACAGGTTGCAGACGGTGAGCGCAGGCAACTCGAAGTTGTTGGTGAAAAAGACGAGACGTTTGTCGTGCACGGCATCGTAGAACGTGATGCGTCGCAACGGGACCGGGTAGTCCGTACACGAGCGCACGCCGGTGAGCACGATGGTCTGATCGCAGCGCAGGTCGGTGGTCTTGTCGATGGGATGCGAATACAGGCGCCGGTACTGCAAGTTCGACTTCGCGCGGATGACGAAGAAGGCTTGCGCGAGATGCAGCCTGTACAGCCGCGCGAAGTCCAGGAAGCCACGGTCCATCATGTAGAAGCTGCCAGGCTCGAAGGCGAGGGAGTCCAGCACGTTGACCTCGTGCAGCTTGCCATCGGAGATGTGGATGAAGGTCGGAATGTTGCCGCGCAGATCGAGCAGCGTATGCAGCTTCACCGCTGCCTTGGTCTTGCGAAAGCGGGCCCAGGGAAACAGCGAGAGCGACAAATCGATTGTGGTGGTGTCGAGCGCATAGGCCGTGTGTGCCAGTTCCACAGCAAAACTGTCGCCCGCATAGAGCGGGCGCGCCACGTGAATGAGGCTCAACGCGAAGTCGCGAGAGATGCGCCAGTCGCGTGCCTCGTTGGCATCGGCGAGCGTGCTCCTGGCGATATAGCCGCGGATGCCGAGGTGGTAGAGCTTGGTCGAATGGGCGCGCAGACAGGTTTCGATATCGCGCAGACTCTCCCGGAACGTCAGTTGCGCGAAGGCCATGACCAGGAACTGATCGAGATGAGAGAACGACAGTGTGGGATACCGGCTCGGATAACGGGCCACACAGCGTCGAAACGTGTGCAACGGCACATGATCCATCAGCTGGGCGAACACCAGCTTGCCTGCATACATCGGAGCACCTCCGGCACAAAATGCCGAAAGGCTCTCCCATCGTGCGTGGCAAGTTCAAGTCGGTGACATCCATCGGATGCTCAATTGCATCGCAAATCATGTGGTTACGAAATTCCAGCACCGAAATGTCCGGACACTACTGATGTTGAATGTTCAATTGTCGGAACCGGCAGCAACTGGCTCTACAAGAACATCTGATGCATTCTGAACATTAAACATTCAACATTCACAATTCAACATTCGATAGAATTATGCGGGCTAAACAGAGGACCATACTGCTGTGCGTTGCCGCGTTGAGCTGCCTTCCTCATGTGCCGGCCCATGCCATCGACGTGCATCCGACCGCGGAGCAGATTCAGACCGCACTCGAGCTGGGGAAAGAGGCGGCGCAGAAGCGCAGCCCTCCGGATACGTTTTATGTTCGATTCGGCGCAACCGACGAGCGCCATGCCGGCGGGTATTTGATCACGAAGCTCGGCGGGCTGTCGATCCTGGCGACGCATATGGCCCTGCGGGGGATACAGCCGAGCGAGATCGAGATGACGCAAGTGCTGGAAGGCCAGACGATGCTGGTCAGCACCGTCATCTTCGGGAATGTTCCCAACTTCGCGGTGGACAGTTATATGGTGTTCGATCAGGGAGAAAAAACTATCAAGCCCGTGACCATCCGCTTCGATGGGTCCGCCGATCGCAGTGCTGCCTGGCCGGAGAGCCCGCGATTCAAAGCGAAAGTCGTCGCGTCGTTCAATTATGCTGACTTCGACCCTGACGCCAAAACGACCATCACGGTCTTTCCGTCGAGCGGAGGAGAGTCGAGCTTCTCCTTAAATTTTGGCGAAATTCACTAGCTTTTGAAGATCGTTATTTGGTTTCTTTGGTTTGTTTTGTTTATTTGGTTGGGTGAGCCATGCTAACCAGATGAACTAAATCAACCAAACAAACCAAATGAGCCAAATAGACCAGATGAACCAGCTTTACGCAGAAACTATCGCGATCGGCACTGAACTGTTGATCGGAGGCCGATCCGATTCGAACTCTCTCTTCCTCGCCGACGAACTCGGCAAACTCGGGATCGCAGTTCGATTCAAATCGGTCGTCGGTGATGAGCGGCAGGATATCGTCATGGCGATTCACACAGCCGTGAAGCGAGCCCAGGTGGTTGTCATGACCGGCGGACTTGGCCCCACCGTGGACGATTGCACGAGAGAGGCGGTGGCCGACGCGACCGGACACCGGCTCGGTCGCCGGAAAGAAGCGCTGGAAGGTATGACCACCAAGCTCGCGCAATGGGGCCGACGGCCAAGCAAAGGGCAGCTGCGGCAGGCCATGATTCCGTCCGGTGCCACCGTGCTGAAGAATCCGGTCGGTTCTGCGCCGGGGTTTTGCCTGATATGGAAGAAGGCGTTGATCATTTCGTTGCCCGGCGTGCCACGGGAAATGGAAGAGATGATGCGGCAGGAAGTCTTGCCATTGGTGCGCGGAGCAATGGAATCGTCAGGGCGGCTTCCACGAGCGCCGATCGTTCGTCAGGTGTTTCATACGTTCGGCCTGGCGGAAGCGGACGTCGATGCCAAGCTCGAAGGGCTCATTCCAGAAGGAGCGCCGGTCGACCTGGGGCTGCTCGCATCGCCCATGGGAGTGCTGGTTTCGCTGACGACGAAGGGGAATCGATCTGCCCCGGAGAAGAATCGTGATCTGTTGCAGAAGCTGGCGATCGACGTCCGTTCACGACTCAACGACTGGCTCTTCGCCGAGGGGCGCGACAGGATGGAAGAGGTCGTCGGGCGGGAACTGGCGAAACGAGGGCTTACCATCGCTGTAGCGGAATCCTGCACCGGCGGATTAATCAGCCATCGGCTCACACAGGTGGCTGGTTCATCCGCCTATGTGGATCGTGCTGCCGTGTGCTACAGCAATCGGGCAAAGACGGAGATGCTGGGTGTACCGGCGGAACTGATTGCCCAACATGGCGCGGTGAGCAAGGAGGTCGCAGCGGCGATGGCCTGCGGCATTCGCAAGCGCGCCGGCGTATCGGTGGGACTCAGCGTCACCGGCATTGCCGGGCCGGGCGGCGCGACCGAGACCAAGCCGGTCGGGCTGGTCTATATCGGGTTGGATGGTGGAACCGGCCGGGCGATCACGCAGGAATTCCGGTTTCACGGCGACCGGAATGTCATCAAACAACGGTCATCGCAAGCCGCGTTGGATCTCCTTCGCCGCTGGTTGCGCGATAAGGCCTAGCCCGGATTGTTCATGAACACTTCTGCTGCAATCACCGATCCGCTGCTACGACGAGCCTTCGGCCGGCGGGCTCGCCCCTCGGACCCTCAACGTACTTTGGGGACTGGCGCTCTTCTTCCTGGCGCCTGTACCCGCTCTCGAAGCGGGACAGGCACTGCCGAGAACGGCAGAGCCAGTCCCCTGGCCTCCGCGCGCCGGTCTCGCGACGCGGCTCCGCGATTTCGCGACGAACCGTCATGAATAATGCGGGCTTGACGTGATCCGGGCGTTCCTTGCCGTCGAACTGTCGCAAGAGCTGCGGACCGAGCTCGCCGTTGTCCAACAGGAGTTGAAGCGCAGGATTGAGCCGGAGATGAAGCGAGACATACACATCTCCTGGACGCAGCCTGCTTCGATCCATCTGACGCTCAAGTTCCTCGGCGACATGGATGAGCAGGCCATTGAGCCGTTGCTGGCTGCGGTCGAGCAGGCGATCGGCAGTCAGATGGCTGTGAACGTACCGCTTAAACGACTCGGCGCATTTCCTCGTCCGCAAAGTCCGCGTGTGTTGTGGGTCGGGCCATCGGAGAATTGGGAGCGGGGAGCAGAGGCGAAGCGAATCGCAGAGATCCATGGTGCGCTCGAACAGGCTTGTGAAGGCCTACGCTTTCTCCGTGAGACGAGACCGTTCAGTCCTCATCTGACCTTGGCGCGAATCAAGGCGGGAGAACGCCAAGTCGGAGTCGCATTGGCAAAGGGCGGAGTGCTGGATCGCCCATTGTCGTTGGGCTCGCTGGCGGTGAAGTCGGTCGTGCTGATGAAGAGTGAATTGAAACCAACCGGTTCGGTCTATACGACGCTGTGGGAGGTGCGGCTGAGTGGGAAATGAGTTCCCGGCATTTCTATTGACAGGACCTCACTCAATCAGGATATCGTGCGGCGCGTGCAAGTTCCCGGCAGGGACTGGAGATGTTGGTCGACCAATATATGGTGGCGAGTATGGAAATCAGAGTGGTTCGGGATAGCATTTCGCGAGATGAACTGAGGGAAATGGCAAAGCAGCAGTTCGGTGATATGGTCAAGGCCGTTGTGGACGTGGAACAGGGCATCATGGCGACCGGCGGAGAGCTTCATTCAGACGAAGAGGCCATGCTTTTAGATCAAGGGTCTGCACAACGGCATCTGTGGGGAATTAACCTCTACCCCGACAAGCCGCTGGATAAATGGATCGAATTTGACTCGATGATCAACGTGCGTCCGTCCGGTGGGAACCGGTCACGATACGTGGAAAGTTCAGAAATACGAGCAGCCGTCACAAGGATCGTCAACCGGCTGGTAGGAGGCTAGGGAGATGTCTCATCAGCATGCGAGTTTAGCCGCAGGACGTTGGCAGACGTTGCCGCTCGCAGAACAACTGGCAAATGTCGGCAGTGATGTCGCCCGCGCTCATCGATGGCAAGACAAAGATCCCCAACTGTGCGAGAAGGCGTTCGCACGTGCGTTGGAGCTTCTCGACCTGACGATTGCCGATCCACGTTGGACAGGTCGCAGGAAGGAACTCACGCGTGTGCGTGAATTGTTGTGCGATGCGATGCTGGGTGGAAAAGAGTATGGAAGCGACCTGGCCGGCCTGGATCGCTATTTCTATCCGTTTGCTGTCGCCGCACGAGCGGGCCGCATTCTCGATACCCGTGAAGCGTGAACCATATCTCGTTTTTCGCGCGAGACTTGCGAGAAAGGCGGGACTGGCAAAGAAGTGCTGAGTTCTAAGTTTTGAGTTCTGAGTTAGAGGAGAACTAGCCCGCATTATTCATGACGATTCGTCGGTCCCCCACCCATCCCTCCCCCATAGTATGGGGGAGGGAAAGGGAGGGGGGCCAGGCCAGGCGGGAGGCCAGGGGACTGGCTCCGCCGTCTACGGCGGTGCCTGTCCCGCTGTTCTGGCCGCCTCTCGCCCAAACATTGCCGATTGTAGCAGAAGTGTTCATGAATAATGCGGGCTAGACCGTCTCCGGCTTGATCGCGCCGCGCTTCACGTCGCGCAGCAGTCGTTCGACGATGAGCCGCATGAAGAAGAAGCCCAGCTTCGGGTTCTGGTAGTACAGACGGTAGATCTGCTCGTCGGTCATCTGGTACAGCTCGCAGTCGGTATCGCACATCACCGTCATTGTACGCACCTTCTCGGGCGAGAACAGGCCGATCTCGCCGATCAATTCGCCTGGGCCGATGAAGTGGTCGATGTCCGGCAACTTCAGCTTCCCGCTGGCCACGTAGACAATCTCGTCGGCCAGGTCGCCCTTGCGGAACAGGACCTCGCCGGCCTTGTGCTTGCGCAGATGCATGTGCGGCAGCAGCCATTCGGTCACCGGCGACTCCACGGTGGCCTTCTCGATCTGCTTGGTCAGCCTGTTGATTTCTCCCAGGCGCTTGAGATTTATCGGCAACAGGATCGAGTTCAGAATGAATTCCGGCAAGATGATCAATTTCGTGATGTCGAAGTTCGTGTGCAGCACGCTGAATATCAGCGAGAGGATGCTGCTGACCAGTGCCAGCGCCCGCAGGGGTACCATGGCTTTCATGTAGTGACTGGCGAGATAAAAAAACCCACCCAGCATGCCGATGGCGGTGATGATGTCGAAATGCATGATTACTCGCGAATGCCGTTGGTCCCCCACCCTATTCTCCCACGTAGATAGTATGGGGGAGGGGGGCCAGGCGAAGGGCACGAGGCTAGGGGCTGGGGGCTAGGGGAGTGACCAGAAGAAATATCTTCCCTCTCGCCTCGCGCCCCTAGCCTCTCGCCAGCATGACTATAGCAGAAGCTCATGAATAATGCGGGTTAGATCGTGAGTGTTTGGTCCTCCTCAAGGACCTCTAATCCGGGGAGATGTAATTCACGAAGTTCTCGCAGAATCTCATCCTTGTATGCCGGCTTTAGATGGTAGGGATACACCGATATATCGTCTCGATCGAGTTTTTTGAATTCCTGGGCGAGCAGAGCCGGGGTGAGATGTTTGCTCATACGGGCGAGTTCAATCATAGAATTTGGAAAGGAACATTCGATAAAGGCGGTTTTCAGATGAGGGACGCGCTTCGCTTCTTGCCACAGTTCATCAGTGGAATAGGTGTCGCCACTATAGACAAATGCAGAGGAGCGGTCTTGCACAATAAATCCCGTCGTTGGAACGGTGTGATTCACCAGGATCGGCATGACGTCGACGCCAGAGAAGGAATACACATTTCCAGGTTTCAGATCTGACGAAGTGAGCGTGGGACGTTCCGGCGTAGGGATGCTGAAAAAATCCGGATACACGTCCGTATTGAAGATGTGACGTTGCAGTCCGTGGATCACTTCAGGGATAGCCGCCACAACGATCGGAGCGCTCATCTGCTCGCTCAGATTGTCGGCTAACGTCGGCAGCCCTTTAATATGATCGAAATGAAGGTGTGACAGAATAATGTGGCGGATCTGCTCCTGCTCGCTCAAGGAGAGTTTGGCTGCTACAGTCCCGGCGTCAAGAAGAAGAGTTCCGTTCAGTAAGAAGCCACATGTGTTGCAGGTGTGAGGCCCGGTTGCAGATTGCAGAAGCGAATCGGAGCCATGACAACCGAGAATTCTAATGTTCACGCTGTAGGCTCCGCCTGGCTAACAGGATGCTGGAAAAGTCCGCGTGCCTAAGAAGGCCGTTATTCGTGAAACGTGAGATGTGAAACCTATCACGAAGATCACCGTATCTCGTCTGGGCTATAAGCCATAGGCCATACCTCCCACGAACTACATTTCACGTTTAACGTTTCACCTTTCACGAACGACACGGAGTCCTACTCATGCAACGCCTGTTCTCCGATAGCCCGCCTGACTGCATCCAACAGCGTTTGTGCCTGGGACGGCTTGATGAGATAGTCCACCACACCTTGCTTGAATAGAGAAGCAGCTGACTGGACATCGGGGTAGCCAGTCAGCACGATGACGGGCACCGACGGAAGCTTCGACCGGATGAATGCGATGAGGTCCTTTCCGTTCACCTTTGGCAAATCAATGTCGCAGATGACTGCATGGACCGGGAACCCAGTGGGATAGGATTGGATCGTGTCCATTGCTTGTTCGCCGTCAGCTGCTTCAAGGACTTCGTAGCCACCTTGTGTCAGCGCAAGGCCGACGGTTTTTCTAACATGCTCTTCGTCATCAACTACGAGCACTCTCCCTATTAACATGCTTGTCCTTTCCGCGCCAATTGTGAAATGAGCGCTTCTCCTTCACTCGCCCGGCATTTATGCGATTTAGGAACGAGTCGACTCTCCTGGCGCGCGAGGAAGTCGGATATGTATCTTCGTCCCGGCTCCAAGTTCACTTTCAACCCAGACCGTTCCCCCATGAGCATCGACCACATCCTTCACGATTTTCGTGCCGAGTCCTGTCCCGCCCGGCTTGGTGCTGATGGCGCGTTTGGTAAAAAGCCGATCTCTCACGTCCGGCGGCATCCCTCCACCCGTATCGATGACTGAAACCACGATCTCGCTTTCAGACATAGGGGGTTGTCCGCACACGGTCACGGAGCCGCCTGCGGGCACTTCAGGGATCGCGTTGTTGATCAAATTATAGAAGGCACTGTAGAGCCGTCGCTGGTCTGCCACGATCAACGGGAGTAACTCCAAGTTCTCGGTGCGCAGTCGGACCTGTTTTTCCTGGGCAAGAATCCCCAGAGAGCGAAACACGTTCCTGACGACGCCGGCCACTTCGCATGCGGAAAAATCAAGCGGGGTGCTGAGTTCTTTGACCGCGTCCGAGATCTCCCCCACCCGATCGTGAATCCGGAGCGCGTCGTCCTTCAGCATCTGAATCACTTCGTTGCAGAGGATGCGGCTGGCCTTGGCCCGTTGAATTTCAATATCAGGTAAGTGCTCCAGCAGTTCGTTGATTTCGGCCTGTAAGATTCCTGCCCCACAGACGATCGGCATGAGGAGATTCTTGATGTCGTGGGTAATGTCTCCCATCAACTTCGCCACCTCCGCAAGCTTCGCGTCTTCCACCAAACGAGTATGCTCGATCGCTACAGCGGCGAGTGCGGAGATAATGGTGAGAATCGCCATGTCATCTCGGTCGAGGAATTTCCCCCCGCGCTTGTTCATGACTTGAATGACACCGATGGGGTCCCCTTCCCAACGCTTGAGGGGAATCGTAATCATGTCATGGGTTACGGAGCCGGTCGCTTCATCGACTTTCTTAAAATGGCGGGCATCGACCTGCGCGTCAGGGACGATTTCAGGCACTCCCGTCCTATAGACCGTTCCGGCGATGCCCTCATACCAGGGCACCGCTGTGCCCGGTGGCACGGGTTTTTGACCGATGGAATGATAAAACACGAGGGTCCGCGCGTCGGTGTCGGCCAGCAGCACGGAGCCATTTTCCGCATTCACGACATCCAGCGCGATGTGAAGCCCCTGTTCCAGCAGGTCTTGGAGTTTGATGTGTTGAGAGAAAACCTCCAACATTCGCCGCGCAGCGGCAAGCTCCAATTCTCGTCTGGCGAGCAGCTGCGTGAGCGCTTCATGCGATTCGGGTTTGGGCAATTGTTGGGATGCGGTCTTAGAGATTCGTCGAGTCGCCATTTCGGGCCCTAATCTATCTGGTCCATTTCGTTTGTTTGGTTTGTCTCGTTTGTTTGGTTGAATGAAACCAACCGATGAACCAAATCAACCAGATAAACCAAACAAACCAAATAAACGGGACAGACCGTCTGGTTCTGTATCACCATGGCGATTATCTCCTATTAATATCACCAGGGAAGCCCCCCAAGCTAGGTACCCCCTCATCTGAGGGGATAGGCATTGATCTTTATTCCGTATACCTGATACCTTGTCCGCGGGACTGGCGGGAAAGGCGACACGGGCAAAGGAGTTTTGAGTTCTGGGTTCTGAGTTTAGAGGCGATAAGAAAGGCGAGATCGGGGGAGAGTTCGGGGTCCGAAGTTCGAGGTTTTCGGAACTTAAAACTCAAAACTCACAACTTCATGGCGCGCCCGTCGCGCGCATGATTAAAGGGGTAAGGGCCTAACCTGGAGAAGGAGGATCGACGCTATGGCTAAAGGGAGAGTGCTGGTCGTGGACGATGAGGCGGATGTGAGAAGATCCGTGCGCCTCATCTTAACAAAGGCAGGGTACGATGTGGACGAAGCCGAGCATCCAGAAGCGGGAGCCACCATGGTGAAAACGGGAGCCAATAAGCTGCCGTTGAGCGCAATTATTACCGATCTCAGTATGCCGACGGTCAACGAGATCATCGTGATCCCCTATTTGCACTCTCAGTTCCCGGCCTGTCCGATCGTTGTGCTGAGCGGATCAAAACTGCTGGATAGATCCGCCAAACTGTTTAAGGATTCCGGCGTAGAATTCCTTGCAAAACCGATTAATCAACAGCAGTTGTTGGCCGCTGTGAACAAGGCCGTCAACAAGGGATGATCGGCCCCCCACCCATCCCTCCCCCATACAATGGGGGAGGGTGAGGGAGGGGGCGCGTTTCACGAATGACGTTACACGCGAACTAAGAATGCGCGGTCGTGCGGTCTAGGGGAAACCTCAGATGAAATGTCGTGCCCACACCGGGCTCGCTTTCCACCCAGATCTTCCCTTTGTGCGCGTCCACCACATCCTTCACGATCTTTGTTCCCAGGCCAGTGCCGCCCTTCTTGGTGCTCACCGCCTTGGCTGAAAAGAGGCGGTCTCGAATCTCGGAAGGCATCCCGCGTCCTGTGTCTGCCACAGAGAGCGCAATTGCCCCTGTGTCCTGATCGAGATGGCCCCGCACCGTGATCGAGCCTCCCTGCGGCGTTTCCGGAATGGCGTTATTGATGAGATTGTAAAAGGCGTTGTAGAGCCTCCGCTCGTCGGCGTGGAATTCCGGCAGGGATTCAAGACCCTCAGTTCGCAAGGTAATCTGCTTTTCCCGAGCCAGGCCCTGCAGAGTCTGAAACACTTCGAGGATGACCGGCCCGACCGAGCAGCGCGCAAACTCGGGAGGTGAGCTCAGGCCCTTGACGCAGTCGGCCATTTCTTTGACGCGATCATGTAGGCGCCTGATGCCATTCTGAGCTATCTCGACTGACTCGTCGCAGATCTTCTTGTTGGTCTTATTGTGAGTCAGCTCCGCACTGTTCATAGCGCCGAATAGGTCCTTCACGACATCGCGCAATAATTCAACGCCAGCCTGCACCGGTGTCAGCAGATTCTTCAAGTCATGGCCGATATCACCAAGCAGCGTCACCACTTCGGCTTTCTTGGCATCCTCGAATTGCTTGGCCTGCTGGATCGCCAGCGCGGCAAACGCTGAGATGATCGTGAGAAGTCCGAGGTCGTGGTTCGTGAACGGCCCCTCCCGCTTGTTCAGCACATCCAACACACCGATCGGTGCTCCTCCCCAGCGGCGCAGGGGGACGGCGATCATGTCGTGAGTCACGAAGCCGGTGGCCTGATCGATCTGGTGAATATGGCTGGCGTCTTGGTTGACCTGGTTCGTGATTCGGGGCTCTCCCGACTGGAAGACGGCGCCGGAGATGCCTTTATCCCATGGAATAGCTGTTCCCCGCGGAACTGGCTTGTCCCCGATCGAATACTGAAAGATAAGCTGCTCTTTTTCCGAGTCTGCCAACAGAATCGAGCCTGCTTCGGCGCCCACCTCTTCGAGCGCAATATGAAGGGTCGTTTCCACGAGCTCGTCGAGATCGATCGACTGAAACAGGGCCTGGCTGATACGTTCGAACGCTTCAAACTGCGTCTTGTAGTGGAGAAGTTCTGAAGCATCAGCCTTGCTTAATCGCATGAAGTCGGCGCCTGGCTGGTTCTGCGTATCAGGGGAGGGTGGTTGCGTCATTACTGAGGTCCTAATTGGTTTGTCTCGTTTATTTGGTTTGTTTAGTTTGTCTGGTTTTTTGGTTGATCGATACTAACCAAATAAACCAAATCAACCAAATAAACAAGGCGAACCAAACAGACCAGATCAACCGGATGAACCAGACAGACCAGGTTTTTCCACAGACTACTAGGCCATACCTATAGCGGCTTATCTATCATCGCGGTATCCCCTCAATCGTGGGGGGTCTCATTAATGAGGATGGTGACGGTTGTCTAAAGTGCACCCCCTTCCGGCCCTCACCCAGAACTCAGAACTCAAAACTTCTTCGATCATATCACCAGTCCCCCTTTTCTCGCCTTCCTCGCTCGTCTCGCATTGATTCGGCGAAGAAGAATCAAATCAGATTCATCCAGAATCGTTTTAGATCCAGACAGAATATCCTGTTGGGTTACCCACTGTGCGGAAGAACTGTGACGCGAACATGCCAAACATCGCTCCAGTCCTATCGTTTGGAATTTTGCGCCCATCCCTTGTCAGCGCGACAACAGGCGGGTCTAAAACTTGCGCATAAACCCTACTTCAAGGCGAACGTCTCTCCTCGAACGAGAGAAGCCTCTCCGGGGGAGTGACAGCCTCCATAGCCCATCTGGAGGGATTGACAACCCTCCTGAAACAAGCTTATCGATGTGCACAATCAGAGAGGACCGTCGGTTCGATGCTCCCATGAAGTCATCTAGGAAAAAATAAGGGTTCTGCTGAGTCAACCGGAGAAGTATGTACGATCACTTATGTCCTGAGCACTTAACTTTTTTTTGAGGGAGGTCTCATATGAGAAGTCTACGATGGGGTGGGCTCCTGTTTAGTCTGCTGATCGTCGGAGTCCTGGGAGGACTGATGGCTCCGCTTCCGTCGGAAGCGGCGACAGTCAAACTCCAGATCGATGGTTCTTACAATATCGATCCTGCAAATCCTCTTTCGAACACTGGTACAGACATAACACTGACCGAGGTGACATACAATACCTCGGCATGCCCTGCTGTTTCGGGCTATCCAGCTGCCCCTGCTAATGCTACCGCCCCCGGTACGAAATGCTTCACGCTTGCAACCGGCGGGACGTTCACCGGGAGCAATGGTCGGCAGTATACGATCAGTGCTTACGGTGGGCCGCCCAGTCCACGACTGTTAATCGTTGACCAAGGAGGCGGTACCGCGCAGGATATTATCGCGCTCAGTAACATCGAAATTAAACCAATAATTGCGAACAATAACACGAACTGGTGGGATTCCGTGGCAAACAACACCGGCGTCGCCGCTGGTACGAATTGTATCACAGGGGGAAACTGCGGTGAAGGGCATACCCTGTACATAACCATAGACCATACATTCAACAGGGTAACCAACCCCGAATCATCCGGCAACAGTAACTTGTATCCATTCTCCCTGAGGGTCAGCGGCATGTTTAATGGCGTTGTACCGGGGGTTGCTAATGTGCGCAATGCTGGCCCTCCGGGCGCTACCGGTTCCGGCGATTACGTGTATCTTATAGGAGAAGGATATTTTACCAACGCTACGGCGCGCACCCGACTTGTAAAAACTAACAACGTACCCGCTGGCATCGTCTGCGACGTCACCTCCCCCCTTAACTCAAATGCGAACCCGCTTGATGTTCTGTACTGCCCGCTGCAGCAAACAAAGGGCTGGACGGTAAACCCATCATCGAGCTTCGCTACTGGCCCCGCTCTCGTGCAGAATGACACCTCCGTTACACCCAATTATCCGACTTATTTCTGCGACAATGGTACGAATTGCATACCGAGAATCACCGAATTATTGATGGTCACGATGTATGGTCCAGACTCACTTCAAATAGCGAACAGTTGGGAGGCCTTTGGAGGAATATCCTGCAATCTGACCTCTCCAGACCCTGGCGGTGGTCCCTCCAGCAACCCTGCCATCCCCTGTCACTCGAATGGAAAGAAAAATGCCGACGCTATAATGACTCAGTTTTTAGGCACAGTGACAACCGCTGATCTGACGACGTATATGACGGTGGGCGCAGATGACACGGCATCATGTCAGGATGTGACTTGTCCCTGTGGAAACCCGGCTGTGTGCTCGGGCACCATCGTGGCCGTCGTGAGGGAGACTCCGGCCACCGCCGGCTTAATATTCCCCTTCGATGCGATCGGCCAGGGGATTCCCCCGACCTTCAACATCTGTACTTCCGGTGTATATAGCAATGGAAACTGCATCCCTCCTGATACTGTCCCGCCGGAGAGCGAGACCTTCAGCCCTATATTTGTCACAGGCGGTCCTTGGTCCATTACCGCAGACACAGCCAATTTTCCCCCAATCGATCCTAATACGCACTGGGAAGCAGACAGTATCAATTGCGCGAGCCTGCTCAACCAGCCCCTTGCAATACCACCCGTAATCGTCTCAACCTGGACGGTTGACAGTGGGTCGGTTAAGAAGAATGCTACCGTGACCAAGCTGGGGGTTGGCGACAAGGTCACCTGCACCTGGCACATCCACAAAAATAGTGGCAACAACTAGTGAGCACGATGACGATGACGGATTCCACTGAGAGGTGCAGCGATTAATGAAGCCTGGGTATCGAAGAAGCCCGTCGGGTTGTAAGACCTGGGGGTAACGCATCTCACCAGGACCTTTCGTTTCGGTTTCTCCCAGCAATGCGGGGAGCAGCAGGTGCTGCTCCCCTCCGTCACGAACGAGACGCAAATTATGGATAAGAGCACTGCGCGGTCGCGCCAACCTGATGCAATCAGGAAAACCTTCCTGTGGGCGCTCCTCCCGATTCTCCTGCTTGTCCTCACTGCTTCCGATATCACGTACGCGCAGGTGACGACGAATATCACACCCACCACGACCACTCCTCTCGATCTTGGCACAGAAGTCGACACGGCTGGAACCACCACGCAAATCACTGGCGGGACCAGGCCGGGAAACGGCACCAACCTGTTTCATAGCTTCGACTCCTTCACGCTCGGCACGGGCGATACGGCGCATTTCCTTAATGACATGCAACTCCCGACCAACAACATCTTTGGCCGTGTCATCGGGGAAGAGGTCTCGACGATCGACGGGACCCTGCGGACGAACAATCCTCTCGATGCGCTCGATCCTATGAATTTCGGCGCGGCCAATCTGTGGCTCGTCAATCCGTCCGGGTTGTTGCTGGGGCCCAATGCGCGTATCGAAGTGGGCGGGTCGGTGAGCATGAGCACAGCCAACTATCTGCGATTCGAGAACACGTCAACGCTCTATGACATGCTTTCGACCCCGGCCTCGTTAGGCCCGCTCTCGGTCGCGCCGGTGGCAGCCTTCGGGTTTCTGGGTCCGGAGCTGCCGGCTCCGATTACGGTCCAAGGCAGCATATTTCAAGTTCCGAAAGGCCAATCGTTGTCGTTGGTAGGTGGCGATATTACCGTTCAAGCCGCTAGCCTTCGGGCACCGGGCGGCCAACTGAATCTAGTGTCTGTGGCCTCTCCTGGTGAGGTGCTCGTCCCGAGCTTCCAAACCGGATCATTTACTACGATGGGGACGGTGATGCTCACGGAAGGTGCGACGCTGGACGTGAGCGGCCAGCTCGACGTTGATGGGAATCCCATCGGCAATGGAAATGGCGGGACCGTGTTTGTGCGTGGGGGTCAGTTGGTCATTGATGCTTCGACGATTCTGGCCAATACAGTGGGGGCGGTGGATGGCGCACTGACTGCTGTTGATGTGGAGGTCTCGCAGGATGTCACACTCTCCAACGGCGCATCAATTTTCGTGGCGACTTCTGGATCGGGACGGGCGGGCGACGTGCAGGTGACCGCTGATACCATCGGGCTGGATGGTGCTGCGACGCTCATCACGCAAACGGACGGCGATGGGAACGCGGGGAACATAACCCTGAATGTCGGGACGCTTACTCTCGACTTCAGTGCCACGATATCCAGTAAGAGCAATCCGTTTTTTACATCCGGGCTCGGACAGGGCGGTAACGTGACGGTGCAAGGGCTGTTGCCGGGCGAGGGCAGCGCGGCGGAGTCAGTCACGCTCAGCAATGGAGCCACCATCACCTCGCTAACGTTTGGACCAGGCGACGGGGGGGATATTCTCATCACCTCCGGCGCCGTGCAACTCAATAATATTGATACTAGCATCAATTCGTCCGCTTTCAGCTTTGGTGAAACCGGTGCGGGGGGAGACCTCACTCTAAATGTCAGCAAGCTGACGCTCACGGATGTCGCGACAATCCAGAGCCAAAGCGTGACCTTTTCCCCCGGGTTTGGTCAGGGGGGGAACGTGACGGTGCAAGGGCTGCAGGGTGCGGGCAGCGCGGCAACGTCGGTTGACCTCTCCGGTGGCAGTAGCCTGGTGAGTCAGACGCAAGGGAGCGGCGATGGGGGACGAGTGGCCATCACCTCCGAGTCTGTGAAGATGGATGGGGTTGCCAACATCTTCACGGCAACGTTTGGGACTGGTCTTGGCGGAGACATTGTGGTGACTGTTCGGGAGGCCGATCTCTCAGACGCGGCAAACATCACAAGTTTTACCGATCTCCTCGATACGGGCGCAGGCGCGAGCGGCACGATCACGGTGCAAGGACTAAAGGGGGATGGAATCCAGGCGGATTCTCTCACTCTCGCAGGCCCGGGTACCGGCATGTTCTCCTCATCCTCCGGCGCGGGCAGTCTTGGCGAGATTGTGGTGCATGCCAAGACGGTGAGCCTGAAAGATGCGGCTGCAATCCAAGTCGGTACCCAGCAAGACACAGCGGAGACAGCAGGGAATGTGACCATCGTCGCGGACTCGGTCGGCATCTCCGGTCGGGGTCGCATCGCGAGCCAGGTACTCGCCGCAGATGCCGGTCAGGTGACCATCACGGCAACTCAGTTGACCCTGGACAACGGTTCAATCGTGACGCAAACCCACGGTGAAGGCCTAGCGGGAGACATTGTGCTGGACGTTGGAAGCGTGAGCCTTTCGAACGGCGCGACGATTAACAGCAGCAGCTCGTTGCTCGACGTGAATGCCGGCGATGCGGGCACCATCACCATTCAAAGCGGATCGACCGTGGTGCTGAACAACAGCTCGATCACGACCGAAGCGAGCGAAGCCAGCGGAGGCCAAATTACGATCAACGCTCCGGAGATGGTCCGGTTGACCAACAGCCAAGTCAGCACTTCCGTCGCTGGAAGCGGTACGGACACCGCCGGCGGCAATATTACAATCGACCCGCAGTTCGTGATCCTCCAGAATAGTCAGATTATTGCCCAAGCCAACGCCGGAGCTGGTGGGGCTATCAATGTCACCGCGGGCGTTTTCCTTGCCGACCCCAGCAGCGTGGTGGATGCGTCCTCGCAAAGTGGACCTCAAGGGACCGTCAATATCCAGTCGCCGGTCCAGAACCTCGGTGAAGAGCTGACGCCCTTGTCCCAGCAATTCTCCAGCGCGGCCGCCCTGCTTGCCCAACGGTGCGCGGCGCGGGTCGCGGACGGCAAGTTCAGCACCTTCGTGGTCGCAGGCCGTGAAGGCCTACCGGCGGAGCCTGGTGGATTCTTAGCCAGTCCATCGTGGACGGCCGATTTTTCCGGATCAAGCCTCGCTGGACCGTATCCACGGACATTGATCGCAGCTGTCACCGGCTCGTTCCCGGAGTACGACGCCAGGCCCATCCAACTGTGGGAGTTTGTGAGCGCATGCCGCTAGGCACTCGCCGAGTTGATCTGTCGAATGCTAGATGGTGAATTTTGAATTTGGAATGTTCGGAATTCATCAAATGCTTTCGTACAGCCAGTTGTTGCCGATTCCGATAAGTCAAAATTCCACATTTATCATTCAACATTCCCAATAACGCTTCTGAGGCTCTCGATGAGCTTACGCGTAGGATGGTTTGTTGCGACGCTGGTCCTGTTGGTCGCCTGGAGCTTGTCTGACGTTGTGTCGGCGCAGGTCCTCGTGCCTGCTCCCACTCCGCTTCCCAAGGAACTCCCGGAACCAGAGCCGCCCCTGCCCAGTATCTTGCCCCCGGCTCCTGTTCCAGAGCGGCGCGGGCCCATCCCCACGGTGAAAGTGTTCGTCAAAGAGATCCGGATCCTGGGGAGCACGGTCTTCACGGCACAAGAATTGGCCCAGGTCACTGAGCCCTACCGCGATCGGGAGATCACGTCGGAAGACATCGAATCGCTGCGCCTGGCCATGACGTTGCTCTACGTGAACCGTGGCTACAGCACGTCCGGCACCCTGGTGCCGGATCAAGCGATCGTGGACGGACTGCTCACGATCCAGGTCATTGAAGGCAAACTGAGCCGGATTGACGTGGAGGGCAATTACTGGTTCCGGCCCATCTATTTCACCAGCCGGCTCCGGCTTGACGCAGGTCCGCCGGTCAACGTGCATGCACTACAAGAACGGTTGCGGCTTTTTCAAACCGACCAACGCATCGAACGGATCAACGCAGAGCTACGGCCCGGCGAGACACGCGGGGAGAGTGCGTTACACGTCCGGGTGGCCGAACGGCGGCCGATCAAGGCCTGGCTTGAATACAACAACTTCACGTCACCGACGGTCGGTTCCAATCAGCTGATGGGGACCATCGCGCATCAGAATCTATTGGGGTTCGGGGATGCGCTCAGGGTCCAGTACGGCCAATCTTTTGGCACCGATAGTAATGCGCATGGCAGCGGGATCAATCCGAACTTGAACGTACGCTACGTTGTCCCCGTCACCCCGTACGACACGACCTTCGCCGTCGACTACCGGAAGGTCGATTTCACGGCCATTGAGAGCAGCGTCAAACCGCTGGACATCACCGGCAAGTTCGAATCGATCGGGTTTACCCTCCGGCAGCCCCTCTTCCGCACGCCGTCTCAGGAATTCGCCCTGGCGTTGACCGGCCAGTCGCAATCGTTCAGGTCGTCTCTACTTGGAAACCCTTTTGAATTCCAGAGTGGATCCACCAACGGACTGTCCCAGGTGTCGGCGCTGCGTTTCGCGCAGGAGTACGTGCATCGCACGCCGAACCAGGTCATCTCGGGGCTGTCCCGGATGAGTTTCGGTCTTCCCATTCTGGGGGCGGTGGTCAACAGCGGGCCTGACCAGGCCACCGGAGAATTTTTTTCCTGGTTGGGCCAGGCGCAACTGGTGAGGCGGTTAAATCCTACCAACATCCAATTGCTGGCGCGTGCCGATTTACAACTGACGAACAAGCACCTGTTCATCATCGAGCAGATGGTGGTCGGCGGGCGCTATAGCGTAAGAGGCTATCGGGAGTTCACGCTGCTTGGGGACAACGCCTTTCTGGGATCCCTTGAGGCTCGTATTCCGGTGTACAAGTCGGCGATAGGGGAAGAACTTGTGTACCTGGTGCCATTTTTCGATTACGGACGGGCCTGGAACACCAACGTAGTCAACCCTACACCGGAGTGGTTGGCGAGTGTGGGAGCCGGAGCGATCTGGAATATCTGGCCGGGGAGCCGATTTGAAGTGTACTGGGGGCTGCGTCTGAATCCTCCTGTCCAGGCGCAGCACACCAACCTGCAGGATTATGGTGTTCATCTGCAGCTGGTGGCGGAGGTATTTTAATTTGCGAGAAAGGCGGGACGGGCGGGACGCAATGGGAATGTTGAATGATAAATGTTGAATTTTGAATTATCGGAATCGGCAGCAACTGGCTGTGCAAGAGCATCTGATGAATTCCGAACATTCAACATTCCAAATTCAACATTGAACATTCGACAGATCAACTCGGCGATTGCAGCAGAAACGTTCATGAGTAATGCGGGCTAGGAGACGAAGGAGGGTAGTTATGAAAGGCCAGATCATCCTCGGACTCTCCGTACTGCTATCTGTTGGATATGTGGCTGTCGGTTATGCAGATGACGCGCCTTCGGTTGATCAGCTGATGAGGGACGGCAGCCAAGCGTATCAGCATGGCGATTTCGAGCAGGCGGTCGAGCGCTGGACACAAGCGGTGGCGGCTTACGACCGGTCCGCTGCGCGCCCGGAGCAGATCGACGCATTGATCCGTCTGTCCGAAGCCTACCAGTCGCTTGGCAGTTATCGGACGGCGGCGATCAGGCTCGATCAAGCCAAGGCCCTTGCAACGGACAGTGACGACTCTCTCCTGCCGATACGGATTCTTTGGAGGAGGGGCAGCCTGTATCAGGCTGCCGGGCAGCACGGGGAGGCTGAGCGGTCGCTGCTGGAGGCTCTCAAGCGGGCCAAGACGCTGACCCAGGTTGCGTTGACTGCCGCCATCCTGAACGATCTGGGAAATCTTGCCGCTTCGCAGGGAAAGTTTGCCGACGCACTGGCCGCCTACCACGAAAGTTTCCAAACGGCTCAATCGGCTTCGCTGAATCTTCTGGCTGCCACGAGCCTGGTCAACGCGGCTCGCATGTCGTTGCCCTCCAAGCAGTATCGCGACAGCAAGCAGCGGCTCGACCAGGCCGCCGGAATCTTGCGCGGACTTGAACCCTCGCACGAGCAGATCAGCGCGTTCATCACGGTTGGGCTGACCTATGCCAAGCTGCGCGCCTCCCTCGTTGAGCTGAATACAGACCTTACGCTCGCGGCATTTGAAGCGCTTCATGACGCGGCTCGATTAGCTGATCAACGTGGCGACCGTCGGGCCTCCTCCTTCGCCTGGGGGTACCTGGGGAAGCTCTATGAGGATGAACGTCGGTATGCGGAAGCGCTTGATGTGACGCAACAGGCGATTCTGATGGGCCGCCAAGCGGCGGCGCCCGAAGCGCTCTACCGGTGGCAGTGGCAGGCGGGCCGGTTGCTGAAAGCGCTCGGACGGCCTAAGGAGGCGATCGACGCGTATCGGCAGGCGATCGTTGCAGTCCAGTCCATCCGTCCGGAAGTCTCCGCTTCTGTCGCTGAAGACCAGCCGGACGCCTCGTTTCGTGAGACGGTTGGAGCTGTGTACTTTGAGCTGGCCGATCTTCTGCTTCGGGGTTCTGAACGGGATGCCGACCCACAGCATCAAGAGGCCGTATTACGCGAAGCCCGCGACACGGTTGAACTGTTCAAAGTGGCGGAGCTGCAGGACTACTTTCAGGACGATTGCGTACAGGCCGCGCGATCTCATGCCACTGGCCTGGAGCAGGTTTCAAAGACCGCAGCCGTGATTTATCCCATCATGCTGCAGGACCGGTTGGAAATCCTGGTGAGCCTGCCTTCGGGCATGGTGAGAAAGACCGTTCCGGTCGGTGCTGAGGCATTGACCGAAGAAATCCGCGCATTTCGAGACTTCCTGGAGAAACGCAGCACCAGGGAATATCTTTCCCATGCCAAGAAGTTGTACGGGTGGCTGATCCAGCCGATCGAGCCGCTGTGGGCAGATGCCGGGATCGATACCCTGGTCATTGTGCCTGACGGCGCGCTTCGGACGATTCCATTGGCCGCGCTGCATGACGGCACGCAATTTCTCATCAAGAAATATGCTGTGGCCACAACACCGGGCGTCACGCTCACAGACCCTCGACCGCTGGATCGCAAAGGTATCAAAGTTCTTTCCGTGGGCATCACCGAAGCCGTGCAGGATTTTCCGGCGTTGCCCCATGTCTCGCGCGAGGTGGAGACCATCCATCAACTGTTTGGCGGCACCGTCCTCCTGAACAAACAATTTATGATGTCTCAGATGGAGAAAGAACTGAAAGCGCATCCCTACTCGGTCATGCACATCGCGTCTCATGGGCAGTTCCAGAGCGAAGGCAAAGACACGTTCCTGCTCGCATACGATGGCAAGTTGACGATGGATCGGCTGGAAGAGTACGTGGGCATGCTTCGCTTTCGAGAAGAGCCCTTGGCCCTGATCACCCTGAGCGCCTGCGAGACCGCTGCGGGGGATGACCGAGCCGCGCTCGGTTTGGCCGGTGTGGCGATCAAGGCAGGGGCACGGAGCGCGTTGGCTTCGCTGTGGTTCCTTGATGACCAGGCCTCTTCCCAGCTGGTCACCGAGTTTTATCAACAACTGCATGACGATTCCGTGGCGTCCACGGCGATGGCGCTCCAGCGTGCACAAATCAAATTTCTCGAACATCCTGAGTACAATCATCCCGCCTACTGGGCTGCGTTCTTGTTGCTTAATAATTGGCTGTAGTCTACGCTTTCGCCGTGAGCACTCTCCTGAAGCTGGGCCAGTCGCATTTTGCCGTCAGCATCCTTGCGGGAGTGTTGGGCGCATTCTCCGTCCTCGGCATCCGGAGCACCTCAATCCTTGAGCCTCTTGAATTAACAGTCTACGATTGGCTGATCCAATCCCGTCGAGGGTCCGAGGGGGCTGATCCACGCATCGTTCTGATTACGGTCACCGAGCAGGATATTTTAAGTCAAGGACGGTGGCCGATTACCGACGCGATCCTGGCTGAGGCGTTGAAGCGGCTCGTGCAATTCCAGCCGCGTGCGATCGGGCTTGATATCTATCGTGACATCCCTGTCGATCCCGGTCACGCAGACCTGAACAGGGTCTTGGTCGAACATCCCCGGATCATTACCGTGACGAAGCTCGGCGGTGGCATGGTGGCCAGTATCCCTCCGCCTCCGGTGCTGGCCGGGACCGAGCAAGTCGCGTTCAATGATATCCTCATCGATTCCGATGGAATTGTTCGCCGTGGCTTACTATTCCAGGAGGTTGGAGACCAAACGGCGTATGGCTTCGCGCTTCGACTGGCGTTACTGTTTCTTGCTGAGGAGGGGATTGGACCGCAGCCAAGTCCGGATGATCCTGAGCAGCTTCGCCTGGGACCCAGCACCCTCCGGCGGTTTGGGTCCTACGACGGTGGATATGTCGGCGCTGATGCCGGCGGGTATCAAATATTAGTGGATTTTCACCGTGGGCAAAGCCGGCCACTTTCATTCTCATTGACCGCCCTGCTCACTGGTCAGGTCGATGCGGACGCGATTCGGAACAAGATTGTCCTTTTTGGTGTCACGGCCGAGAGTGTTCCTGATCTGTTCCATACACCGTTCAGTTCCGGGAATGACACAGGCCGTATGATTCCCGGGGTCGCGGTCCATGCCCATATCGTCAGTCAGTTGCTCGGGGCTGGCTTGGAAGGGCGTCGCCCGATTGCCACGCCCAGTGAATCACTGGAGTGGCTGTGGACTATCCTGTGGGGTGTGGTCGGTGCCGGACTTGGTATGTGGACGCGTTCTCCATGGCGGCTTGCGCTGGGTTCGGCGGGTGGGCTGGTCATCCTTGGCATCATGGTGGTTGTTGCGTTTGTTCAGGGATGGTGGATCCCGCTCGTGCCACCATCCCTGGCTTGGGTTCTCTCTGGGTCCGCCGTCACGGTTTGGGTGTTGAGCCGGGAGCGGAAGGAGCGTGCCCTTCTGATGCACCTGTTTTCCAAGCACGTGTCAGGGGAAGTGGCTGAAGCAGTCTGGCAACAGCGCGAGCAGTTTCTGCAAAATGGGCGCCCCCGGTCGCAACAATTAGTGGCGACTGTCTTTTTCTCCGACTTTAAGGGTTATACGGCCGCTTCAGAAAAAATGACCCCTGAGGCTCTGATGGACTGGGTCAATGCATATCTGGATGTCATGGCGGGGCTGGTGATCAAACATGGAGGTGTCATTGATGATTACGCAGGGGATGCGATCAAAGCAAACTTTGGTGTGCCGCTCCCACGGAACTCAGAGGAGGAGATCGCTCAGGATGCGGTGAATGCCGTGACTTGTGCTCTAGCCATGGAGCAGAAGATGCATCGGCTCAACTTCCAACATGAACGAGAGGGTCTCGCGACGATCGGGATGCGGATTGGGATTCACACCGGACTCGTTGTTGCCGGGAGTGTCGGCACTTCGGATCGACTCAAATACACGACGGTCGGTGATGCAGTGAATACGGCGGCAAGACTAGAAAGCATGGATCGGGATATCGTTCAGGAGACGCCGGGCCGGCGATCGTGCCGGATTTTGATCGACGACAGCACGAAGCCCTATCTGAGGGATCGCTTCCTGCTCGATCGGATTGGAGAAGTGAGCGTCAAAGGCAAAGAACAAACCCTTATGGTGTACAGGGTCATCGGTCACGCAGGGGAAGAAACAGCGAAGTTTTGAGTGTTGAGTTTTGAGTTTTCAGTTGGCCGGAAAAGCCGAGAGAGAAGTGCTGAGTTCCGAGCGAGAACCCAAAACTCAGCACTCAAAACTTAGAACTTCTTCGCCCAAGCGGTCCTTACCCGGCTTGAATAGTCAGGTCAAAGCTTCCGACCTCGGGTAAGTCGACCTGATCCAGCAACTCGGCTCTGTGCTTTCTCAATGCCTGATCGGCCGGCGTCGTTTCGATCAGTTCCGAAATGGTCATCACGGCGTCATACCACAGCCCATCTGCTGCAAATCGATAAAAGGCGTCGGTCGTGGGAGCCGCTGCTAGATTTATGTCGGCGCGTTCGACTCGCTCAATGGCGCCCATCGCGATGATGTCTTTGGATCGCCGCTTAGGGTCGAAGACGAGAGCGATGGACCAGATGTAACGCTCACCGGGAATCAGTTTTACCCCATAGTCTGAGAGACGGACCCGCTGAATTCCGGCCTTCGTAGGCACCGGCAATCGCTTTTCCAGTAACGGGGCATCGCCTTTTTCAAGCGTCAGGGTCAATTCGACGGGGTTGGTCACTACGTCGGAGGCAAACCAGTAAAGATCCGGTTGCTCACGTACGGTTAAGCCTGTATGACCTGGTGCAAGCACGGACAGAATCGGGATAGACTTGTTTGTCCCTCGAGTCCCTCCTCCAACCCGCCGCCCGGCAGAAGGGGCGCCGAGACCGCGAGGCGGCTGATACAGGAGAGTTTTCATAACCTGTCCGGCCTGTGGAGTCTGCCCTTTGACCTCCTTTGCAAGCGATGTAGGCGCGGTTGCATTTTCCTCCGCGCTCACCACAAGCGGCAAGCTGATGAGAAACCAGATTAGGAAACCCCACCTAAGTAGTGTTATTCGTTTCATAGAGGGACCTCCTCGTTTTCCGACACCGTAGCTATCGGAAATTAAGAATGCAATGAATAGACCAGAGAGGATCGTTACTAACGATGATCGAAGTTAGAGTTCGTATAACACAATAACACTATGATTGTCCAGTGGTAAAATGACGAAGCCGGCGCGTGGGACTGCTCGTCATCTCTCTCATTGGAGCTTCTTGGCAGTGATGAAACAGGTCCAGTCTGAATCAAAAGTGATTCTATCCGGCAGGATAGCCGAGTAATACGGGCGGGATAGCCAAGGAAGTTTTGAGTGTTGAGTGTTGAGTTAGGTCCGGAGCTGACGGCTGATTGCTGAGCGAGAACCCAAAACTAAGCACTCAAAACTTAACATTCAAACCTTCTTCGCCCGTCTCCCTTTCTCGGATGTCTCGCGCTTCACGCGCCACTATCGTATGAATCCCCTCGATTGAGGGGATACCTATTTGTAGGGATTGAGGTTTTCCCGGCACTCCAGTACAGAGGAGGTCAAAAACCAAGAGACTCAGTCCATGCCAGTACGGCCGAATTTACCGTTTATCGTGACCACCGAAGATTCAATCACGAGGGATACGGTGTTAGATCTGAGTAGAGCGATCAGCATTATTCTTGCCGTGGTCTCGCTCACAAGTTGCGGCGAGCCGATGTTTGAAAATGCCGGCAGCCAGAATAGCCTGCTGGAGGATCGTGAGGCCTGTGCCATGGAGATGGAGAAGAGTCCCGCCGCGATGGCCTACCGACAAAATCCCACGGCGCATCCGGACTATGTGAACCAGGTCTTTACAGATACGAACCGCTGCATCGAACGCAAGGGCTGGAAGCAGGTACGATCTCAGCAAGAGCAAGAGCAGATGCGTGAAGCGATCGCATCCGAATTGGCTCACACAGGTCAGCCGGCGCCAAGCTCGGATCCCAAGGCCACAGAATCGTTCGTGCACGGGGTCGAAGCGAGACTCACGCCTGTGCCAAGTTCGGCGCATTGATGAAAAGTTCGAGGCTGAGGCTCAGAATAAGGCTGGAGGGAATAAAGGGGACACCTGGTTTTCATCTGCCAGACGATAGGCTGGCGATCGCCCACCGAGCATCGCTCCCAGATCTTTTTTACTCGTCATGCCGAGTTCCCGGCTTGGCATCCATCAATTGCTCGATTCGAGCGAGTGGGTGATCGTAGTCGCGCGTGGCCTTTTATGGGCCAATTGCCATAGTGTCTCGCATCTGCAGATTATTCTCCTTCGCCGAATACCCCGTAGCTTGTTACGGGGATGAAGGCGAGGAGAACCCTCCGTAGCCTTGGCGAAGGAGGGTAGTGGCTTCGGCACGCCGCCCAAAGGCTCTGGCCGACGGGTCGGAGAATTTCGCAAGATACCCCGCAGCTTGCTGCGGGGAGCTTCATTGCAGTTCCAATTGTGTCATATCCGATCTGTGCCAGTGCGGTGGATGTATTCAACCGACCCACTGCAGGGAGGGCGTATGAAGCAGTGGATAAGCATGAGGGTTTACAGTAAACTTGCCCTTCATAGGATTGTTGAGGCGTCCTTAATGTCGAAAGGCAGATGCTGCTAAACCGTTAAGTGCGCCGTCGCCTTACCTGGAACGGCTTCATGCAATTCGAATGGGATCCAGCTAAGGCGAAGGGGAGTCTGAGAAAACATCGGGTCTCTTTTGATGAAGCCGTTACCGTTTTCTACGACCCGTTGTCTGTGACGTTTGACGATCCGGGTCACTCGATTAGTGAGAATCGGCTTGTCACAGTAGGTTACTCTGGGCAAAGACGTTTGCTGGTTGTATCGCATATTGAGCGCGGCATCGCCGTCCGTATCATCAGTGCACGGCTTGCCAGCCGACATGAAAGGAGGCGACATGAAACGCAAAAATGAATTGCTCAAAGATGAGCTGCTCCCCGAGTATCACTTCGACTATTCTAAAGGAATACGGGGGAAGTACTATCAGCGTCTATTGAAAGAAGGGGCGAATGTCGTTGTCCTTGATCCTGATGTCGCCGAGGCGTTCCGCGACTCCGCTGCAGTGAACGACGTGCTGCGCTCCTTTCTGAGGGTCGCACGATCTACTCGACGTCCATCGACGCGCTTGCATCGGACGGCACGCAAGCGC
>Ga0247727_10004509_pt1 | contig 29431 bp, 26 predicted proteins | sample WisWelCaveWW1625_FD_202498 | JGI IMG/M metagenome (GOLD analysis project Ga0247727, IMG submission 202498) | Biofilm microbial communities from Wishing Well Cave, Virginia, United States - WW16-25 | ecosystem: Environmental > Aquatic > Deep subsurface > Groundwater > Cave microbial mat | place...
GCGAAGATGGCGGTGTAGAGAAGAAAGGCGTCTGCCAGGATGATGAGTGTTTCGGGGATAGGCAGCAGCTTCCGAGCGACGTGCTTGCGCAGGCTCATCCCCCAGGTGCCTGTACCGCCGAAGCGCAACAGATCTGCGAGCGAATCGGGCACATAGCCGGAAATCGCGGTGAAGCTGCGGTCGTCCTCGCAGCGCCCGGTGCGGATGTCCCACCACTGGCAGGGGTGATAGACCAGCCCCGCCTCGGGATTTTTTTCAAACGCCTCGCAGACATGGCGAAGCTTGGCCGGCAGCCACACGTCGTCCGCGTCCAGCATGGCTACGATTTCGCCTTGCGCCAGCTTGAAGCCGAGATTGAGGGCCGAGGCCTGCCCGCCGTTTTCCTTGCGCACATACCGCACGCGCGGGCCGATTGTTCTGACGCGTTCCGCGGTGTCGTCGGTGGAGCCGTCGTCCACGATGAGGATTTCCATTTCATCCGCCGGGAAGTCCTGCGCCCGCACGCTTTCGATGGCTTCCTCGATGAATCGGCCCTGGTTGAACGTGTCAATCAGGGCCGTGACCCGCGGAGCGCGGGAATTGGAATTCTGTGTCATGAAGAAATTTCGTTGGAGACGCGCGCAGACGCCGTGGGAGCCGGGCTGGCCATCCACAGGCGCAAGTCGCGCAGCGGGAGATTCAGCAGCATCAGCAGGTCCAGGGGGAGCAGCTCGAAATTGCGGCGGCGCAGGTCCGCGAGCGCCGTGGAGATGAAAAACGCGCGGAAGTGCACCCGCCAGGCATTGCGCAGCACGGCGCCGAGGGTAATGCCGTTCAAATAGGAGTTCGGAGCACAGCGCCACCAGCGCCAGTAGGTGTCCAACAGGGAGAGCACGGAATCGCGGCGGAGATGGCGCACCACGGCCGCAGGCTCATAGGCTAGCGCCGCGCCCTGCGCGCGCATCCGCGAAGAGAGGTCGGAGTCCTCGCCGTTGGTGCGCATCCGCTGGTCGTAACCGCCGGCGCGCTCGACGGCGGATTTGCGCAGGAGGGTGTTATTGCCGAAGAGGAAACGCGGATGTGCCAGCGGCCGCTCGCCCCAGTGCTGCGGCATATGCGTGGCCCGCCAGCGGTCGGGGACGGAATCGAGGACGGTTTCGACCAGGCGGCCGCCGATGCCGTCCAGCTTTTCGGTTTCGAGACGCGTGGCCAGAATCTCGAGCCAGCGGGGCTCGGCGACGCAGTCGGCGTCGAGCGCCGCGACCAGCTCATTGCGCGCGGCGCGGAAAGCAGTGTTGCGCGCGGCGGCCAGGCCGAGGTTTGTCTGGTGACGGATTGTGGTAACCGGGTAGCGGGAAGCAATAGCGCAGGTCGCGTCGCGGGAACCGTCGTCAATCACCAGGAGTTCGTCCGCCGGCAGCGTTTGCGCCAGGGCTGCCGAAAGGACTCGCGCCAGGTACTCGGCGGCGTTATGGCAGGGGATATACAGCGAGATGCGCTGGTTCACTTCCACTCCCACTGCAGTACGGGATGAACGAATGCCGGGCGGTCGTCGGAGACGCGGCCGTATTTGCCGGTGCCGTCGGTGACGGCGAACTGGCCGACGCTATAAAACCAGTCGTACACGTCCCAGGTGGCGAAGTCGAGCAGGCCCACCTGGAGGGCGTAGAGACCGGGCTTGAGCGTATTGGGCTCGAAAAGGCAGGAGAGGCGGTAGGAATGGCCGCGGACAAAATCGCGCAACTCGGCGGTGTCGCAGTGGTGCGTGCCGATCACGTTGGTGCCGTCGGCTGCCAGGATGGTGACGCCGACAAAACAGGAGCGCACTGTGTCGCGGGCCTCGATTTCAAATTCGATCGCAAAGGGCTCCGCAAACTCGAAGCGCGAACGCTGGCCCCCATCGGCTCCGCGGAAGCGGATGCGCGTCATCTGAACGCGGCGGTCGCCGTGGCGGTCTGTGCGCGCGGCGAGGTCGAAGCAGCCGGTTTCCTCGCGGGCGGCGCTTTCCACGCTGGCCACGTAGGCATCCACGCATTCCCCGGCGGAGCCGCTCTGGCGGACGCCGCCGGCATCCAGCCACAATCCGCGCGTGCACAGCCGCCGCAGCGCGCCCATGTTGTGGCTGACGAAGAGCACGGTGCGGCCCTGGCGGGTCACCTCTTCCATCTTGCCGAGGCATTTTTTCTGGAATTCGATGTCGCCGACGGCGAGCACCTCGTCCACCAGCAGGATTTCCGGCTCCAGGTGCGCGGCCACCGCGAACGCCAGGCGCATCTGCATCCCGCTGCTGTAGTGCTTCAGGGGTGTATCCAGGAACCGCTCGACGCCGGAGAAGGCCACGATTTCGTCGAACTTGCGTTCCATCTCGCGCTTGCTCATACCCAAGATGGCGCCGCTGAGGTAGGCGTTTTCGCGGCCGGTCAGCTCGGGATGGAAGCCAGTGCCCACTTCGAGCAGGCTGCCGACGCGGCCATGCACCTCCGCGCGGCCGCGAGTGGGCAGCGTGATTTGAGAGAGAACTTTGAGCAGAGTGGTCTTGCCGGCGCCGTTGCGGCCGATCAGGCCGACGGCCTCGCCGCGGCGCACTTCGAAACTGACGTCGCGGAGGGCCCAGATGGTGGAGTTAGGAGCCGCAAGACCCGATGCAGCCGTGCGCGCGGAGCCGTTTGAGGAGCCGTTAGATTTTCCCGCCAGTGAACCGAGCAGACGGAATGGGGCGAAGAGGCCGTCGGTGAGTGTGTCGCGCAAGGCGCGGTAGCGTTCGGGCGTGCCGATGCGGTACTGCTTGCCCAGCGATTCAGCGCGGATGACGATTTCACTCATCGGGGTTCAGACCACATCAGCGACTGTGCCTTCCATCCGGCGGAAGTAGAACAGGCCGCCGGCCAGCAGGACGGCGACGCCGACCGCGGAAGCAGCCAGGATGGCCGACGGCGGCTGGCCGTGTCCTGTGAGCGCCCAGCGAAAACCCTCGATGACTCCGGCCATGGGGTTGAGGCCGTAAAGCCAGCGCCACTCGGCAGGCACCAGGCTGCTGGGATAGGCCACCGGTGAGGCGAACATCCAAAACTGCACGAAGAAGGGCACGGCGTAGCGCACGTCGCGATAAATAGCGTTGAGCGCGGCCAGCCACAGACCCGCGGCCAGCGCCGATGCAATCGCCAGCAGCAGGAACACGGGCAACCAGAGCGCCGCCAGCGTGGGCGGCAGTCTGTACCAGGCCATCATCACCAGAAGCAGCAGGAAGGCGATGCCCAGGTCCACCAGGCCGGAGACGACGGACGAGACGGGAAGAAGGATTTTCGGGAAATAGACCTTGGTGATCATCCGCTGGTTTTCCACCACGCTGTTGGTGGCCTGTGTCAGCGCGTTGGCGAAGTACATCCACGGGAGCAGGGCGCTGTAGTAAAAAATCGGATAGGGCACGCCGCCGGAAGGCATCTTCGCCAGCACGCCGAAGAACAGGCTGAAGACGATCATCGTGAACGCGGGCTGGATGACAGCCCAGCCGGCGCCGATCACGGTCTGCTTGTAGCGCACCTTGAGATCGCGCCAGACAAAGAAATAGAGCAGCTCGCGGTAGCGCCAGACCTCGTCAAGGTCCAGGCGGAGCCATCCCCGCGGCGGGGTGATGATAGTCAGGGGGACGCCGCGCGTTTCGACGGCGGTGCTTTCAGTCAACGGGGACAACCTCGTATCCGTCCAGTTCGATGGAGACGCCCTGGCGGATGGCATTCACGGCCACGACCAGGCGATCGCTGCTTTTCACCTGGGAGAGAATCCCCGTGACCCCGGCCAGGGCTCCACTGATGATCTTGATCTTCTGACCGGCACGCAGGAAGCGATGGCGGTGTGCGGAAACCCGGCTTTCCACAATGCGGCGCAGCGATTCGATCTGATCGTCGGGGACCGGAACATCGGCGCGGCCAAAGCCCACGATGCGCACCGCACCGGGGGTGCGCAGGACAGCGAGACGCGTTGAAGGCTGTGTCTCCACATCGGGTTGCAGGCTTACGAAGAGGTAGCCGGGAAACAGAGGCAGCTCGACTTTTTTGTAGCGGTCCCTCCAACGATGCACTTCCAGACGCAGCGGCAGAAAATTCTCGATGCGCCGAGTGGACAACTGCTGGGCTACGATTTTTTCGTGACGCGAGCGTGTGTGCAGGGCGTACCAGAGGGCGCAGTGAATCGGGGCCGACGCGCACGCTGAATTTTTGGCCAATGCTCCGCCCCCTCACTTACATTGCAGAAAGCCTGCAAGTGACTGCAAGAACGAAAGTTAAATCTCGTCCCAGCCTGGCCGGGCCAGCACTGCGGCCAGCACCGCAAAATTGGCTGCGTTTGCCGGAACATGAAAATTGAAATCCAGCCAGCCATGAATCAAAAACCCGAAGCACCCCGTGAACATCCCCGCCAGCACGGCGCCGGTGGCCGTGCCGGAGGTGCGCGCGAGGTTGCGCAGCGACTCGCGCCCGCCCGCAACCAGCATCCACAGACCCAGCGCGCCACCCACCATTCCCGTCTCCGCCAGGAACTGAAGAAAATCGTTGTGCGCGTGAGTCCAGATTTTGTCGCTGGAGAAACTGCGCACCGCCGGGAAGAGAGTGGCAAACGTGTCCAAGCCGCTGCCTACCAGCCAGTGTCGGCGGAAGAGTTCAAAGGTCCCGGCCCAGGCATCCATCCGCAGGCCGGCGGCTTCCTCCTGATGCAGGATGTGCGGCCGGAAGGAATTCTTGAAGCGGTCGAGGATTTCTCCGCGATCAAGGGCAAAGGCAATGCCCGGGATCAGCACCAGCACGATGGCCAGACCCACAACAGCGCGGCGGCCGCCGCGCATAGCCACGGCGATCAACGCGAACAAGGCCAGCTCGGCGACCAGGGCAAAGGTGCCGCCCCGCGAACCCGAGAGCACTACCGCGGAAGCCATCACGGCGGCCATCCCTCTCCACAGCCAGCGGCGCAGCGGCGGCATTTCCGGGATCAGGGTCATAGCCAGCGCCACAGGAATCCACAGCTCCATCAGGCCGGCGAAGTGGTTGCGGTTCACATAGGGGCCGAACACCCAGCCACCCTCGGAGGGCTCAATGAGCCAATAGATTTTTCCGCCGGCGGTCAGGTACTGCGCGATCCCCAGGACCGCGATGAGAAAGCCGGCCACACCCAGCGCGGTGGCCAGCCGAAGCAGGCGCCGCCGCGAGTCGAAAACCTGCGCGGCCACTACGGCCAATGCCAGGTACCCGACCCAGCGCAGCCATTCGAGGCGCGTAGTCGCAGGGACGACCGAAGTCTGTGCCATCCAGTGGTACGCCGTGAGCGCGAGCAGCAGCATTGCGGGAAGCGCGAATGGATGCGGCCCCAGCCGCAACTCACCCTGCTGGATCGACAGGCCCACCCAGGACATCAGCAGCAGCCAGGACACCGATACGAGCACAAGCCCGGCGAAAACGGTAGTAGCCCCAAAGGCCAGCGGCGCCACGGCCAGTAGAAGAGGAGTAGCGAAAGTGAGAAAACGAATGCCCGAGGAAGCAGTCGAGACCGCAATCCGTTCCTGCACCAGCACCGGATGGCTGACCAGAACGCTCATTTCGTTGCGCTCCGTGCGAGCGGCGCTCCCAGGTCCTTCCAGCTCACACCGGCCAGACAAACCATCCCCGATGCGGGGGGTCCGCCCGGGCCGCTCGGCGCGCGGATCAAAGACAAGTTGATCAGCTCGGTCTGCGGGCCCGGGGCAAAACGGATCATCACTTCGGTCCATTTGCTATTGCCCAGCACCGGTTCGGTCTGCGCGCTGATGCGCACGTCCGGGCGGGATTCATCGAGTTGCAGGTAGGCCCCGCGGCGCGAGAGCAGGCGTTCGCTGCGCAGCCAGGCGTTCAGCGTGTAGTGATGACCCGGCTCGACGGGTATCCAGTGGCGCACGTGCCAGTAACCGTCGCGAGAATCTTCGCGGAAGCGGACGCACAGCGACTGCTGGCCCGGCTCTGCGCCTCCGGGTTCCATCCACACGGAGGCGTCCGGATTGGGAGCGATGTGCCAGTCCAAGCCGTAGTTCAGCAGCGGGTGGCTGAAATCCCCGTTGTAGAGAAGTGCCGATGCGTCGGCAGCAGAGACGGGAATCCAACCGCGCTCGGCGGCATCGCGCCAGATCCTGGCGCCCAGGCGGCCGCGGCCGCCCAGCAGGACCCAGTCGAGGAAGTAACGTACCTGGCCGGGCTGCAAAGGCTCGCCCAGCTCGAGCAGGCGCTGCCAGACAAGCGGCGCCCCAGCCACGTCGTTTTCGATGCGCACATAATCCAGAGCTGCAGCCAGAGCGTCGGAGCGGAAAGGAACGGCGCGATCGAGCAGAGTCTCCAGCCCCGCAACGCGCGCGAAAACAGGCAGCGCGCGACCTGTGTACTCCGGGGCTTGCGCCAGAAGGTCGCGGAGAGCGGCCAGCGCGCGCTCGTTCTCGCCGCGACGAAGCTCGAAATTGGCCAAGCGCCACAGCACAGCGGGAGTGCGCGGCTCGGCAGCGCGCGCGGCCTGGAATGCGCCGGCGGCGGCCGTCCAATTTCCCTCGAGTTCGTGGGCCAGAGCCAGGTCCAGCCAGAACGCGGCGGTCCGCGGGTCCATCCGAGTGGCGCGGTCCAGTTCGTGCAAAGCCTGTTTCGTATCGCCCAGCGGAGAGTAGAGGAGCACGCGGCCCAGGCGGTTACGCAACTCGGCATTGGCCGGCTCAAAGTCAATCGCCTTTCGCAGGGCCACCTGGGTGCCCTGGCGGGAAAAGTGATCGGCGTGGAGATGAGACCACACGGGAAGGGCCAGCAGGGCGCTCGCGGCGACGGAGGCGAGTACCGCCAAAAGTTTTCGAAGATTCGTGTCGAGTGCGAGAACCATTATCCCCCGGGAGTTCCGGGCGCGCGGGGCGCCGGCGGCCTCTGGTCAGACTGCAGCAGGGCGTCGAGCCGCTTCACGCCCCCGCCCGCTTGCGGGTCTGGGATTGCGCATCCTTTGGCTCGTGGCCATAGCCGTAACCGTTCAACATATTCCGGTAGTAGTCGCCGTAGTAATACGTGTAGTAATGCTGGTAGTCGGCAGACCGGATATCCACGTTATTGAGCACGACGCCGATCATCTTGGCGTTGACGCTGCCCAGCAGCTTGCGGGCGTGGCGAAGGCATTCGCGGGTGGTGACCCCGCCGTGGACCACCAGGATGACGCCGTCGGCGTGCGAAGCCAGGATCATGCTGTCGGCCACGGTGATGGCCGGCGGCGAATCGAGCACGATGAAATCAAACTGGCGGCGCAATTCCATGAACAGCGCCAGCATCGGTTCGCTGGAGAGCAGCTCCGCCGGGTTCGGGGGCGGGGGTCCCGACGGAATGGCGAACAGATTGGGGATGTGGCGCACGGGGCGGGGCAACAGGTCCACGCTGACCGCCCCGGTGAGGTACGAGCTGAGTCCTGCCTCGTTGTTCATCTGAAAAGCGCGGTGGACGCGAGGCCGGCGCAGATCGGTATCAATCAGGACGACGCGGTCGCCGCGCTGCGCCAGGGTGATGGCCAGATTCAGAGCCGTGGTGGTCTTGCCCTCGCGCGGCTGGCCGCTGGTGATCAAGATGGTCTGCGGCGGATGCTTGGAAGTGGAAAGCAGGATGGAGGTGCGCAGGGCGCGGTACGCCTCCGAGACAATCGACTGCGGCTGCATCACGGTGGCCAGGTCTGAGGCCTGCTGCTTGGACGTCGAAGTTGCCGGCGGCAGCGCCCAGCGAGCCTGCCCGGTCGTGCTGATGACTGACGGAATAATCCCCAGGGCCGGCAGGCTGACCAGTTGCTCGACTTCCTCGGGCATCTTGACGGAATTGTCCAGGTAGTCGTTGATGAGTGCGAGCACGCCGCCCACCACCAGCCCGACAATCAGACTCATAAGGATATTCAGGGACCGCTGCGGGCGAATGGGAGCCAGCGGGGGTCGCGCGCGGTCCACAATGTGGACGTTGTTGGAGCGCAGGCCGGCGGAGACGCCTGCCTCCTTCAAGCGGTTGAGCAAACCGTCGTAGAGCTGCTGGTTGGTCTGGTATTCCCGCTTCAGCAGGCTGTACTCGACCAGCTTGGCGTTCATCACGTTGGCTTCGGCCTTCTGCCGTTCCACGGCCTTGCGCAGCAGCAGTTCGCGGCGCGAGGCAGCCTGGAATTCCGATTCCAGGCGGTTCGCCACCGCCTGGCGCTCCGACTCCATCTGGCTGCGGACTTCCTGGGCCTGGCGCTCGATGCGCTGGACTTTGGGATGATTGGGTCCGTAGGTGGTGCGCGCGTCAATCAGCTCATCCTTGAGCTGGGAGAGGCGCCGCTGGAGGTCTTGGAAGAAGATGCTCTGTGCCAGGCCTGGCTGGTCTTCCAGGCTGCGGCTTCTCACCTGCTGGAACTGCGATTCGCGGGCGATGCGCTCGGATTCGGCCAGAGTCAGCTCATGGTTCAGCTCGCCGAGCTTCTGCACGGTGACGTTCTGCCCCTCATGGAGCGAGAAAATCTGGTGGGAGCGCTCGTAGGCGATCAGCGCCTCGTGGGCCCTTTCCATCTTGCCCTTCAGCTCCTGAAGCTGGCCGGCCATCCACTCGGTGGCCCCCAGCGTGGACTCGTACTTCTTGCGGAAGTTGCTCTCGATATAGCTCTCCGCCAGCGTGTTGCAGATATCGGCAGCCTGCTTGGGGTCCGTGCTCTCATAGCGGATCTCGACCAGCCGCGTGCCGCGCAACAACTGCACTGTCAGTCCCGCACGCAGCGCCCCGATGAGCTGGGCCTCCTCGCGAGGAGTGAACAGGACACCGTCCTGCGAGCCGGCCGGCCGGACAAAGAAATTGGATTTCTCGTGCAGGTGCAAGGCGCGGATGGTCTGCATGGCCAGGTCGTCGCTTTGCAGGATGCGCACCTGGGTCTGGAGGAACTCTTCGTCCGTAGGCATCGTCATGAACAGCTCGCGGAGGTTGGAGAGGTCGGGTGTCTCCCCATTAATCTCCACGCGCAGCAGGGCCTGATAGATGGCGGGCATGCGATAGGTAAAAATGGAAACCACGGAGACCATGACGACGACCACGGTGATAATCATCCACCGGTGCTTGCGGAGCACGCGGAGGTAGTCGCGCAGGGGCAGGCCGCTGCTGAGCGGGTCCGGCACAGCGCCGCCATAGGGCAGGCTGCGGTAACTGGCCGGCTCCGCGGTGATGCTCAGCGGCTCTTTTCGGATTTCGATGGCGTCTTTCGGTTCCCGGTCGTCCATTCCCTGTGATTTCCTCCCCGGCTCTCCACCCGCGTCGGCTGTGAATCGTTCAGCGCACTCCGATCAGGGCCACCCCCGTGGCCACCTGCAAAGCAGCCTCCAGCCCGCGCCGGAGAGCCCGTTTGGCGGTGCTGTCCGGAACAAAGAGCACGTCGTTGGGCTGAACGGAGACGTCGGGCGCGCGACGCGCCAGAATCTGGCGCACGTCCACGGGGTGCTGGTCAATCTCTCCCGTGGCCGGGTTCTTTCGCAGGATGACGGACTTGTCGGCCTTGGCCGAAGTCTTCAGGTCCTGCGCCAGCGCAATGACGCGCAGCACGGTGAGCTGCTCTGCGTCACCGCCCAGCACGTGGCGGCCGGGATGGTTTACGGCGCCCACAACATAAACGGCGCCGGCGGGGATCACGTTCACCGTGTCGCCCCCGTGGATGGCCAGGTTCGCTTCCAGCACCCCTTCCCGCAAGTCTTGCAATCGCACGCGCTCCACTTGCGCAGAAGAAACAGCTCCGGCGCGGATCACCTGCACAACGGAGCCGGCCTCTTCGCTCACCCCTCCCGCCTGCGTGAGCACCCGCAGCAGGCGTGTCTGCCCGCTGACCTGAAACACACCGGGGGTTTTGACCGCACCCATCACTGTGACCGGTTTGCTTTGCAGCTCCTTGACGCTGATGGTGATGTTGGGCTGATTCAGGATGCCCGCTTCGCGATACTTGTTTTGCAGCAGTGTTTCCGCTTCGCTGAGCATCAAGCCCTGCACGCGCAGGCGAGCCGGGAGCATCGGCAGTCCGATGGTTCCGTCGGCGCTGACCCGGACTTCCCGGGAAAGTTCAGGAGATTCGAGGATGGCGATTTGCAGCAGGTCCTGCGCGCCGATCACGTAGTCACGCAGGGCTTCCTGCTGCGCCGCAGCAGGTTCCGGAGCCGTTGGTTTGTTTTGCGCGTGAAGAGGGGAAACCCCTGCCCCCGCAATCAGAGTCAGTGCACCCAGCAACACGCCGGCGCACAGTCCCCGACCGCGCGCGCGGACTGCACAGCAGCACACAATCATCCGTTGCCCCAAGAGCCTGAGAGAAGCCAGACTTCGACCGAGTCAGTGTAGGCAGCCGGTCACAGTGCTGTCAAGCATTTTGCAACGGGCATACTCCCTTTGGTATCGGGACGACCGGACTCCACCAGATATAGGGGATTTTTGCTCCTCCAGCCTGCCGAGACGTTTGCCTGATTCCCTCCACTTTTGCTATACATAGTCAGCCGTTCTGCCCGCGGCTGGCTCTGTTGTCCTCACGGCAGCTCGGGGGATGCCGGGCCAACGAATTCGAAAAGGCAGAGAGGTGCGCTTGGGAGCGCCGCCCGCTCCGATCCGAACCGCCAGCATGCCCGCTCCCGGTGTGACCCGCCGGCCGGGATTGCCTGTCCCGTGTGTGCAAGGAGTTCAATTCGGAGCCCGGCGCGAACTGGCACGCCAGATCAGCGAAGCGCTGAAGCCCAGCGAGCGCCTGCTGATTGAGCTGATTAAACCCCGCGAGGCGCAAGATGCCGCGCCGGGCGTTCCTCCGCACCCGCCCTGGCCGGCCAGCGAATGGGAACATCTGAACTCTGTGATGCAATCTACCGGACTGTTCGCACGAATGGCGCAGAGAGTGAAGCTGCTGCGAACGGCCGCGATTCCCGAAGGCATGATCCAATGCTGGCAGGGCTTGCGGCTGCAACGCGCGGTCCAAAATCTCTTGCTGCTGAAGGAAGAAGTGAGCCTGTTGCATGCGCTCCATGAGCAAGGGATGGGTGCCATCCCGATCAAGGGAGTTTCCCTGGCTCGCATCTTGCACGCCGATCCCGCCGCGAGATTCTGTTCGGACCTGGATTTGATGGTCCGGGCGGGGGACGTGGCCCGCGCCGGGGCAGTGCTGGAGCAGCACGGCTACACCACCCGCATGCCTCGCGCGCTGCTGCGCCTGCCTTTCTTCCTCCAGTCTGCGGACGAACATACGTCCGAGGTTGTGTATGTCAAGCGTGCTTCGGACGCCAGGCCGCTGGTGGAACTGCACTGGCGACCGCTGGCCTTGCCGGAAGAGACGATGTGGCAGACGCTGGGGTCCTATGAGACCGAACCCGGCTCCGCGTCCATCCGCACGCTCGGGCCGGAGGTCTATCTGCTGCTGCTGTGTGGCCACGTCAGCGGGCACGGCTGGGCCGGCCTGCGCTGGCTGTGCGACGCGGCGGATTTCCTGGCGAGATTCTCGGATCGGATCGATGCCGGCCGGTTTGTGTCGCTCTGCGGCCAGGCCGGATTGCGACACCGAGCCGGGGTGACTCTGCTGCTCGTGGAGGCCTATTTCGGAATGCACTGGCCCGCGGCGGAGCCGCTGCTGGGTTTCCGCGCAGAGCGCGATGCGCGGAAATTCCTGCGGCGGCCGCTGGCGGGCCATGCGCCTGTGGACCTCGCGGAGATCCATCTGGAGCGGCTCCGTTTGCAGGACTCGACGACGCGACGCCTGCAGTACCTGGCGTGGCTGCTCGGGCCCACGCACACCGAATTCACGGAGAGCAGACCGGTAGGCGAAGCGGCCGAAGCTCCTATCCGCAGCGCGGGGAAGGCGCGGGTGTTGCGGTGGTGGCGGCTCGCCGGGATGGTTTCGCCCGCGCGCGTCTTCCGCCTGCTTCGGCCGCAGGACGCGGGCCGCGGAATTTCGGCCGCACACACCGGGCGGGGAGACCAGGTCCCATGACTGCCTGGCCGGCTGCCGTGCGCGCGCATTCCGATGTGGTCACCCAGACCGTGGGCGAAGAGCTGGTGCTGCTGAACCTCCGCACGGGGGTGTATTGGGGACTGAACTGCACAGGCGCATTTGTGTGGGCGGAGCTGGCCCGGCACGGCAGCCCGCGGGAGGCGCTGGGGGCGATGAGCCGCCGCTACACCGCAGGGGAGCCGCAACTGGCGGCGGCTCTGGAGAAACTCCTCCAGGACTTGATCGGCGCGGGGCTGCTGGTAGCCGCAGCGTCAGAGGCTGCGCCGGGGAGCGACCGCCGTGCTTAAGCGCCTCCAGCGCGTCAGACCAGGAGATTTGCAGGGCATCGTTCGCGCGAGTGCAGCTCTGGTGAAGATCGCCATCGGGCTTCGGCGGAAACCCTTTCTCAGCCTGCTGAATCAGCTCCGGCTCCGGGACGCCGTGGCACAGGCTCCGGACGTTCAAATTGAACAGAAGTGCCGCTGGGTGCGTTGGGCCCATCGAGTGGTTCCGCTGGAGCCAAACTGCCTGTTGGATTCCCTTGCGGCTGCCGCGCTGCTGCGGCAGGACGGATTTGTGGTGCAGCTTTCGATCGGGGTGCGCTACCGTCAGGGGGGATTCGAGGCCCACGCTTGGCTGGGTGAAGATCCCCAGGGCAGTCCGGAAGAATTCCGCGTGTTGTATCGCATCGCCCAGGAGCCTGCGCTGGCGCCCGCATCCCCCGGAGCGGGCCGCGGCAGATGAACGCCATCGCGGGGATTGCCTGGCTGGAAAGCTCTCCCCGGATTGCGCATTCCGCGCGCTCGCAAATCCAAATCCTCTGCGCCTCGGCGCGCGGCGCGGCCGCGGTCGGGATTTACAGCCACGCGGGACTGGGCGCTGCCGGGGCCGAGACAGCTCCCGAGGACGGACCAGCCCGCCAGCTGGTGGAGCAATCCGCCACGGGCTGCGCGCTGGTGTGGGATGGCCGCCTGGATAACCGCGAGGAGTTGCTGGCGCAAATCGGCGGCGAAGTCGCGCCGGGCGCGCCGGCGACGGATGCGGAAATCACCCTGCGCGCGTATCTGCGCTGGGGCGAGGAATGTTTCTCACGGCTGCTCGGAGACTTCGCGATCCTCCTGTGGGACCCGCGCACCAGGCGGCTCCTGGCCGCGCGCGATTTTATGGGCGCGCGCCCGCTCTTTTATTCGCTTGCCGGGGAACACATCCATGCGGCTTCCTCGGTGGAGGCGCTGCTGCGCATCCCGGAAGTGCCTCGGGATTTCGACGAACGGACTGTCAGTGAATCTCTGCTGTGGTGGGCAGGATTTCCCGATGTGGAGCGCACCTTTTTCAGCGCCATCCGCAGGCTGCCCCCGGGTCACTGGCTGCGCTGGGACGCCGGCGGGCTGATGGTGACGCGCTACTGGCAGCTCGATCCGCGCAAGGTGATCCGCTACCGGCGCCACGCAGAGTACGCGGAACACCTCGGGGTGTTGCTGAGCGACGCGGTGGCCTGCCGGACGCGCCGCGCAGGCCGGGCAGGAATTCTGCTGAGCGGCGGGATGGACTCGAGCTGTGTGGCGCTTCTGGCGGCTCGCCGCGCCGAATCCCGCGCCAATCTTTACACCTATCACCTGCAACTCGCCGGCGAGCACGACGAAATCGGACTGGCGCGCCTGGTAGCGCAGCAGGCGGAGATCCCCTTCCGCTCGCAGCCATTGCCGGCGGGCAACGTCTTGCCGCTGGTGGAAGAGACCATACGGCTGCACGGCGCGCCCCATTTAAAACTGGATATGGGCAACGATACGCATCTGCTGCGCATGGCGGCCGCCGACGGTTGCGGGGTGATCCTCACAGGCGATGCCAGCGACGAATTGAGCGGGCATCCCGGGGCGTTTGTCGCCGACCTGATCCGCCGGGCACGAGTCGGCCGCCTGCTGCGCGAACTCCCGGCCTATGCCGGTTACTTCGGTGCCAGCGTGTCCCTGGGCCTGAGAGAGGCTCTGCCGTACCTGGCGCCGCGCAGCGCGTTGCGCATCTGGCGCCGTTTGAAATGGAGGCGCGCCCCCGCGTGGATTCATCCGGAACTGGCCCGCCGCACTCATCTGCTGGACCGCATGCGGGCGGTGCGCCCACGGTTGCCCTTCGAATCCCTGAGCACGGAGGAGGACTTTCACACCCTGACCCGCGGCCGCCGCGTGATGGCCGACGAATGCCGGGAGCGCGTTGCGGCGCTTCACGGCTTGCAGTACGGGAAGCCGTTCTACGACCGGCGTCTGGTGGAATATATGATGGCCGTGCCGGCGGAGGAGAAGGTGGTGCGCGGGCAATTCAAGTCCCTGCTGCGGGAAATCCCCGGCCTGTTGCCCGAGCCGTTGCGCAACATCCGGCGCAAGGCCAATTACGATCCGCACTTCGCTGCGCTGTGGCGCCGGCAGGACTGGAAATCATGGCGGCCGCTGTTCGAAGACCCGCCCGGTGCGGCGGGAGATTTCGTGGACCTGCAGGTAGCGCGGCAGGTTTGCCGCGCGTTTCTGGATCAGGAAGATTGGTCCCACCAGGCGCTGTTTCTCCACCTGGGGGGGTTCTTCATCTGGTTACGGGCCATTTCCCAGGTTAGACTGTAGTGTACTGACCTGAGGGGGTGCAAGGAAATGGCCGAGGAAGCAGCCGGCAGGCGCAACACGCAGAGTCAAGATTTCTTCGAAACCCCTGAATTAAAAAGACTTGGAACCCTCATCGAGATCACCCGGATGATGGCTGGCGGCGGTGCCGACGGCGGCGTGGGCTCCTCGACGATGACCCTGAAGTAGTCCGGCAGATCTTTCCCTCCCACCCCCAAGCAATTTCCCGCCCCCCTGTATCTAAAGAGTTATCCCCGCAATCCCGCTTTTTGAATTTTCCAGAGGTAAATCGTCGTCGGAACACCGGAAGAGACGACGACTTCGCTGCGGTCCCACAGGCCCACGTCTGCGCCGTGCGCCACCACCCGCGCGCCCTCGCGAAGTTCCCTCTGGCATCGGCTGCGCAGGGCGTCTGCCGCCGCCGCCGAGACATAGAGCATCACCACGGTGGCCTCCGCCAGCGAGACGGTCAGGGCGTCCCTTTCCAGAAACGCCACCCGGTCCTGCACACCCGCAGCCCGCGCATCGGCCTCCGCCTGGCGGATGCGCGCCGAGTCTTCGTCCACACCCACGCCGCGCGCGCCATACTGTTTTGCCGCCTCGATCACCACGCGGCCGTCGCCGCAGCCCAGGTCGTACACCACATCGGCCGGACCCACCTGGGCCAGTTCCAACATGCGCTGGACGACGTCCAGCGGGGTGGGCGTGAAGCTGCCCAGCGCCCGCCGCCGCGGAAGGCTGCGCGGCAACAGGTTGGCGAACGGCAGCGCGGCCGCCCGGCCGGCCAGCCGCGCAACCCGCAGCGCCGGATAGAGGAAACGCAGCGAACGCGGCAAGCGCAGAATATCCCAGTCGGCCTGGTTCGGCGTCAGTGCGTAGCCCAAAAGGTAGCGGAGGCGGCCGGCCAGGGTGTCCCGCATATGCCACTGGAAGCGCAGATTCTCCGTTGCGCCGGCGGGAACAGGCTGCTCGGCAAAGAGCCGGGCGGCGGTGACAGCAAACATTCGACGCATCCAAAGCGGCTGCGCAGGGAGGGCAGCTTCCGCACACATTGCCGGAGGAGGTTCATTGAAGAGCTCGCGGGCCAGCTCCAGGCCGAACCACACCGCATTTCTGCAGCGCGGAGCCCAGTCCGCGGCCAGCACGAAAGTCAGGTCGGTCACCTGGCGGGAGGCAAACAGCTCCGCCAGATCGCACACGATGCCCAGGTCGCGCCACACGTACCGGGCCCCTTCGCGGCAGCACAGATGAACAAGATTCTCGGCGCGGGGCACGCGCACCGCGGCTCCAGCAACGGTGACCTGCCGGGCGTGGGCGAGGATGCGTTGGAGCGAAAAAGCGGGCAGACGCGCTCCGCAGGCATCACCCCAATGCAATTCGAGCATAGCAATGCTTTCACGGTTCACCAGGAAGGCGGCGCCATCCAGCTCCGGCTCCGGCGCAGATGAAGAAATCCCCGGCGACGGCAAGTAGCCTTCGCCGGCCAGCACGCGTGCGGCGCGCGCTGCATCCTCCGGGGCCACCAACAAATCCATGCGGTCGAACTCGCGCAGATGGAGCGGCGCCCCGAGTGTCAGGGCCAGGGCCGACTGGCGATAGGCAGTGGCCTGCACGCCGGCGTGTTCGAGTACGCGGCTGAGGCGCACAACCTCCGCGCACTGGAATTGCTGGCGCGTCCGGTTGTGGGTCGAGATTTCGCGGAGCAAATCGCGGGCCGGCGCGGGGAGCAGCGTCTCCGGCAGGTCGTGCAGGTGCCGCCACAGGCAGGGCCGCAGGCCGTAGAGACTGGCCAGCCGGAGAACATACGGCCAGCGCAGGGGCACGGAGAGCAACTCGGCGAGGCGCCCGCGCAGAGACTCGTTCAGTTCACGGTGCGCGCAGAGGAGAAGTAACTGGGCCTCGCGCGGGAGAGGGACCGATGAGATGAGCCAGCCTCCTGTGCCGCTGAAGAGAACTGCGTCGCGCAGCAGCGCAGAGACGCGCCGCCGGCGGCCCGGGCTCCGGGGATTCTCGCACACTTGGGCGGGGCGGCTCCAGACGGCAGCGAAATAAATGTTGCGCTGCATGTGCGTTTGACGTAGGATTCCGGCAGAGAGGGGTCATGTCCGGGGAGCCTGTCAATCAGAATCCGGATCGCTGTGTCGAAAGGGATACCTTCCAACGGCCCGAGTTGAAGCGCCTCGGAACCCTCGCCGAATTGACCGCAGGGATGAACGGCCTGTCCATGGACGGCGGATCCGGGATGAGCAAGTTTCCCTGAACCGCTCGGCACGCACTCTGCCCACGCAGTTTCCTGCTTTTCAGACTATTCACGCGCAATGATAAGCTGACGCGGTGCCCGCTTCTTCCGCTCCCAGGATGACCCGTGTCCCCGTGCTGCGACTGGCCGGCTTGCACCTGACGCCGCAAGTGCGACGCAGCGCTCCCCCTCGCCTGCCGGCCACAGCGACGCAACTGAGCCGCAGGGTGTTGGATGCCGGGCGGTTGGAAATCTCCTGCTGGCAGTTGCCCGGCGCGGGCCGTTACCGCGTGTACAGTTCCGATGCAGGAACTTTCGACCTCGATGCGCGAAAAGGAAAAGTTCATTGCCATCTGCTTTCCGGAGCCCGGCGAGTTGCCTGGGAAGAGACGCTGCGCGGCCCGGTGTGCTCCTTCTATCTGCTGGACCGCGGCTTCGAGCCGCTGCATGCCGGGGCGGTCGTGCACCGCGGCAGGGCGATGGCGCTGGTGGGCGCTCCCGGGGCGGGGAAATCCTCGCTGACGGCATGGCTGGCGCGTCAGTGCGGAGGATTTCTCTCCGACGACGTTCTTCCCTTGAAGAAGGCCGGCAGGCGGGTGCTGGCGTTTACAGGGCTGCCGCATCTTCGCCTGACGCCGCCCTCCGTGCGGCCGCTGGGGTGGAGCGCCGCCGGCACGGTGTCTCGCGCGGAAAAGATTTCCGTCCCCATCCACGCACGGCTGCGTCCGGGCGGCCATCCCCTTGCGCGCGTCTATCTGCTGGAACGCTGCGCGCCGCGCCGCAGAGCCGCCATCGCCATCGAGACCGTCTCTCCGCGCGAGGCTTTTCTCTGCCTGGCAGGGAACACCCTGAACGCCGTGCTCCGCACGCCCGTGCGTATGGAGCGGCAGTTGCGCGTGTTTGGATGGGTGGCCAACCACGTCGCGGTGCGACGCCTAAGCTACCCCTCTGGCTTTGAGCATCTGCCTGGCGTGTGGGAAGTGATCCAGCGTGACCTGAGCTCCTGAAAGTCCAGCTGCCCGGATGTGCTAAAATTGCGCTTTTGCATTGGCCCTCAGGAGCCGCATTGTGACTCAGCACATCAGCCGCAAGGAATTGAAGAAGGACGAATTCCGGGAAACCCTGGCGCACGGGGCCGAAGCCGCGCTCTCCCACCAGCGCATCATCTGGATGGTGGGCGGCGGAGCGCTAGCGGTACTGCTGCTGGTGTTCGGGTGGCGGTTCTACTCCGACCGGCAGAGCGTGAAAGCCAGCGCGGAGCTCGACCAGGCCATGAAGATTTTTCAGGCGCGCATCCGCACAACGGGTGAGCCGGAGGAGCCCGGCGAGGTCAGCTACCTGGTTGAGAGAAACAAGCATGAAGACGCGGCCAGGAAATTTTCGGAAGTCGCGCAGAGCTATCCGCGCACCCGGCAGGGCCAGATGGCGCGCTACTATGCGGGGCTCTGCTACGACCGGCTGGAAAAGAGTGAGGACGCGCAGCGCGAGTTCCGCGTGGTGGAGAGCGGCGGCGATGCGGAGCTGACCGCGCTGGCGCGGCTGGCCCTCGCGCAGTCGCTGGAACGATCGGGCAAGGGCGAGGATGCCGTGAAGGTATATCGCCAGCTGATCGCGCGTCCCTCGACGTTTGTGCCCAAATCCATTGCCATGCTCCAACTCGCGGAATACTACGACCGGACAAATCCCGCAGAAGCCACCAAGATGTACAACGAAATCAAGAAGGAATTTCCGGAGAGCAGCCTGGCCGAACGCGCCGACGAGCGGCTGGCGTCGCTGCGGCCGAAGTCGTAGGCCCCCGCCGCAGGTTCCGCATCGGCGGCGGCGCTTCCTGTACAATGCCCGCGATGCCGCCGGCACCCTACGCCATGCGCGAGGCCGATTCGCGCGGGCGGCGCCATCCCGAGGCGCCCCACCCGTATCGCGGCGACTACGCGCGTGACCGCGATCGCATCATCCACGCGCGAGCCTTCCGCCGGCTGCAAGCCAAAACGCAGGTCTTCACCGCGCGCTACTCCGATCATTTCCGCAACCGGCTGACGCACACGCTGGAGGTCGCGCAAATTGCGCGCACCGTGGCCGGGGCATTGGGCCTCAATACCGATTACACCGAGGCTCTGGCGCTGGTCCACGACATCGGCCATCCGCCCTTCGGCCACGCCGGCGAGCGGCGCCTCGACGAGCTAATGCGCGCGCACGGCGGGCGGTTTGACCACAACCTGCACGCCCTGCGCATCGTCGAACAGTTTGAGCAGCGCTACATCGAATTCCCCGGGCTGAACCTGACCTTCGAGGTGCGCGAGGGCATCCTGAAACACTCCCGCGAATACCCCGCCGCGGAGTACCCGGAATATTCCGAATACCTGCTGGACCTCCGGCCGCCGCTGGAAGCCCAGTTGATCGACCTGGTGGACGAAATCGCCTACAACACCGCCGACTTCGACGACGGCCTGGAAGCCCGCCTGCTCGACCTCCACCAGATGTTGCAAGGCGCGCCGCCGCTGGCCGAGGCGTTTGCGGAGGTGGACCGAAGGCATCCCGCCGCGCGCGCGAAACTCAAATTCAACGAGGCGCTCAAGCAGCTCCTCAACAACCTGGTCACGGATCTCATCGAGCAGACACGCCGCAATGTCGAAGCTGCGGCAATGGCCGATGTCGCCGCCATCCGGCGTCATCCCGCCCGCCTGGCAGGGTTCAGCACGCAGGGGAAGCGCCGGAACTCCGAACTGAAGAAATTCCTGAATGCGGAACTTTACGAGGCGCCGGCGATTGTGGAAGAGCGCGAACGCTTCGTGCAAGCGCTGGGCGAGCTGTTTTCCGTTTACCTGCGAATCCCGGAGAAGATGCCGCGCTTCTATGCCGAGCAGGCCCGCTCCGCCGTCGGCGGACCGCACCGCGTGGTCTGCGACTACATCGCGGGGATGACCGACCAGTTCCTGCTCCGAAAGCACCGCGAGCTGGTGGCCCCGTAGCCGTGGGTTTGCGCCGCTACGGAGAAAACCGGCCTTAGACCGCTTCGGACTGGGACGTGAAGTTAAACTGCTTCACCTTCAGCGCCGGGAGCAGGCTGGAGTCGCCGCCCTGCGCTTCGGAACTCCCCACCCGCTCGGGAGCGCCGATCCTCTCCACGTTTCCGGGCGCGAGCAATTGCAGGATGCTCTGGTTGAAACGGAAATTCCGGACGGAGTACTGGATTTTTCCGTCCTCGATGTACCACACGCCGTCGCGGGTGAGTCCGGTGATGAGCAGTGTGCGGATATCCACAGGGCGGATGTACCAGAAGCGGCCGACCAGCAGCCCCTTCTTCGTATCACGGACCATCTCCTCCACACTCGCCGGTGGCTCGGAACTTTCCAGTATCGCGTTCACCGGCCCCGGTGTGGGCTCCTTGCCTTTCTGTTGCGCCCAGAATCGCGAATAGACCAGTGTCTCGAGCACGCCATTTCGCACCAGATGGACCCTTTGCGCGGGCAATCCGCCCTGCACCCCCTGCGAGCCGGGCAATTCCTTGTTCCACGGGTCGCTGTAAATGCTGATCCGCTCATCGAAGATTTTCTCGCCGGCTTTCGTTTTTCCGCCGGGCGCGGAAAACGGGCTGCGTCCCTCGTCCGCGCTGCGCGCATCGAAGGCAAAGCGGAAAAACCCCAGCAAGTCGGCTACGGCCTGCGGCTCCAGCACGACCGTGTACGTCCCTGCGTCCAGCGTCCGTGGCTCGCGCGAAGTGTGCGCTTTGCCGATAGACTCGCGGGCCACACGCGCCGTGTCCAGGCGGGTGATGTCGTAATGGTTGCGCAGGAAGTATCCGGACCCGGTGCCGTCGGGCGTTCGTGCGGTCAGCGACAGGCTGGTCAGGCTGGAGCGTTCGTAGCTGAAGTTGCCGTGTTTGGTCGCCGCGGCAGCCCCGGTCCCCCGCGCCTGGAAGAATCCTGCTCCCGTCACCCTCTGCTTTTCGCACTGGCCGATGACATCATGGACCAGGCGAGCGCGCGACGCCGCAGGGTATTGGGCCGTGGCTGCCGCATAGGCGTCCACCGGCTGGTAGGTTTGCGGGCTCACCGAAGGGAGATACTCGCGGTCCACGGGCGAAACGCTGGCAATCTGCTCGGCCTCGGCTACCACCTTCCGAAGGGAAACATCGTCCACCTCATTGGTGGACGCGGCTCCGCGTTTCTTTCCGGCCCACACGGTGACGCCCACGCTGAGGTTTTCGCGCACCCCGCAGGTGGTAAACTGGTTGGCGGCAAAGCGCTGGTGCGCATAGTCCTCGCTGACCACCCCCACCACGGCGTCGTCGGCAGTGACGAAGCTGAGCAATTTTTCGCAGATGGCCCGGGCTTCCTTTTCGCTGATCATGTTCCGCTCCTAGCTGCGCCCGGCGCGGGACGCCGTGTTCAGCACGTTAATCTGCCGGAACCGCGCCACCGGGCAGCCGTGGCTGACCGCGTTGGACTGCCCCGGTTCGCCCTTGCCGTCGCCGAAACTCCCGCCCAGCGCGTAGGTCCCCCGGCCGCCCAGCGCATCGAGCGCGCCCCAGAAGTCCGGCGTGCGCGCCTGGTAGGCGACGTCACGCAGCATTTCGCCCTTCTTTCCGTCCTTGATTTCCCAGAACACCTGACCGCCGAACTGGAAGTTGTAGCGCTGCTGGTCAATGGAAAAGCTGCCGTCGCCGAAGATCAGCACGCCGGACTTCACATCGGCGAGCAATTCTTCCCGTGTGGCGTTGGACGGGCCGGCCTCCAGTGAGACGTTAGGCATCCGCGGGAACGGCACGCTGCCCCAGCTATCCGCGTGTGTGCACCCGTACGAGGACTTGCGGCCCACCTGCGCGGCCAGATCGCGCGTGGTCTGCCAGTCCACGAAGAGGCCGTCCTTCACCAGGCGCCACTTCTGGCCGGGGACGCCGTCGTCGTCGTAACCCACCGTGGCCAGGCCCGCCGGTTGCGTGCGGTCGGCGAAAAAATTCACCAGCTTCGAGCCATACTGCAACTTGCCGGTCTTTTCCGGCGTGAGGAAACTCGTGCCGGCATAGTTCGCCTCCCAACCCAGCGCGCGGTCCAGCTCTGTGGGGTGTCCTACGCTCTCGTGGATGGTCAGCCAGAGATGGGTGGGGTCCAGGACCAGATCATATTTCCCCGGTTCAATCTGCCTGGCCTTCAACTTCTGCACGGCTTCGTTGCCGGCCTGTTCGGCCTCGGCCAGCCAGTCGTGTTTATCCAGGTACTCGTAGCCCATCCCCTGCGGCCCGCCGAGTCCGCTGCGCGTCTGGAAGTCGCCTTTCAGCATGTCCACGGCGGTGACTGTGAAACTTGGATAACTGCGGATGATGTACTGCTCGATGTGCGAACCGTCGCTCGAGGCGTAGTACTTTTGCTCGTTCACGAAAGACAGAGAGGAACTGACGAAGTTCACACCCTTGACGCTCTGGGCGCGCTCGTTCAGCTTCAGCAGGAATTGGATCTTGCCGTCGAGCGGCCGGTCGAAGGGATCGGTGACAAAATCGTTCCTCCATTTCGCGGAAACCCTGGGCGCGGGGACTAGAGAGACCTTTTTCCGCTGGTAGGCTGCGTTCCCCTTGGCGATGTCCACTGCTTCCCGGGTCATTCGGCGGATGGCGGACTCTGACACCTCGCGGCTGGCAGCGAATCCCCACGCCCCGCCGCACAAAACGCGTACACCAAACCCGAAACTTTGGTTGCGGGCCACGCTCTGCACCTGCTTTTCGCGCGTGGAAAGGGATTCCGTGCGGTAGCGGTTGATGCGGATGTCCGCATAGGTGGCGCCGAGCTTTTTGGCAGCGGCCAGTGCCACCTCGGCCAGCTTGCCGCGGTCCATCGCTGCCGCTTCGGCAGCCTCCAGCTCCATGAACCATGCCGGCAGTGTGGCCACGCCCAGAGCCAGGCCGGACTGCTGTAGAAACGTGCGACGTGTTCGGTTCATCGCGACCCCCCTCAAGACACAGTGCGCCGCATTCTAGTCGAGACGTGCCTCGCGCTCAATCCTGAAATCTCTCAGCGCCGAGGCCGCCCGGGGGGCTGTAGAGATTCCCCTTACCTTGTTTAGAGAGGCCGTATGCGCCTTTTCTTGACTTCCACCCGCTGCTCCGTATAATTGGATTTCCGCGAAAAGCGGGGAAATTGCTATGTTTCTCGATATCAAAGAGTTGGCCGTCCGCAAGCTCCGCATCTGCAAGAGCTACGCGCCGGGTTCGATTGACTTCCATTGCGGGGAGTTCCGCCAGTCGGAACCGCTGGAAGTCCGGGCCACGGCGGAGTTGGTGGACGGCCAGATACGCATCAGCGGGCAGCTCCACACCCGCCTGGAGCTCACCTGCTCGCGGTGTCTGGAAGGCGTGGTCGAGGAAATCAGCCGCGACTTCGACCTCTATTACCGGCCCGCAGCGCCGTCCAAGAACGGCGAGCAGGCCCAGCTGAGGCAGGACGATGTCGAGATTGCCTTCTTCCAGGGTGAGGGGATTTTCCTGGCCGACGTGCTGGCCGAGCAGGTCAACCTGTCCATCCCGATGAAGGCCATCTGCCGCAGCGATTGCCGGGGCCTGTGCCCGAGTTGCGGCGCCAACCTGAACCACGAAGAGTGCCGCTGCGAGATCCCATCCGGCGACCCACGTATGGCGCAGCTCGCGCGCATCAAGCAGGACTGGTTTAAGAAGCAATAATCTTTCACCCGGGAATTCACTTTTCGGCCCCGCCGTGTGCCGGGCCAACTGCAAGGAGTCTGCCAATGCCGAATCCGAAACGACGTCACTCCAAGCGCCGCACCAGCCAGCGCCGCGCGCATGACCATTTGAGCGCTCATTCGCTTTCGCGGTGCCCGAACTGCCGCGAGCCGAAAATGCCGCACACGGCATGTCCCAAGTGCGGGTATTACCGCGGGCGGCCCGTCGTGGCGGCGAAAGCTTAGTCTGGAATCTCCCCATCCGGAGCTTCCTTCCAGCCTGGAAGGCCCGGAGTTCCGATGACCACCATAGCCGTTGACGCAATGGGCGGCGACAACGCGCCGCACGCCGAAGTCGAAGGCGGAGTCGCGGCCGCTCGCGAGTATGGCATCGGCGTGGTGCTGGTCGGACGGCCGGAAGTCGTCCGGCAGGAATTGACACGGCATCCGCACCGCGGCCTGTCGGTGGAAATCGTCCCGGCCAGCGACGTCATCACCATGACCGATTCGCCCACGCAGGCCGTGCGCAAGAAGCGGGACAGCTCCATCCACGTGGCCGCCAAGCTGGTGCGCGCGGGCGACGCCGACGGCTTCATCAGCGCCGGCAATACCGGCGCGGTGATGGCCACGGCGTATTTCATCCTGGGGACCTTGCCCTCGGTGGACCGCCCCGCGCTGGCGGCGCCGTTTCCCACCTCGCGCGGCACCGTGTCTGTGATGCTCGACGTGGGCGCCAACGTGGACTCCAAAGCGGCGCACCTGGAACAATTCGCGGTGATGGGCGAGATCTACTACCGCGCCATCTTCGGCACGCGCCGGCCCAGGGTCGCGCTGCTCAGCATCGGCGAGGAGGAAATGAAGGGCAACGAGCTGACTAAAGCAGCCTTCAACCGCCTCAAACAGATGCCCCTGCACTTCACCGGCAACGTGGAAGGCCGGGACGTTTTTGCAGGCACCGTGGATGTGATCGTCTGCGACGGCTTCATCGGCAACGTGGCCCTGAAGATCAGCGAAGGACTGGTGGAGCACGTGGTCGCGATGCTCAAAGATGGCCTGAAGAGCACGCTGCGCGCGCAGGTAGGCGCCGTGCTGGCCCGCGAGGCGTTCCAGGACTTCAAGAAAAAGATGGACTATTCGGAATACGGCGGCGCGCCGCTGCTGGGCGTGCGCGGGGTGACCGTCATCGGCCACGGCCGCTCCAACGCCAATGCCATCAAGAACGCCGTGCGCGTTGCGGCAGAGCTTTCTCGGGCGAAGATCAACGCCAAGATCGAGCAGGAACTGAACGCCGTAGGTGCTGCGGCGCGCGCCTGACAGGACGGACCTTTCCAGCGATGGGCAAAATTGCCTTCATCTTCCCCGGCCAGGGTTCGCAAGCTGCCGGTATGGGCCAGGACCTGAGCGCGCAGTTCCCAGCCGCGCGGCGTGTGTTCGACGAGGCCGATGCCTCGCTCGGGTTTTCTATCTCCCGGTTGTGTTTTGAAGGCCCCGAAGAAACTCTCAAACAGACGGAAAACACCCAGCCGGCCATCCTGACCGTTTCCACCGCAGCGGCGCGGGTGCTGGCGGAGAAGGGAATCACGCCCGACTTCGTCGCCGGCCACAGCCTGGGCGAGTATTCCGCGCTGGTGGCCGCGGGAGCCCTGGAGTTTGCAGACGCGGTGCGCCTGGTGCGCAACCGCGGGCGCTATATGCAGCAGGCCGTGCCTGCGGGCGAAGGCGCCATGGCCGCTATCCTCGGCCTGGCGCCCGTACAGGTCGAGGAAATCTGCAAGAAAGCGGCGGCCGAAGGTGGTGTGGTCAGTGCCGCAAACCTGAATTCCACGGAGCAGACCGTGATTTCCGGCGCTGCTGCCGCCGTGAAGCTGGCCGTTGAAATCGCGTCGGCCAGCGGCGCCAAACGCACGGTCATGCTGCCCGTGTCCGCGCCGTTCCACTGCGCGCTGATGCAGCCGGCGCAGCAGCGCCTCGAGCCGGAACTCCGCGCCACGCGCTTCGCGGATCCGCGCTGCCCGCTGGTCAACAACGTGGACGCAGACGTGCTCACCACCGGCGACGAAGCGCGCGACAGCCTGATCCGCCAGGTCTGCCTGCCCGTGCGCTGGGAAGAATCCATCCGCGAACTGCTTGCCGCAGGGGTCACCATGTTTGTCGAAGTCGGCCCCGGCCGCGTGCTCAGCGGCTTGCTGCGGCAGATCGACCGCAGCGTGCACTGCGTGAATGTGGAGGACTCCAAGAGCTTGTACACCGCGCTTGAAAAGGTGGCCCAGGCGCGCGGCGAAACGGAGTCCTGAAGCCACATTGGCCGCACAGGATGCGGCGAACGCAGCAGAAGCAAGCGCAGGAAGGCTCGCTGAAAACTGAGAACTTCCCATGTTCAGTCTCCAGGACAAAGTTGCACTGGTCACGGGCGCGTCGCAGGGAATAGGACGCGCGACCTCGATGGCGCTGGCCGAAGCAGGGGCCAGGGTCGCCGCCGCTGCCCGCAATGCGGAGAAGCTTGCTGCTGTGGTCGAGGAAATCGGCAAGACGGGCGGCACAGCGCTGGCGGTGGCCATGGACGTAGACGACGCCGATTCCATCAAGACCGGTTTCCAGCGGGCGCTGGAAAAATTCGGGCGGCTGGACATCCTGGTGAACAATGCCGGAGTGACGCGGGATGCTCTCGCCGTGCGCATGAAGCGCGAGGACTGGGAAAGCGTGCTGCGCACGAATCTGACCGGCGCGCACCTGTGCATTCAGCAGGCCCTGGGCACGATGATGCGCCAGCGCAGCGGGCGGATTATCAATGTGGCGTCCGTGGTGGCGCGCATGGGCAACGCCGGACAGGCCAACTACATTGCTTCGAAAGGCGGCATCATCGGGCTGACCAAGGCCATCGCCGCGGAAGTGGCTTCGCGCAACATCACGGTCAATGCCGTGGCCCCGGGCTTCATCGTTTCGCCGATGACCGGCGCGGTGTCCGACGAAGCAAAGGAGGAGCTATCCTCGCGCATCCCGCTGGGCCGGCTGGGGACAGACCGCGACGTCGCCGCGGCGATTGCCTTCCTGGCCAGCGACGAAGCCGGGTACATCACCGGGCACGTATTGGATGTCAACGGCGGGATGTACATGGCCTGAATCAACGCCATTCCTGCGCCGCGGTTGACCGCGCGGCGGCCGGGGCTTAAAATAACGGGGTTCACTGGACACCAAAACGGCAGGCGCATCCCCCAACAGTGCAAACGCGAGGGGGCCTCGCGGAGGAGAGAGAATGTCAAGTGTGGAAGAACGCGTAAGACAGATCATTGTGGAACAGCTCGGGGTGGACGAAGGCGAAGTCACTCCCACCGCCTCCTTTGTGGACGACCTGGGCGCGGACTCGCTCGACACGGTCGAGCTAGTCATGGCCTTTGAGGAAGCCTTCGGCATCGAAATCCCCGACGAGGATGCGGAAAAAATCTCCACCGTCAAATCCGCCATCGACTACATCGAAAAACACGCCTCGGCCAAAAAGTAGGCGGCTCTGCGCCGCCCGGCGCGGCTGAGGCACACGCCAGCAAGGGAGAACCCCGAATTGAAGCGACGCGTCGTAGTCACCGGCGTCGGTCTGGTCTGCGGTTGCGGCATCGGTACCGAGGAGGCGTGGAAAAACCTCCTGGCCGGGCAGTCCGGCATCGGTCCCATTACTCATTTTGACACCACGGGTCATGACTGCCGCATCGCCGGCGAAGTGAAAAACTTCGACCCGCTGAACTGGATCGAGAAAAAGGAACTGAAGAAAATGGGCCGGTTCATCCAACTGGCCCTGGCCGCGTCGGACTTCGCAGTGAAGATGGCTGGCCTGGAAGTGACCCCGGACATCGCCGACGCTACCGGCGTGTACGTAGCCAGCGGCATCGGCGGGTTCGACGTCATCGAGCGCGAACACACCAAGCTCCTCCAGGGCGGCCCGGGAAAGATTTCGCCCTTTTTCATCCCCGCGACCATCGTCAATCTCGCCGCCGGTCATATCTCCATCCGTTTCGGCGCCAAAGGTCCGAACTCCGCCACAGCTACAGCCTGCTCGGCCTCGGCCCACGCTATCGGCGACGCATGCAAAATCATTGAGCGCGGCGCCGCGGATGTGATGATCTGTGGCGGCGCGGAAGCGGCCATCACACCGCTCTCGGTCGGCGGCTTCGCTTCCATGCGCGCGCTCTCCACCCGCAACCACGAGCCGCAGCGCGCCAGCCGGCCCTTCGACGCCCAGCGCGACGGCTTCGTCATCGGCGAAGGCGCCGGCATCCTGATCCTGGAAACTCTGGATGGGGCGCAGAAAAGAGGCGCCAGAATTCTTGCCGAAGTGGCCGGCTACGGGATGTCCGGCGACGCCTTCCACATCACCCAGCCCGCCGAAGAAGGCGCCGGCGCGTTGCGCGTGATGACCGCTACGCTGAAAGACGCCGGGGTGCCTCCGGACGTCGTGGACTATGTGAATGCCCACGGCACCTCGACGCCCATCGGTGACGCTATCGAAACTACCGCGATGAAGCGGCTGTTCGGTGAGCGGGCCAGGAAGGTGGCCGTCAGTTCGACCAAATCCATGACCGGCCACCTGCTGGGCGGCGCGGGAGGACTCGAAGCCGGCATCAGCGTGCTGGCCCTGCGCGACCAGACGCTGCCGCCGACCATCAACTACGAAAACCCGGACCCGGCCTGCGACCTGGATTACATCCCGAACCAAGCGCGCAAGGCCAAAGTGCGCTATGCGTTATCGAACTCGTTCGGCTTCGGCGGGACCAACGCCGCGCTGCTGTTCAAGCGCTGGGAAGGCAAGTGAAGAACCCCTTTCAGCAAATCAAGAAGAATCGCAAGAAGATGCTTCTGCGATATATTTCCCGAGCATTTGCGACGGGTTCCACTTTTCGCATGCTTCGGAGCAAACACAAATCCGATTGGTTCAGAAGCAAGCTCCAAGAGGTTCTTCGAGATGGCAGGGCTCTAGCAAGGAACATGACCGACGAGCATTTTGACGGTCATCTCATCGAAGCTATCCGAAGACTTCGAAAGGCAACTGGAAGAAGAGAAAAAGAGCGAATCAGCTTTGGGCACGCCGCTAAACTCATCAACCTTTATGTGAAAGCACTGGCCCTGCACCGCGATGTGATCCCAAACGGCATAGCTAAAAAAATACGAAAACATGCGCATGTCCCACTAGACCGGATCATCCTCAAGCGGGCGATGAAGGATTTTCCTAACTGCGTTTCCGCACTCGGGATTAAGAGGAACACGGGCGTCGGTCAAATCAGCGAAGAACAATACAAAGGGCTTCAGTCATTACTCCGTGGAGCTGCTCGGAAAGAGGGAATGGAACCATTAGCCTACGACTTGTGGTGGGCAGATAGAGACGAATAACCATGAAAATTATCGTTTGCATCAAGCAAGTCCCCGCGCGCGACGCCCCGCTGCGCATCGCCGAATCCGGCGGCTGGATCAAGGAAACCGACATCAGCTTCGAGATGAACGAGCCGGACGGCTTCGCGCTGGAAGAAGCCCTGCGCCTGAAGGAAAAGCACGGCGGGGAAGTGGTCGCGCTCTCGATGGGCCCGGAGCGAGTGAAGGCCACCATCAAGGAAGCGCTGGCCAAGGGCGCCGAGCGCGGCATCCACGTCCACGACGACAATTTTTTCGCTCTGGACCCGCTCGCCTCGGCGCGCTCGATGGCCGCGGCCATCCGCAAAGAATCGCCGGACCTCGTCCTCACCGGGTTGCAGAGCGACGACCACGGCTTTGGCCAGTCGGGAGTCCTTCTGGCCGAGCTGCTGGGCCTGCCCCACGCCACGATTATTATGAGCATTGAGGTCGTGGACGGCCGCATGAAGCTCAAGCGCGAGCTCGAGGCCGGATGGTTTCAGTGGGTCGAGCTGCCGCTGCCCGCGCTGCTCACGATTCAGTCCGGCATCAACAAGCCGCGCTACGCCACTCTGAAGGGCAT
>Ga0247727_10004510_pt1 | contig 29429 bp, 29 predicted proteins | sample WisWelCaveWW1625_FD_202498 | JGI IMG/M metagenome (GOLD analysis project Ga0247727, IMG submission 202498) | Biofilm microbial communities from Wishing Well Cave, Virginia, United States - WW16-25 | ecosystem: Environmental > Aquatic > Deep subsurface > Groundwater > Cave microbial mat | place...
CAAGCCAGCAAAGATACCTTCCCTTCGGCGCACCGCGGACAATCCCCAATTCTCCAATTCTCGCAACTGACTTCACCTACACCGGTCAACGCAAACTGGACGATGGCATGGGCGGCATCATGGACTACAAGGCGCGGTTTTATTCGCCTTATCTTAACCGCTTCCTGCAACCGCCCACTATCTTCTATCGAAGCAACATAAGACCTCCGAGTTCTTCAAGAACTCGGAGGTCTCTTATTTCTCACTCCATCGCCAGCACATGCCGCGCGATGACCAGTCGTTGAATTTCACTCGTTCCCTCGCCAATGGTCATCAATCTTACATCACGATAAATTCGTTCTACAGGATATTCACTCGAATAGCCATACCCGCCGTGGATCTGGATCGCGTTCCGGCACACGCGTTCCGCCATTTCGGTTGCGATTAACTTTGCCATCGCGGCCTCCTTGTTGTAATTTCGTCCCTGTTCTTTGAGCCACGCGGCTTTGTATAGCATCGTGCGGGTAACTTCGATCTCTGTCGCGGCATCTGCCAGCATCCATTGGATGGCTTGTTGCTCGGCGAGAGCCTTGCCAAACGCTTTGCGTTCTCGCGCATAATTCACTGCAAATTCAAACGCGGCTTGAGCGAGTCCAATCGAGATCGCGCCGATTCCGATCCGTCCGCCATCGAGCGTGGACAAGGTTTGTTGTAATCCCATGCCTTCTTCACCGATCAAATTTTCAAGCGGCACGCGCACGTCCTCATACGTCACCGCGTGAGTGGGAGAGCCGTGCAGTCCCATCTTTTTTTCGGCTGAACCAATTTTGAGTCCCGGTGTGTTCGTCGGCACCAGAATTTGACTCAGCGACCGCGAGCCGCCTTTCGAGTCCGTGCGGACGAGCGTGATGATGTACTCCGCGATGGACGCGTTCGTGCACCACATCTTCGCGCCGTTGATGACCCACTCGTTCCCGTCTTTGACTGCCTTCGTGACCACGCCTCCCTGCAAGTCGGAGCCTGCTCCCGGCTCCGTGAGCGCGAGCGCCGCTAATTTGTTTTTCCCGCTCGCTACAAGCGGAAGCCATTTCTTCTTGAGTGATTCGCTTCCATACAACACAATCGGGCTTGTGCCGAGTCCGTTGTGCGCGGCGATGGAAAGCGCGGTGGAGCCGCATCCCCAGCCGAGTTCCTCCAGCGCAATCGCGGCACTGACGGAATCCACGCCAGAGCCGCCGTATTCTTCGGGGATGCTGAGTCCCAGTAGCCCAAGCGGTCCCATCTTGCGTGTCGCCTCCCAGTTGAATTCGCCGGTCACATCCACTTCATGTGCCTTCGGTTGTACTTCTTTGGCAACAAAATCGTGAACTGTCTTTTGCCAGATTTTTTGTTCTTCCGTTAGATCGAAATTCATTTATTATTCCTTCGTATTATTGTATTCATTCAACAACTCACGCGCTTCAATCGCCTGTTCCTTTGAAACAAACAATTGGACTCGCCCGAATATATCCAGGGAGGTTGGGTAAAGTTGCCCAATGGTCTCTTGGAACAATTCCACATCAATGCCATACGCCATAAAATAACTTTTCAACACATCCGCTTCGGGGCGTCCTTGGATTTCAGTGAGCAGTTCCCATTTCAGTTCGTCCATGTAGACTCCAATCGCCTGTAGGTCACGTTTTAAACGTGACTACTCTCGTACTCCGCACATTGTAGCAGATGTGGGAAAAGCCTGAAAACAGAATCAAGCTTGCCCTGAGTATGATCGAAGGGTTTCGGCTGAGGAAGCCGCGCTTCCAATCCGATTCGAGTATGCTAGAATCCGCCTCAAATCCATGAACGAAAGAATCGTTGCCCTGCTGAAAATCAGACCGGAGGAGACACGCCTTGTCGCGTTGATGGCGGTGCTGTTCCTTTCGATCCAAGCCGGGCAGGGGATTGGCGAGAACGCCGCGTTTGCGTTATTTCTTTCGCGCGTGGACGTGGGTTTTCTTCCGTACATGTACATGGGCTTGGGAGTCATCGTATTCATTGCCTCGATCATATATTCTGCAAGTCTGAGCCGCTTTCAAAATGCGAGTGTAGTGATTTATGTTTTGGCTGGGACGGTTGTATTATTTCTTGGGGAATGGATCGCCATTGTTTTTCTCGATCAGCCTATTTACTCCTGGCTTTGGCTGACAACGTATGGAATGAGTGTGATCCTGGGAACGCTGGTGTGGATGGTGGCGGGCGAAGTGTGCGACGCGCGGCAGGCAAAGCGATTGTTCCCGCTCTTCACCAGCATGGGGATTTTGGGCAGTGTTATTGGGAATGCGCTCACCGGTGTGGTTGCCAAACTCGCGGGGACGGAAAACCTTGTGTTGTTGTATGCGTCCCTGCTCACGATTGCGTTCTTCATCACCCGTGCCATCACGCGCGGATATTTCAAACCCGAGATCATCACGCCGAACACTCGTTTCAGTTTGCTGGAAGATATACAGGCGGGTTATGAGTTCGTGAGCGGATCAAGTTTGTTCAAACTGATTGCAATCACATCCGTTTTGTATTCGGTCTTATTCTTCGCAGTAGATTTCCCATTCAGTGAAAGTTTGTCTTTGCAGTTTGCCGGTGATGAAGCGGGTTTGGCGGGCTTCAAAGGCGCGTTCACAGGAATTACAACGACCATTACTTTTCTTGTTTCGTTATTTTTGGCGAATCGTTTATATACGCGGCTGGGCATCATCAACAGTGTTTTGATCATGCCGATTGCATATATTCTCGGCTTCCTTGTTTTTTATTTCAGTTTCAATATTCAAGGCGCAGTGTTTGCCCGCTTCACACAATTGGTCGTGCTTGGCGGCTTGCTCGGCACGGCATGGAACGCGCTCTTCAATGTTGTGCCGCTCGAACGGCGCGGACAGGTATTGGCGTTCAATAACGGTGTCCCCGCGCAGATCGGTGTGATCGTTTCGGGTTTGTTGATTATTCTTGGCAAACAATTTCTCGATACAAAAGTTGTCCTTCTGCTTGGCGTGTTTGTCGCGGTGGTTGCTGTGGTTCTCACGTTGAAAATGATTCCCGCCTATGGGCAGGCGCTCGTGGATGCATTGCGCGCCGGTCGCGCCGAAGTATTCAACGAAGACGATGAGGCGTTTATCGGATATCAAAATGACCCCTCGGCAATTCAAGTGATCCTCGGTGCGCTGAATGATCCCAAGGCGTTCACCCGCCGCCTCGCGATTGAGATGCTCGTAAAAATGGAGATCAGGCTCGCGATCCCCGATTTGATTGAGCGGCTGGCAGACTCGGATGCAAGCGTGCGCGCCGCCGCGATCCAGGCGCTCGCGCAAATCGGACCGAAGTCTGTGTTGAATCAGATTCTGCTCGGGTTGGATGACCCGGATGACTTCGTCCGCGAACAGACGCTCACGGCTCTTCCCAAGCTGGGGGTTGATGCCTCACCCGAAATGATTCGTACCCTCGAGCGTTTGCTCAAAGACTCGAATATTGAGGTTCGCGCGCACGCGGCAGTGGTGTTGGTGTATTTCGGGGAGAGCCGGCGCGCGATCAATTTACTCGCTAGGTTCATCAAAGCCGACGATGCAGAAACGCGCCGCATCGCGCTCGATTCATTCGGTCATATTTTGGAAAACGCCAAATCGAATGTGAAGACGCTATTCAAACCGAATCTAGTTTTGGACGCGCTGAACGATCCCTCGCCTATCGTGCGGCGCGAAGCAGTTCAAACCGCAGCGATGATGGGAGGGGATGAGGCAATCGCGTCCATTGCGGCGCGCCTCTCGGATGAGGATGCTCGGGTGAAGAGAATCGCGTCAGAATCGCTGAAGCAGGCTTGGCACGAGTCAAGAAGCGTTATTGTCCCCATCCTTGAAACGATGGACGGCGCGTTGATTGATTCGACATTAGATTCTATCCCGCCGGGTGATCCTGAAATCCAGAATACCTTGCGAAGATACATTCAGGGCGAGGTATCGAACATTCGCCATTTGCGGACGTTGATCGCTTCCATCCCGCATGGGCATGGCGGACCGGCGACCCGTTTGCTCGAACAAACCCTGCGAAGCCGCGAGTCACTCAGCGAGGAACGATTGATAAAAGCAGTGGGTCTGTTTGGCAATACAAGCGCGATGAGCCTGGTGCGTAAGAGTTTGAACGCGGGCGATGCAAACGCGCGAGCCTCTGCGCTCGAGGCATTGGAGACACTTGGCGATAAAGAGATCACGCAGGAAGTGTTGCCGATTTTAGATCGCGGCGGCGTGTTCCAGGCTGAAAAAGATTTGGCGATGGAAGCGCGCGATGTAATCCTGTTGCTATTGAAAGATAAGGACTATTGGTTGCGCGCGCTGGCGGCGCGTTCGGTGCCTGAACTTGCATTGAACGAGTTTTATCCTGCCTTGCGGGTTTTGCGCCACGACCCGGTGCAATTTGTAAGACACGCAACGCGTGAAGCGCTTGCCCGCATGGATGTTGAGGTGAAAATGAAAACGATGAAGACGCTCTCGACTCTTGAAAGAATCCTGCTGTTGAGGGAGGTCCCGATGTTCTCGAAGCTTTCGCCCGAAGATCTTCAGAAGATCGCGGAGATCGCGCAGGAGCAATTATTTTCAAGCCGCGCCGTGCTTTGCCGCGAAGGCGACCCTGGGAGCACCTTGTTCATCATCGTCAGCGGGCGCGTGGATGTGATCATCGCATCTGGCAAAAAGGAAAACATCATTGCTTCACGCGGTCCGGGTGAATTTGTGGGCGAGATGGCGATCCTTGAATCTGCGCCGCGCTCGGCGACACTTCGCGCGCGGGGAGAGGTGCGGGTGCTGGTGATCGAGGGCGAGTCGTTCAACGCCATCCTGATGGATCGCCCGGAAGTTTCGATCTCCGTGTTGCGGCACATGTCCAGCCGCGTTCGTCAAATTAATGAGAAAATCGGCTTGTCAGCCGGTGGATAGTACATAACCGTCCCGCAGGTTTCCTAACAAGATGAAATTGATTCAATTAAACCTGCGGGACGCTGTTGTATGAAAATATTTTTTCAAGGAGATTTATCGCATGGCAAATAAGAAGAAGATCGAAGAACGAAATAAGGCAATGCAGGCAAAGCAATCCGAGCGGACGATTCGAATCATCGGGATTGCAGTGCTTGTTGTCATCGTGGTGGCGCTGGGATATATGTTTGTAACCAATCGCGGTGAACCGGCTACGGTGACGGAAGTTCCGCAGGCTTTCGAAGAGCTTCAAGTGACGGATGTGCCGCAAACAACTTCCAAGGAATATGACGCATATCCGCCCATGACGATTGAGGAAAGCAAAAAGTATTTTGCGACTGTGAAGATGGCGAATGGCGGTGAGTTTGTGATGGAGTTGTTCCCAGATAAAGCGCCAGTCACTGTAAATAGCTTTGTCTTCCTCGCTCGTGAAGGGTATTTCGATGGCGTTACCTTCCATCGTGTGCTGGAGGGCTTTATGGCTCAAGGCGGCGACCCAACAGGAACCGGCTCAGGCGGACCGGGCTATGAGTTTGTGAATGAAGATAGCGACCTGACTTTCAATAAAGACGGTGTTGTCGCGATGGCAAACGCCGGGCGCGATACGAACGGCAGTCAGTTCTTCATTACGTTTGGCGCACAGGAATTTTTGAACGGCGGGTACACGATTTTCGGTCAGGTGATCGAAGGCATGGACGTGGTCAATGCAATCACGCGCCGTGACCCGGATCAATTCCCTGATTATCAGGGTGATGCGATAGAAACAATCACCATCACGGAAGAATAACTGCAAGATTTTGAATCAAAAAAGACGCCATCCGAAAGGACGGCGTCTTTCATTTTGACTTTGTGACTAGCCGACTAGCGACTATTCGACTAACTTACGCGTACATTCCCCAATCTAGCGCGGACGGGTCTTCCATCATCGAGAAGTCCCACATGTCCATTCCCATTTCAATAGTGACGGGCATGTTGAGTCCTTCAGTGGCTTTGGCTTTGGTCATCTCGATCATCGCCGGTCCGTAGGGGCAAAACGGGGTCGTCAGAATCATTTTAACATGCCCGACGCCGTTTTCAATGGATATGTCGCGCACCAGTCCCAGCTGGATGATGTGCATTCCGATTTCAGGGTCAACGACTTCGGAGAGGCTTGCTCGAGCCTGTTGAACTTTATCAGGATGGGTTTCGTGGATCGTCCACTTGATTTCGTTGATGATTTCTTCTGTCATTTTTCCTCGTCAGGTAGACCTAACAGGTCTTCGAGACCTGTTAGGTCTTTGGAATTAGTTCTTACTTCCAGTATTCACCACATATGTGCAGTGCGAACTTCCATCCAAAACACATTGTACTCGATGAGCGGGTAGCGCCAGCATTCTTGAAATCAGGGTTTGGTCAACGGTGCAGACTTCAGGATGCGCGATGCCGATCTTGTAATAGGGGCAGGATGTTTCGTGGATTTGATACTCTTTGCCCTTCTTCTCCCATTCAACCGTGAAGCCTTCGTGCCCCAGCATTTCTTTCACGAAGTCCAGGCGTTCTTCCATGCTGAGACCTTTCATCTGATCCGAATATTCACTTGCCATGTCTTCCGCGATCTGGCTGAATAATTTCGCAACCACGGGTCCCGGCATGGAATCCTTCATCTGAGTCAACAGGCGGGTTGTCAGTTGCAGGTATTTGGTGGGGAAGCGTTCCATCCCGTCTTCGGTCAGCGAATACACTAACCGCGGGCGCCCCACTCCGTGACGTTCCTCGTCCGCAGAGATCAATCCTTCCGCTGTGAGATTGGTCAGGTGATGCCGAACAGAAATCGCGTTGATTCCCACAGCCCCCGCGATTTCGTTGATGGTGATCTTGGGATGCCCAAGCAGAGTTTGGAGAATCTTATCTTTCGTGCTTTTCATGGGCGGGAGTATACCTGCGTGCCTGTGTATTGTCAATATACTAGAGAAATATCATAAATATTGACTTTTCTCCCTAGCCCTGCTATAATCTTGCCGACCCGTTAAAAACGCCAGCAATGGCTTAATCAAATTTTAGAGTGTAGCAGGCGTTCTCTAACGCCATATGATTACGCTCGTTTAGGAGCATATTACGAATGTCGCAATTGGAAATCAAGAACCTGCACGTTAGCATTGAAGGCAAGGAAATTCTCAAAGGGGTTACGCTCACCATCAAGCAGGGCGAAATCCACGCCATTATGGGACCGAACGGAACGGGGAAGTCCACACTGGCATACACGTTGTTGGGTCACCCCAGCTACATTGTCACGCAAGGCGAAATCATTTTCAAAGACCAGAATGTTTTGGAACTCGAACCCGACGAGCGCTCGCGCCTCGGCATGTTCCTCGCGTTCCAATACCCCGTTGCCATCCCGGGTGTGACAGTCGCGAACTTTTTGCGAACCGCCATCAATTCCCGCCGCCGCGCGGAAAATCCTGACGACAAAGGGATGCCGATTCCTGAGTTCCGCAAGTTGTTGAAAGAGAAGATGGCGATGCTCAAGATGGATCAGAATTTCGCGGGCCGCTATCTTAACGATGGTTTCTCAGGCGGCGAAAAGAAACGGGCTGAGATTTTGCAGATGGCAACCTTGAAGCCGGAAGTCGCCATTTTGGATGAAACAGATTCGGGCTTGGATATCGACGCGTTGCGCGTCGTCGCAGAGGGAGTCAACGCTCTTTCTGGACCCGAGCTTGGTGTCTTGATCATCACGCATTATCAACGCCTGTTGAATTACATCAAACCGAATTTTGTCCACATCATGCTGGATGGGCGCATTGTTGAAAGCGGCGACGCTGAACTTGCGTTACATCTCGAAGAACACGGCTACGATTGGGTGCGCGAGAAGTATGAGGAAGTCACGGCTTAAGAATCTGAACACAAAGGACACCGCGGGCACAAAGGATTTTGCCCTCAGGTCTTTAATACCTTCGTGTACTTTGTGCCCTTCGTGGTTAAAAAGAATCGGAGACAACCATGTCTGAAGATGCAAAAATTTTAGAAGATATCGGCGAATACAAATACGGCTTTCACGACCGCGACGACAATTACGTGTTCAAATCAGAACGCGGACTTTCACGCGCAGTCGTTGAAAATATTTCGCGCATGAAGCAAGAGCCGCAGTGGATGCTTGACTTCCGCCTCAAAGCGCTGGAGCATTATCAGAGCCGACCCATGCCGAATTGGGGACCGTCGCTGGAGGAACTCGACTTCGATAATATTTTTTACTACGTCAAGCCGACGGAAAAAAGCGAAAAATCATGGGACGATGTCCCTGATGACATCAAGAAGACGTTCGATAAATTAGGCATCCCCGAAGCCGAGCGGAAATTTTTAGCCGGTGTCGGCGCGCAATACGAATCGGAGATGGTCTATCACTCCATCCAGGAACATCTTGAAAAGCAGGGCGTCATCTTCCTTTCGATTGAAGATGGACTCAAACAGTATCCCGATTTATTCCGTGAATATTTCGGCACAGTCATTCCACCAGAAGATAATAAATTCGCCGCGTTGAATTCGGCTGTCTGGTCCGGCGGTTCATTTGTGTATGTGCCGAAGAACGTGAAAGTTGATCTGCCTTTGCAGGCGTACTTCCGTTTGAACACTCCCAATGTTGGACAGTTTGAGCGAACGCTCATCATCGTGGACGAAGGCGCGTCGGTGCATTACGTTGAGGGGTGCACCGCTCCTCAATACACCACCGACTCCTTCCACTCAGGTGTGATCGAGATCATTGTCAAGAAGGGCGCACGCTCGCGCTACTCAACGATTCAGAATTGGTCAACCAACGTCTATAACCTCGTGACCCAACGCGCGAAGGTATTTGAAAACGCTTCACACGAATGGGTGGATGCGAACATCGGCTCGAAGGTCACGATGAAATATCCGAGTTGTTATTTGATGGAGCCAGGCGCGCGCGGCGAAATGCTTTCGATGGCGTTCGCTGGCACAGGTCAGACACAGGATGCCGGCTCGAAAATGTATCACTTCGCGCCGAACACCACGAGCAAGATCACATCCAAATCCATCAGCAAGAGTGGCGGACGCGCATCCTATCGCGGCATGGTCAAAGTGTATAAAGGCGCGAAAGGCGTTAAATCGAATGTGGTTTGCGATGCGCTTCTCCTCGATCCAAAATCGCGCTCCGACACCTATCCCTACATCGAGATTGACGAAGACGATGTCACCATCGGTCACGAGGCTTCGGTCAGCAAAGTGGGTGATGAGCAACTCTTCTATCTGATGTCGCGCGGTCTCAGCAAAGAAGCTGCCATCACGATGGTCGTCTCTGGCTTCATCGAGCCGCTGGTCAAAGAACTGCCGATGGAATATGCGGTTGAAATGAATCGCTTGATTGCTTTGCAAATGGAAGGAAGCATCGGCTAACATGCAGGAAAAACCAAAAGTTGTTGTTTCAAGGACTCGACGAGCCGACTCCGCCGCAAAAGATTTTGCCTTCGCTGAATCCGACATCCGCGCCGGAAACGACTTAGTCGCTTCTTTCCGCGCCTCAGCCTGGTCCGCTTTCAAAAAGAATTCCCTCCCCGATACGACTCAGGAAGCCTGGCGCCGCACGGATATTCACAACCTGCCCGTGGATAAATTCAAATTCGCGAAAGACGGCGCGTTTGAAGATCTGCCATCCGTTCGCGAAGACTTGCTCAAGCCGCTGACAGGCGACCAGCACGGCGGACAAATTGTCCTCGTCCCCGGCGGCGTGAAAGTGGAACTCGATGAAAAACTCGCGCAGAAGGGTGTCATCTTCACTGATCTAAAAACAGCCGAAGAAAAACATCCTGATTTGCTCGCGAAAATGATGGGCAAAACCGTCAACGTGGAGGAAGGCAAGTTTGCCGCGTTGGCTGGCGCGTTCGCGCAAAACGGAGTCGTGTTGTATGTTCCGAAAGGCGTGACTGTGGATGAACCGCTTCACTCCGTGTTGTGGGGTCCCGGCGCGGATTACGCTCACGTCTCGCACATCCTTGTTCTCGTGGATGAAGGCGCGTCGGTGACGTACGTCCACGAGTCGGCGTCGCCTGACGAAACAGGATCAAATTCGATGCACGCGGGAAGCGTCGAAATTCAAGTCAAGGAAGGCGCGACTCTTCGTTTCGTCGAATTGCAATCCTGGGGCAAGCACGTCTGGAATTTTAGTCATGAGCGCGCGCGTGTAGAACGCGGCGGCAATCTCGATTGGATCTTCGGCGCGATCGGTTCGCGTCTCACAAAGAATTTCACCGAACTCGACCTGGCAGGCGAAGGTGCGCAGGGGCGCATGTCTGGTTTTTATTTTACGGACGGCAACCAGCACCTCGACCACGACACACAACAGAATCATCTTGCGCCGCGCACCACCAGTGATCTGCTTTTCAAGGGCGCGCTCAAAGGCAAGAGCCGCTCGGTATGGCAGGGCATGATCTATGTTGCGAAGGATGCGCAACGGACCGATGGCTATCAGGCGAATCGCAATCTTGTGTTGAGCGATCAAGCCCGCGCTGATTCGATCCCCGGTTTGGAAATTCTTGCGGACGATGTCCGCTGTACGCATGGCGCGACGGTTGGCAAGCTCGAAGCGGAACCGCTCTTCTATTTGAAGTCACGCGGCATCCCGCAAGCCGAAGCCGAAAAAATTGTTGTCGAGGGATTCTTCGACCCGATTTTCCAGCGTATTCCATTTGAAGGTGTGCGTGAACGCTTCCAACAATATATTGCCGATAAGATGGCATAAAAGAATCGAGAAAATTTATGGTTGCAAAAACAAAAAGTAAGGCAAAGTCGAAAGCTGGGGCAAAGGCAAAACCCCGCGCTGTTGTTGAAAGAACGACGAAGAGCGTTGTGAAAGCCAAACCAAAATCCATTGTCCTGTCGAAGCCCAGGGATGGCGCGGGCGCAAAACCAAGATCACAGACGACGACAAAGGTGCGCGTGGTGAATAAGATTCTCCCGCCGCGCATCATTTCCTCCAGCGAGGCGCGCAGAATCGCGAAGGGATTGCGAATGCCTCAATACAATTACATGAAGCCGCCCGGGTTGACCCATGATTTTCAGGTGGGCGATACGGTGGAAGTGTATTGTGACCACGAAAAAAATCGCGAACGTATCCGCGGCTGGATCCGGGGCACTGTCGTTCAGGTGGATAACAAACTGGTCGCGGTGCAATTCCGCTCGAATGTGTATCTCACCGATGGCTGGATGGTACCAGATCGTATCCTTTGGTATCCGCTGAACTCGGAACACATGCACCCGGTGCCCGGCAAAAAATCCGCGAAAAGAGAAAAAGCGATTCCTGACTATTAGCGGACAGTAAACAGGTGAACAGGTATACACGTAGACACGTGGTTGAACAGAAACCTGTTTCCTTGCTTACTTGTCTACGTGTCGATTTCCCCATGTCCCTCAACATCAACGAAATCCGCAAAGATTTTCCCATCCTCCAGCGCGAAACCGCCAAAGGCGTGCCGCTGGTGTATCTCGATTCCACTGCCACATCGCAAAAACCCCTCGCCGTTATCGAGGCAATGGATTCGTATTATCGCCGCTCGAACGCAAATATCCATCGCGGCGTGCACACACTTGCTGAAGAAGCGACGGCCATGTATGAAGCCGCGCGCGAAAAAATCGCCAAGTTCATCAACGCGCCCTCGGCGCGGCAAATTATTTACACGCGCAATACCACTGAGTCCATCAACCTCGTTGCGTATTCGTGGGCGCGCGCCAACCTCAAGGCTGGTGATCTCGTCATCCTCACCGAGATGGAGCATCATTCGAATATTGTCCCCTGGCACATGCTCGCCGCCGAGCGCGGCATCCGACTCGAATTCATCTCTGTGACCGACGATGGCTTGCTCGATCTGGACGCGTACAAATCGCTTCTTTCCCTACGCCCGAAACTGGTCTCGTTTACACACATGTCCAACGTCCTCGGCACGATCAACCCCGCGGCAGAGATCATCCGCATGGCGCAGGTGGCTGGCGCAATTACGCTCGTGGACGCGGCTCAATCCGTCCCGCACTTGAAAGTGGACGTGCAAGCCCTCGAGGCAGACTTCCTTGCCTTTTCCGCCCACAAAATGTGCGGACCAACTGGCATCGGCGCGTTGTATGGCAGGCTGGAGTTACTCGAATCCATGCCGCCATTTTTAGGCGGAGGCGACATGATCAAGGAAGTGAAACTCCGTTCGTTCAAAGCCAACACCCTTCCGCATAAATTCGAAGCAGGGACTCCCGCCATCGCGGAAGCCGTAGGTTTCGGCGCGGCGGTGGATTATCTCAACTCGGTTGGCATGGATAACATCTCTGCGCATGAACATGAGATCACGGAATATGCCCTCGAGCGGCTGGAAGAAATTCCAGGGTTGAAAGTGTTTGGTCCCAGCGCGCAGCACAAGGGTGGGGTGGCGGCGTTTACGTTTGAGGGTGTGCATCCACATGACGTGGCGCAAATTTTAGATCGAGATGGAATCGCTGTGAGAGCAGGTCATCACTGCGCGCAGCCTTTGCATGAGAAATTTGGAATTCAAGCCACATCCCGCGCCAGTTTTTATCTTTACAATACCAAGGAAGAAGTGGATTTACTGGTGAACGGGATTTATAAAGTGAAGGAATTGTTTGGGTAATTCCGCTGGTTGAGTAGCCTGAGGCGATAGCCGAAGGCGTATCGAAACCAGCAGGTAACAATCTAAATTTTGTAACAAGAATTGCTCTGGTTAGTGGTGGTTTCGATACGCTCGCAACAAACGCTCGCTACTCAACCACCGATTTAGGAATGAATATGGACGACCTCTATCGTGAAATAATCATCGAACATTATAAAAACCCTTCCTACAAAGGGCATCTTGACCCGCACGATATTCAATTTGCGGACAACAATCCGTTGTGCGGCGACCATATCGAGATCACCTTGCAAGTGAGCGCGGATGGAAAAGTCAGCGATGCGCGCTTCGATGGGCACGGTTGCGCCATCTCGCAAGCCTCCGCGGATCTGCTCGTCGAGTCCATTATTGGGAAACCGCTCGATGAAGTGAAACAACTCAACAAGGACTACATCCTTGAAATGTTGGGGATCGAGTTGGGTCCCGTCCGCTTGAAATGCGCGTTGCTTTCGCTCAAGGTGTTGAAGGCGGGGGTTTATGGATTAGGGGAAGCCAGCGATGAGTTGGTGGAATAAGATGTTCGATTACACAAAAACGGACGAATCGAAAATTGAATACTTTGATATTGCTCCCGCCTCCGAACTCCCGAATGGGGAGAGGTTGTTTATTGAAATAGGAGGCAAATCCCTTGTGATCTTCAACATCGCGGGTCAATTCTTCTCAATTGCCGATATATGTTCTCACGATGACGGACCCGTTGGGGAGGGCGACCTTGAGGGCTTCAACGTTGTCTGCCCGCGGCATGGCGGTGAGTTCGATGTGCGCACTGGCAAAGCCGTGCAGTTGCCTGCCGTGGTGGATATCCCCGCGTATCCGGTAAACGTTGTGGATGGGATGATTCAAGTGGGGTTGCCGAATGGATAACGATAAATTGCCCAAGTTGAATCGTTCAGAACTGGTTATTTTGTCTTCGTTTGAGGAAGCGGACAAACAAGATAGAGAGTACTGGCGTTCCCGAACCCCGCATGAACGTCTTGCCTATGTGAAACTTTTACGAAGAATCAAGTATGGCGTTGATGCTACCGCCCGACTCCAGAAGGTTGTTGAAATTGTTTGAGTAATTCACCTTACGCACTCTCATGCCCCATCAGGGCACTTTCCCCAACCCTTTCTCCAAAGGGGAAGGGAGTCTCCCGAAATAACTCGTAGTAGGTCGGACTGCCAGTCCGACCTACTGTTTTATGGGGTCGTTGTTGGCTCAGGCTCTAGTGGCCACTGCTCGCAGGTTTTGCGATATTCTTCATTTGGGAAATATTGTATCCATTCTGTGCGGGTGAAATTACGCCCAGTACGCAGGCAGGCATTTTCTGCCCACGATTCTGGATCAACATTCCACAAGATGATTTCATTGGCAATGCCTGAAGCTAGGGCCTTTCCGTCCGGGCTATATGCCAGGCTGTATACCCAACCAACAAGAATGCTCAAGGGCTGACCAATGGGTTGACGGGTTTCGACATCCCACAAAATGATGCTATCACTACCCGAAGCTAAAGTCTTTCCGTCTGGGCTGAATGCTAGGCTAGATATGCCGTCGTAATTTCCGGGCAAAGGTTGACCGATGGGTTGGTGGCTTTCGACATCCCATAATATGATGCTTTTGTTACTCGAAGCTAAAATCTTTCCGTCCGGGCTAAATGCTATACTAGATACACCGTCATAATTTTCGGGCAAAAGTTGACCGATGGGTTGGCGGGTTTCGACATCCCACAGTATGGTGATTCCGTCAAAACTAAGTGATGCGAGGATTTTGCCATCAGGGCTGAAAGCCACCTCGGAGATAGGCCCAGAATGTCCACTCAAAGGCTGACCTATGGGTTGGCGAGTTATTACATCCCATAGGATGATGGTGCCATCGAAACTGCCTGAAGCTAGAGTCTTCCCATCCAGGTTGAAAGCTACACCCTCCACACCTATTGCTCCGATCAAAGGCTGACCGATGGGTTGGCGGGTATCGATATCCCACAGGATAATGGTATTATCCGAACCCCCTGAAGCTAAAGTCTTTCCATCTGGGCTGAATGCTAGGCCAGATCTACCATCATAATATCCGGGCAATGGTTGACCGATGGGTTGGCGCGAATCGATATCCCATAGGATGATGGTATTGTCTTCGCTCCCCGAAGCTAAAGTATCTCCATCCGGGCTAAATGCCACGGTGGAAACTATACTTGAATGTCCACTCAGAGGTTGCCCAATGGGTTGATGAGTTTCAATATCCCACAGAATAATGGTAGTGTCTTCGCTCCCCGAAACTAAGGTGCCTCCATCCGGGCTAAAATCCACACTGGAAACTATACTTGAATGTCCGCTCAAAGGTTGACCAATGGGTTGATGAGTTTCAATATCCCACAGGATGATGGTGCCATCCAAACTGCCCGAAGCTAGGAGAGTGCCATCGGGACTGAATGCTACCTCAGATATAGGCCCCGAATGTCCGGTCAAAGACTGACCGATGGGTTGCCGGGTTTCGACATTCCACAGGGTGATGGTGTTATCGAAACTTCCCGAGGCTAAAATATTTCCGTCTGGGCTGAATGCCACGCCAGTTACCTGATCCGAATTTCCGCCCAAAGGTTGACCAATGGGTTGGCGGGTTTCAACATTCCACAGGATGATGGTGCCATCCAAACTGCCCGAAGCTAGGAGAGTGCCATCGGGACTGAATGCCACCTTGGATACATTCTCCGAATGTCCGCCCAAAGGATGACCAATGGGTTGACGGGTTTCGAGATCCCACAGGATGATGGTATCGCCTCCCGAAGCGATGATTTTGCCATCGGGACTGAATGCCACACTGGAAACTGAATGTCCGCTCAAAGGTTGACCGATGGGCTGATGAGTTTCAACGTCCCACAGGATGATGGTATCATCCAAACTTCCCGAAGCTAACATCTTCCCGTCTGGGCTGAATGCCACCTCGGATATTGGCTCCGAATGTCCAATCAACCCCTGATCGATGGGTTGATGAGTATCGATATTCCACAGAAGGATGGTACCATCCCAACTGCCTGAAGCTAGAATCTTTCTGTCTAAGCTGAATGCTACACTGGTTACCCAACTTGAAGCTCCCATTAAGTAACAGAGTAACTGCGGGTTTGCGATTGTTGTGTTGAGCAAATTGTCACGTGTTCGGGCAATATTTGCATGTTGGAAGGCCTCAATCCCCAATAATAAAGAAAGTTGAAAATTTTTCTCGCGCACTTCGATGGATTGGACGGTCAATTCCCTAGCCCGCGATATATTTGCTTGAATAATTGCCTTTTCTGCATTCGCTTGTGCGATCTCTTGTTGCTGAACTGCATAGGTACTTGCCGCCTGTGCTGTATTGGCAATCTCGATATTTGTCTGTGCCTGATTCTGAAACACTACTGAAGCAAGGATCGCCGCGATCAAAACAAGCGAAACCATGGAGATCAAAGCCGCTCTTGTCCTTTGCTGTCTCCTTCGCCCTGCCTTTACAAACTCTTGCGCTAATTGCCCCAGCGCGAGCTTCTGCCTTTGCACCTGCTCCCAAATGTTGGCGAGCCTGCCGCCTGAATACAAATAACTGGCATCGCGTTTGTGCTCTTCCCATTCCTTGGCATCCTCCGCAATCTCATTTTGCAAGGCAATTACATCGCGGTTTTCGTTCACCAGCTTCTTCAGCCAAGGCCAGGCATCTATTAACTTCTCGTGCGAGATCGTGACCGTATCTTTCCCAGCCGCTTCATCGGTGGTGATCAGGCGTGCATCGGCAAGCTTTCCAACAATAGTTTGCACATCTTCCGCTTTTGCATGAGCAGGGACAAGCTCCTCAAATAGCGCTGTACGTTTTGTATCCTGAGTGCCGCGCCCTATTTCGATCAAGCCGCTAAAGATCGAGCGCGCCAGTTCCTGTTCATTCGCCCCTAGTTTTGCAAACGCCGCGTCAGCGTGGCGTTCGAGCGATTTTTGAATCCCGCCATGCTGGAGATAATCATTGAGCGTCAGGGAAATCACCCCGCCCTTGGCTTGCCCTGCATCGAACAAGTCCTTCAATGTAAATTGCATCAACGGCAGCGCGCCGGGTTCGCCTTTCATATCGTTGATGATCTGCGCGATCAGGTCGGGGTCAATGCGCAAGCCGACGCGCAAGGCAGGCTGTGCCATCGCGCTCACTAACTCATGCGGTTGCATCGCGCCGATCTGTACAAACTGCTGGTTGAGCAATGCGTTGACTTGTGGATACGTGGCGCAGTTGGACACGAAGTCCGAGCGCATGGAGAACAGGATAACCACGCGTCCGTCCTCGACCGTCGCGGCGCCGGTGAGTAGATTCAGAAACGCGGCGCGTTCTTCTTCTCTGCTGATTTGCGTAAAGACCTCTTCAAATTGATCGATAAACAACACGACGCGTTTATCGCGTCCCTCTTTCAAAGCGATCTCACACCAACGCGCGAAGATGGTTTCGTCCGTCATGGCTTTGGCGCGGATTTCATCCTCCGCGTTGGTTGAATTTGCCAGGCTGGATGCAACTCGCGCCAGTTCGCCGATCGGGTCGCGTCCCGGCTTCATCGTTTCGTACAGCCAGCGCTCGCTATTCTTAATTGCTCCCTGCTTCAAGGCGGGAATCAATCCAGCACGCACGAGAGATGACTTTCCGCTTCCCGACGGACCGGTGATGAATACTGTCCGAGAGTCCTTTACGCGGCTGAGGAGATCCTCCACGGACTTCTCGCGTCCGAAGAAGAGTTCTGCATCCTCCTCTTCGAAGACGTCGAGTCCTTTATATGGACAACGTCCATCAAACGGCTTGGGTTGGAATGTAGTGGTGATTTGTTTGATAAGCGCGGAGACTTGCTCTACTGCGAACCCCTTGTAAATGTCACCAGCCGCGATGTTAACTTCCCCGCTGACTTCGTGGATGTCCCCAACTTGCACCTTGTTGTCGCCTGATTTTTTTCGAGCCATTCGATTTCTCCCAGGACAATGGGGTTGAATGTTGGAAGGGGATAAGTATACTCCGATTAGGAGCCCATTGTTTCTTCCTTTGCCTTCTCCGCGATCTTCTTGACTGCGACTCCCAGCCCAGCCAGTGGGTTTCCCAATGTTGCCACGATTACATCCAATACGTCGGGAGCCATGCGCGCAATATTACGAAAACGCCGCGACAGGAAACTCTCGTCCACTTTTTCGTTGTTCGCGGCGGCATCAGTGATTGTGGATTGAATCTCTTTCACCTCTGCTTTCAAATCTTCCTTCTCGGCAGGCGATGATTTTGCGCGGATGTCTATCGCGCCATAGAGTTGATCGAATAGCGGTTTGATTTCCGCCGCGCTCAAACCGGTACTGGTTTGGTGTGTGGTGATATTCCCACCCGCGATGTTTACGCTGCCGCTGACATCGGAGATATCGCCCACTTTGACGTTGGTCTCTTTTTTGCTTGTACTTCTTTTCTTTGGCATATCTTCCTCACTTTATCTGACACGGGGTTTGTTTATAGTCAATATTTATTAAATCTCATCAAATCACCAATCGCCTGCGTACTCAACGTGAAATGGCTTGGTGATTTTTTCAATTCTCGCCCGCCTGAGTTCCGTGAGTTGGCGGACGTGCAAATTATCATGCGCGACCCACGAGGCGAACATATCGCCTGCCCGCATCGAGCCGAATTTGCTTTTGTACGTGATGTTCCAATTTGTATTCTTCAAGCTTTTCAACCACGTCAGCGACTTCTCGCGCTCGCGGAAGAATTTATTCTTCATGGAGTTGAGATTTTGTTGATTATACTTTCGTAACTTCACCCACGCGGTTGTAGCGATGGGGTGCCACTCTTCATGCTGACGATGTAGGATGAAATCCAAATGCTCGCGAAAGTCCTCGCGCTCTTCATCATAAAGATGACAGGTGACTTCCAGAATCGACCACGCGCTTCTTCTGGGTTTGACCTGTGCCTCTTCCTGGCTGATACCTGCCAGCAACGCCCGAATCATTTCTGTGCTATTGATAAGGTCCCGGTAAAGCGTCTTGAATTCCATGTCAATCTCCAGTCTCTAATCTCTGCTCTTGAACTTTCCCACGATTCTCAATATATCAAACCCCTCCGCAAACGGACATTCCGCCAGCGCGCCGTGGCGAACCATGATGGAGCGAGTCAAGTCGCTGTTGAAGTAATAGCGGTCACGATACGTTTCATATTTGGATAACGCCTCAACCTTCTTGTTGACATCCTCCTCTGTGACTTCCACGAGGAAGTGTGGGAAGAATCCATGCGACGAACGGACGACGTCAAACCCCAGAACAGTAATGCCGCGAAAGGCACGCAGAGCTTCGTCGGTCATTGTATTGTGGTCTTGGTGAACATCCTGCTTTGAGTGAGTGAAAATCAAATCGGGCTTAAACTCCTTGCGGAGTTTGATGAAGTATTCGAGAATTTCCTGTCGTGAATCAGGGAACACGCGCGTCGTGAATTGACCAAAGATAATCTTATCCTTTGGCACTCCAAGCACGGCCATGGACTCGTAATGCTCGTCTTTGATATTCTTCAAGTCAGGGTTCTGCTGGTTGTCAGAAAGCGTGACACACAGCACATCCGTCTGTTTGGCGATGTGATGCAGTAACGCGCCGCATCCCAACTCAATATCGTCAGGATGCGCGCCGAGGAAGAGGACTCGTTTACCGAAGAAGTTCATCGAGTTGACCATAAACCATTGACGAAAGACCATAGATCGTCCATGGTCCATTGTCCATGGTCGAAGCTATTTCGTTGCCAGTATCCCACCGACGACTTTGGTCATCACCAGTTTGCCATCGCGCTCAAACCAGCGTGTAGCCACTCCAGTGATCTTGCCGATGAGCGCTTCGTATTCATCTTTGCTGTTAAACATGGAAGTCCACAACTTGCGATCTTCGCTCAATGAAGCGCGGACGTAATCAATGAATGGCGCGACCTCGGGGAAGGTGAGGTGGTTCTCGAATTTGTGCAATTCCGTCTTGGCGAAAATCTTGCTGATGGTGTTGAAGATGTCGCCTTTGAAGCGCGAGGAGCCAGGCATGGGCGGGATGGTTGCGTCCGTGGCTTCCTTGATGATGTCGTAGAACATCTGCTTATTCTCCGGCAGTGGACCCGACACGAAGAGTTGTCCGCCCGATTTAAGTACCCGATGAGCCTCACCAAATGTAAAGTCCAGGTTGGAGGCGTAGTAGATGGCGAAGGCGCTTGTGCACAAGTCGAATGTGTTGTCTGCGAAGTTGAGTGGCTTGTTGAAATCCAAAAACTGGAAATTAACCTTCGAGCCGCGTTCCTTGTTTTTGGCGCGGGCTTTATCAAGCAATTCCTCCGAGAAATCACCGCCCGTGATTTGCGCCTGACCTTTAGTATAATCATCGAACAGGAATGAAAGTTTGCCCGCGCCGCAACCAACATCGAGGATGTTTATGCCTGTTTGCGGTTTGAGAAGATCATTCGTCCACTGATCAATATTGGCGGAGCCGTATTTTTCGTGAATGTCAATGCGGACGAGCAGGTCTTTTGAAGTTTCCTGATAATTAATTTCCATTTGGTTCTCCTCAAGTAGTGGCGACTTTGTGTAGCACCCTTTAGGGTCAGTCGCTTTTTTAGAATGGCTACGAAATTCTTGAAAGATTATACCAACGAAATTTGAGCGGAAGAAAAATGAAAAATATCATCCAACCCGTAAAAGGCACGCGCGAGTTTTATCCTGAGCAGATGTCTCTGCGCAATTATCTCTTCGAGAAAATCCGCGCAGCTTCGCAATCATTTGGTTACCAGGAATGGGACGGTCCGTTCCTCGAGCCGATTGATCTGTACGCGGCAAAATCAGGCGAAGAACTTGTGAAGAAGCAATCGTTCACGTTTGAAGATCGCGGGGGAGACGTTGTAACCCTTCGCCCGGAGTTAACGCCAAGCCTTGCGCGCATGATCGCCGCGAAACAAAACGAACTCACGTATCCCGTGCGCTGGTGGTCGTTCGGTCCGTTTTGGAGATATGAGTCGCCGCAAAAGGGACGCGCACGCGAATTTTTTCAGTGGAATATAGATATGCTCGGCGTGGACTCGCCCGAAGCGGATGCAGAACTCATCGCGGTCGCCGCGACATTCCTGCGCTCGGTCGGACTCAGCCCGAAGCTGGCTCAGATCTATGTGAATAATCGCCGCCTGATGGAATCTCAGTTTGACGCACTTGGAATACCCGCACAGAAACGAATTGATGTATCGAATCTCGTAGACCGCCGCACGAAAATGGAAGCCGTAAAATGGGAAACGTACGCGCTTGAACTTGGTCTAACCCAAACTCAACTCGACGGCTTGAAGAATATTTTGGGCAATTTTGATCTGTGGAAACAAAGCAACGAACTCACGCGCACGTTTGCCGCGTTGGATGCACTGGGCGTAAAAGAATACGTGAAATTCGACCCGAATATCATGCGCGGACTGTTGTACTACACTGGCACAGTGTTCGAAGCGTTTGATACATCCGGCTCGTTGAAGCGCGCGATTTTAGGTGGCGGGCGTTATGACAATTTGTTGGAGGATGTTGGAGGGAAACCACTTCCAGGCGTTGGCTTTGCGATGGGCGATGTGGTGATCGGCATCGTCTTGCAAGAGTCGGGACTTATCCCTGAGTTTCAGCCGAGTCCTGCACAAGTTCTAATGACGGTATTCGATGAAAAACTTTTGCCGCAATCCTTTGCTCTCACGGCAGAGTTGCGCAACGCAGGCTTGAGCGTGATGGTCTATCCCGAGCCCGCGAAATTGCCAAAGCAATTTAAATTTGCCGATAAGATGAAGATGAAGATCGCGCTGGTGCTGGGACCAGATGAAGTGGAAAAAGGCTTGGTCGTAGTCAAAAATCTAGTTAATGGCGAGCAGGTTCAGGTGAAGCGAGAGGCGGTGGGTGAATCCGTGAAAGGGATATTGAAGAATGCCTGAGATACGCCCCGTCACAAAAGAGAATTGGGAAGCGCTCATTGATCTCAAAGTGCGTGATGACCAGAAGAACTTTGTTGCATCAAATTTATATTCCATCGCTCAAGCGCATTTCGGGGACGAGTATGAGGGACATTGGGATTTATTTCCCTTTGGAATCTACGAAGGTGATACGCCGGTTGGCTTTTTGATGTATGGTTTGAATTTTGATCATCTGCTTCAACAGGCGTATATTCAGCGGCTGATGGTGGATGAAAAATTTCAGGGCAAGGGGCATGGGCGTTTTGGAATGGAGAAGATGCTTGAAATTTTCCGCGCCGATGAACGCATCAAAGAGGTGGGCATCAGTTACGAACCTGAAAATGATGTTGCACGAAAGTTGTATGCCAGTTTGGGGTTTGTGGAAACAGGAAGGATTATCGAGGACGAAGTGGAAGCAGTGTTGAAATTGAGATAAAACTAAAAAGAGCCACGCTTTAGCGTGGCTCTTTATTTTGAATTGAACTACATTCCGTTATCTATATCTTTCGCTCCGTAGCCGGGACCGCCTTTGAAGAAGTCGTAGTTCGGCTTGATGTCTGGCGTGAAATCAAGAACTTCACCGGCTTCCAACTGACGGGCGTTATCCATGACGATCGGTCCGCCGTGATGATTGGTGCCTTCAAAACGACCGGTGAGACCCACGTTGGTGATGTATTCGCCGCCCTTGGCAGTGTATGCGGTCGGGACTTCATCTTCGGGGAAGATCGCCGCAAACGGACATTCAGGAACGCACGCACCGCAGTCAATACAGGTTTCGGGGTCAATATAAATCCAGGGCCATTCGCTGATGGGTTGCCCGGGGATCATACACTCAACAGGACAAACGTCAATACAGCCGCGGTCTCGAACACATAAACTTGTGATGATATGGGTCATAAACATCTCCTTTTGAGAAGTTAATTTTCAATTGCCTGATTATATCTGGCTTCGCATTCCATGCAAGATGGATTTTGTTACTTCGCCGCGAAGCGCCCCGCCACTGCATCCCAGTTGATCACATTCCAGAATGCGGTAATGTAATCGGGTCGTCGGTTTTGATAGTTGAGGTAGTAGGCATGTTCCCACACATCAATGCCCAGGATAGGTGTCACGCCATCGGAAAGCGGATTGTCCTGATTCGCGGTGGAGACCACAGCCAGACCACTGCCTTTTTTGACAAGCCATGCCCAGCCGGATCCGAAACGCGTGGTAGCGGATTTGGTGAACTCCTCCTTGAACGCGTCAAACGACCCGAAAGCTGATTCGATCGCCTTAGCCAATTCTCCGCCCGGAGCGCCTCCGGCTTTGGGTCCCATGATTTCCCAGAACAAGTTGTGATTGAAGGTTCCGCCGCCGTGGTTGCGGACAACCATCCTCACACCTTCAGGGACGGCGTTCAAATCGCCCAACAGCGCTTCAAGCGATTTGCCCGCGAGTTCGGGAGTTTTGTCCACTGCACCGTTCAAATTTGTTACATAAGTTTGGTGATGTTTCGTGTGGTGGATTTCCATCGTGCGCGCGTCAATGTGAGGTTCGAGCGCGTCGTATGCGTACGCCAGTTTTGGAAGTTCAAAAGCCATGAGTCTCTCCTTTTGAGTAATCGTCCTGTTTTAGAGTAAATTGCTCCAAAATTGTAGCCTTGTAGAGAAGGCGTGTCAAGAAAGATATTCAACCGGAAACTTTTGTTAAATTGGGTGTTGTAATTGACGATTGGAAGTTGTACAATATTTTAGATCGCAAGCGTTTCAACCATTTTGTTTGGAGGAGAATGTCATGTCAGTCAAACGAAGTATTCAAATCTGCTTGATCCTGATGTTAGTAGCCGCGTCCTTTGCCAGCGCCGGCAAAGCCTCAGCCTGGTCCTACTGCGGGAGCTACTACTACGTCCAGCGGGGAGATACGCTGTTCAAGATCGCTAATTGGTGCGGAACAACGGTGAACGCACTGAGAGCGGCAAATGGGATTCCCTATTACAGCAACCTGATCTATGCCGGGACGTATCTGGTCATCCCCAGTGGATATTCTGGCGGATATTACGACCCTGGTTATGCAAGTTGGTGTGGTCCCACCTCTGATTACTACGGCGCATATTATGTGGTTTGTCGTGGAGATACCCTCGGAGGTATCGCCCTCTACTATGGAACAACCGTGAATCATCTCGCATGGTATAACGGCATTCCGAATGCGAATCGCATCTATGCCGGTCAAGTGATTCGACCATAGGTTTCATGTAAGTGACATTGAATACACAGGCTCTGAGAATTAACAGCCTGTGTATTTTCCTTTAACAGGATCAATCTCCGGCTAAGGATGAAGCGAAGCATCCGCTTTCAGCCTTGCGGGAATACACCGTCCTCGATTATCCTTGTAGCATGCCCAAGGGACGACTCGAAGCCTTTAGTGATGGCGTGATTGCGATCATTATCACCATCATGGTGCTGGAATTGAAAGCGCCTCACAGCACGGACTTTGCCGCGTTGCGTGAATTAGCGCCTGTCTTTTTTAGCTATGTATTGAGTTTTGTTTATCTTGGTATTTACTGGAATAATCATCACCATTTGTGGCAGGCGGGCAAACACGTGAACGGGCAAGTCCTTTGGGCAAACCTGCATTTGCTGTTCTGGTTATCGCTCATCCCGTTCGCCACCGGTTGGATGGGCGAGAATGATTTTGCCGAGTTGCCGATGGCTTTGTATGGAATCGTTTTGTGGATGGCTGGGTTGGCTTACTACATATTAGCCCGTTTGATGATTGTCTCTCACGGCAAGGATTCAACACTTGCCAATGCAATTGGGAAAGATTCAAAAGGGCTTGCTTCGCTTATGGGTTATACCGTTGCGATATTCCTCGCTTTTATCAATCCGAGTATATCGTTTGTTTTGTATGTACTGGTTGCGTTAATATGGTTCATCCCAGATATGCGCATCGAAAAAACCATTGGGCGTTAATTCCCAACCCAATCTGTATCTTATGATCAAACGGTAAAATAGCAAGAAGATGAAACCGAAGCACATTGTAGGTGCATCTGCTTTACTTGTTTTTGGGTGCGGAAACGTATCTCCTAGCGTTCCAACTCAGGATGTCACAAGTTTGTTTCCACAAGCGACCCCTGCGCCTTCGGAAAGCGTATCGCCCACAAGCGCGCCCCCTACAAGTCGGTCTTCGTTGTTTTCAGATTTAGGCACTGTTTTGTTCCGTGACGATTTTGATGGTTCCCTTGATCTGGATTGGGATTGGATAACGGAAGATGACAATAATTGGAGTCTCGTTACAGTGCCAGGTTCCCTCCAAATCAATGTCCGTTCGGGCGACGTGAACAAAGGAACGATCAAGAATTTACTTTTGCGTCCCATTCCTGCCGGTGTTATTCAAATTGAAACAAAGATCACATTTCAACCGGTTGCTAATTTTCAATTTGCCGGAATTATTGTTTACGAATCCCCATCCAATTTTGTGCAAGTGGGGCGCGCCTATTGTGAGGGTGAAAACCCGCGCTGTGCGGGCGACGGGTTTTATATGGATTATTACGAAGGCGGGAGTTTCGTTGTGCCAAACTATTCAGAGGCTTTTACAGGGAGTGAAACGGTTTATTTACAACTGATCCGTCGGGATAATACGTATAGCCTCCAAACAAGCACGGATGGAGAAAACTGGATTCTGCGCGGCACGACAACAAGTAATATGAACCCGCTTCAAATCGGACTGGTGGCGGGTCAGAACACCTCAAGTGTTATCCCCGCTGTATTCGACTACTTTGAAGTCACAAATTTGCCATAACGAAAATGTTGAATCTAACAAAAAGAGATCAAGAAATGCAACGCGGCGACCACGGACCCGCAACCAAAATGGCGATGTCTATTCTGGTGCGTATGGCGGAGGTCTCCGGTGCGAAGGAATTGATTGACATCGTGGGCGCACACATTGACAGCACCATTTACATCGGTGATGCAGGTCTCGAATTTGCTGAACGCCTTGCCGGTTTGGGCGCGAAAGTTTCTGTGCCGACAACGCTAAACGTAAGCGGACTCGATGAACATCACTGGAAGGAATGGGCGGTCCCGTCTGAGTGGGCACGGCAGGCGCAGCGCCAGATGGCGGCGTATCAAAGCATGGGGACAATCCCAACGTGGACGTGCGCGCCGTATCAAACCGAGATGCGTCCATCATTTGGTCAGCAGATCGCATGGGGTGAATCGAACGCCATTGTGTTCGCCAACTCTGTGATCGGCGCGCGAACCGAGCGATATCCGGATATGTTTGATATATGTTGCGCCATCACGGGACGCGCTCCCGCAATTGGATTGCATCTCACAGAAAACCGTGCGGGCGAATTGCTGTTGCAGTTGAATGATATTCCCGAAGCGCTTCAACAGAGCGATGATTTTTATCCGGTGCTGGGAAATCTCATGGGTAGGGTTGCGTTGGATCGAATCCCAGTTGTCAGTGGAATCAGCGTCGTCCCAAATGAGGATCAACTCAAAGCGTTTGGAGCGGCGTCTGCGTCATCTGGCGGAGTCGCGTTATTCCACATCGTCGGCGTCACACCCGAAGCACTGACACTTGAATCCGCATTTCAGGGGAATCAGCCGCAAGCGACATTGTATGTGACGATGGAGTTGTTGCGACAATCGCGTAGTGAACTCACGTATACTGACAGTGAAAATTTGGATATGGTAGTGTTGGGAAGCCCGCATTTTTCACTGGCAGAATTCAAACAGCTTGCTCCGCTCGTTGTAGGAAAACAAAAACATCCAGATGTAAAATTTCTGGTTACATCCAGCCGAGCCATGACTCAACTTGCACAACACACTGGTTTTCTTGATTCACTGCGGGCCTTTGGCGCGCAACTGACTGTGGATACATGTATCCTCGCGACGCCGATGTTGCCGCCCGAAATAAAATATTTGATGACCAATTCCGCGAAGTTTGCGTATTACACGCCCGGCTTGCTTGGGAGAAAAATTACTTTCGGCAGTTTGAAGGATTGCGTTGATTCTGCTGTTGAAGGCAAAATCGTTCGGGATGATTCGTTATGGAGCGAATGATTATCAAAGGTAATCCCGTCATCACAGGAATTGCCAAAGGGATTGCTTTGGTAAGTCGCGAACCGCTATCATTCTGGGGTGGTTATGATTGGAAAACGGGCGAGATTATTGATCGCAGACATCCGCTTTCAGGCTCGATTGCAAAAGACAAAATACTCGCCATTCCGTTCACACGCGGATCGTCCACAACGACATCGGTATTGCTCGAAGCCGTCCGAGCGAAAACGTCGCCTGCCGCGATCATCACAACAGCCGCAGATTTTTTCTTCGCACTCGCCTCGGTTGTGGCAGATGAGTTGTATGCCCAGCCGATTCCGCTTGTTGCGATTTCGGAATCTGATTTTGCGCGGTTGCAGACTGGAGATCGGGTTGAAATCAATGTACAAGGGAAAATTGTTGTTGAACGATAGGCTCTCGGCGGCATCCCCGCCGCCGTCCCAAAGGGATGCTTCGCAAAGGACGGCGACGGGAGCAAACCAAAAAGGCGATCAAACATGCTCAACTATACTTCCGCAATGAAATTCATCCCGCCATCTGACTGGTTAAAAATCACTACTGTTGACGCACACACAGGCGGTGAACCTTTCCGTGTGATCGTGGATGGATTCCCTGAATTAAAAGGAAACACAATTCTTGAGCGCAGGCGTTATGCAAAAGAACGGTACGACAAACTCCGCACCGCGCTGATGTGGGAACCGCGCGGTCATGCCGACATGTATGGGTGCATCCTCACGCCGCCTGTCACGCCTGATGCCGATTTCGGAATTCTGTTTATCCACAATGAAGGTTTCAGCACCATGTGTGGGCATGGAATTATCGGGATTGCGACAGTTGTACTTGAAACAGGGATGTTGCCGATGGTTTCTCCAACAACGAAGATCAAGATTGACAGCCCGGCGGGGTTAATCACAGCATTCGCTCACATCGAAAATAATCATGTGAAAAGTGTTTCTTTCCATAACGTGCCGTCGTTCGTCTCCGCATTGGATGAAGTTATGGAAGTGCCGGGTCTTGGAATGGTTCGATATGATCTCGCGTTCGGCGGTGGATTTTATGTGTACGTCAACGCAAGCGATGTGGGAGTCACTTGCTCGCCGCAGGATTATCGTCCGCTGATCGAGAAGGGAATGGCGATCAAAAAAGCCGTGATGAAGAGTAAACCAATTATTCATCCGTTTGAAAATGACTTAAGTTTTTTATACGGAACAATTTTCATCGGTCCGCCGACGCAAGCGGGATCGCACAGCATTAACGTCTGCATCTTTGCGGATGGGGAAGTGGATCGCAGTCCGACCGGTACTGGTGTGAGCGGGCGACTCGCCATCCATCATCGTCGCGGCGAAATCAAAATGAATCAACCCATTGTCATCGAAAGTATCCTCGGAAGTAAATTCACTGGTAAGGTGATTGAGGAAACAGAATTTGGTCCGCACCCCGCCATCATCCCTGAAGTGGAAGGGCAGGCGCATATTACTGGAAGAAATGAACTTTGGATTAACCCTAACGATCCACTTAAAGATGGATTTATTTTGAGATAATCAATCTGCTCCCGCCGCCGTCCTTTGCGAAGCATCCTGTGGACGGCGTCGTATTCCAAAAAACGCTTGCGCCGTCCTCGGCGCAAGGAGAGAATGGAAAGATCATGAAACTTCCTCCTCACATTTATCTCGATGAACGAAACATTCCATACGAAGCGTGCAGTTTTCCTCCCGAAACCGAAAAAGGCGCGGCGAATGTTGCGCATACACTTGGATTTTCTGAACGGCAGGCTGTGAAGACATTGATCTTTCAAGCGGATACCGGCGAACGTGTGCTTGTGATGCTCGGCGGTGATCAAAACGCGATTTCTGGGAATTTGAAAAAAGCAATTGGGTCGCGCAACATTCAGATGGCATCACCGGAAGTAGTAAAAGAAACAACAGGATACGTTATCGGCTCCATCCCAGCCTGTAGCTGGCAGCCATCAGGATTCCGTTCCTTCCTCGAAGCGAGTCTCCTCAACGAACCCATCCTCGGCACGGGAGCCGGTCAATGGGGCGAGGAGATCATGATCACGCCGGAGAATCTCGTTAAAGCCAGCAACGCGATTGTGGTCAATTTGACGGAGAGGGAGAAGCCGGTGTCTGAAAAATAACCGCTGGCATCTGCAATTACTCTCCCGTCTACTCCGAAAAAAAACGGTCGCCCTCCCGCTCCGGGTGTATAATAAATTCATTTGGAGCGCATAAGTAAAAAAGGTGAGATGAAAAGATGAAACTAATGGATGTGGTGCAAGACGCGCTACGAGTCAAAAACTACGCTTATCGCACCGAAAAGACATACATGCACTGGATTCGCCAGTATGTGCGATTTCACATGCCTGCCCATCCCCGTGAGGTTGGCGCGGATGGTGTTTCAAAATTTTTGACGTATCTTGCCACAGAGCGCAATGTGAGCGCGTCTACGCAAAATCAGGCACTGGCTGCAATACTTTTTCTATATAGCGTTCTGGGCGTGCAATTGGGTGACATCAATGCTGTGCGCGCTCGCAAATCTCAACACTTGCCAACCGTTCTAACACAGGATGAGGTGATGCGCCTGCTGGAACAGTTGAATGGTATTTATCGGATTATTGGGCAGTTGCTCTACGGCGGCGGTTTACGGTTGATGGAATGCCTGCGATTGAGAGTGAAGGAAATTGATTTTGAGCGCCGAACTCTGACATTACGCGATACGAAATCCAATCGTGACCGAGTGACATGCCTGCCCGATTCCGTCATCCCGGCCTTGAAACTGCATCTGGCGAAAGTGAAGGCGCAACACGACGAAGACCTTGCTAACGGCCGCGGCGAGGTGGACT
>Ga0247727_10004511_pt1 | contig 29428 bp, 24 predicted proteins | sample WisWelCaveWW1625_FD_202498 | JGI IMG/M metagenome (GOLD analysis project Ga0247727, IMG submission 202498) | Biofilm microbial communities from Wishing Well Cave, Virginia, United States - WW16-25 | ecosystem: Environmental > Aquatic > Deep subsurface > Groundwater > Cave microbial mat | place...
GCCGAGGACGTTTCATCCGAGGGTGATCAAGCTCGAGCCGGGCCTCGAGCTGCGCTGGCTCGAGCGGCTCGGGATGCCCGGCCTCCTCGACGGCGAGCACTGCTTCATCGTCGAGCGGTTCCGCGCGGACCGCGTCCGGTTCTTCCAGCGAGAGATCTTCCGGGGCGCGCTCGCCGGGATGCTCGGCGGGACTCTCGAGGCGACGCAGCGAGGCTTCGAGGCGATGAACCGGGCGCTCAAGGCCCGGGTGGAGGGGTGAACGACCACGTCCCCGATTCAAGAGGATCCAGGCCCGCCCGACAACACTACTTTTCGCCAGTGATCGGCGCTGTCTCATCCGCATGACGGCGCGGGTCACCCGCGTCAGGCAGGCTGTCGCCGCGCCCGTCGGCCTCCCCGAACTTTCGCGCGCGCCAGACTGACCAGGACTCGGAGTGCATCGTTCACCGACTTCGCGTCGGGGAACGCCTCAGCGACGTCAGGGTCAAGAAGAATAACGTTACTTCCAGCGATCGCCCGCGCATAGTACTTGCCGCGGACCGGATTCTTCAGCGACGCCAAGTCGTACTCGCTTCGCATCTCGTCGCTGCGCCTAGAACTCGCCTTCTTCGTAGCCATGGATCTCCCTTCGTGTCGCACAACGAGCGCTGATGATCCGAACCGTCTCGCCTCGCTCACCAATCGAAACGAACAGCACCCGGCCCGCGGTCGAAGCGCCAACCGTGATGTACCGGTATTCATCTGTCGAGTGGTCCGGATCATCGAACGTCATGGCCAACGGATCGAGGAACACGGTCGTCGCCTCGACGAACGACACACCGTGCTTCTTGTGATTAGATTCGGCCTTTTTGGGGTCCCACTCGTACTGCACCCACGCATTCTACCGCCTGCGGCTCGCCCGCGTCTTGAGCGGTGCTCCGCCCTGCCAACGATGCGCCAAACCCGCGGCAGGCGGGCGCAGACGCCGGTTCGGCGTGAGCCTGCGGCCTCCGGCGGATTCACGCGTTAGGCACCCCTCCTGCGGTTGCGATGAGCTCTGCCATAGGCCGCAAGTGCGATGTGCGGTATCAGGAACCACGCAACGGCGTTAGCGATGGCGGCTGGCAGCGTGAGGGGTCCGGAGTAGTCCGCGCCCTCGCTGTCGAACCACGCCTCCATGAATGGCATGCCAACCACGCGTCCTAGAGATTCCGGACCACCCTCGGGGTATGCGCGGTAAGGGTAGCCGAACGCTGTCGGCCACGCGAGGACACAAATGGCCATGAACAAGCCGACGCCGACAACGATCCAGCGAAGGAGGTTCCACTTCGGCGGGACCTGCCCCTGAGGAACGACGCGCCAGACGAACCAGACAGCGACGATCCCGACTGCCAAAACCGCTAGCCCAAACGCGGCGAGTACGAGGATCAGCATCCTACAGGGGTGCCAACTACATGTCGGGACAACTCGGTAAGAAGATACGAAAACAGTGCCCTCTACGACCGCCGCTCCGCGGCCTCTACCGCCGCGCGCAGCTTCTTCATCCTGACTTCCCGCTCGCGGACGAAGCGCTCGATCCCCAGGAGGACGTGCTTGGACGACAGGTGCGCCTCGTCCACGACCTCCTCCACCGTGCCACCGGTGCGCCACCGGTCGTCCCAGTCGGAGGAGAGGGAGTACTCGGCGACGACGACGCTGTCGATCCAGTCGGCCATGAGGCGCAGCCCGCGGCTCGTGATGCACATGGCGTCCCATCGGTCGGCGAGCGACGCGATCGACTCGCGGTAGCTCGGATCCTGCAGCGCGAAGAGCTGCGGGCTGATCGCGGCGACGATCTTCACGTTGATCCCCGCTTGGTTCAGCTCCGGGAGGATCTTGACGAGGTTCGCGGTGCACGAGGTTCCCTGGATGAACACGGTGCCCATGCGGGGCCTGGCTGGGTCGAAATCTCGGATGAGGTAGGCGCCGCGCGCGGCCTCGAAGTGCGAAGCCATCCCGAGCGCTGCGCGGTCGGGGATCTCGACCGCGGGCCGCGTCAGGTGGAGCGCGACGATCGGGGCGTTCTGCCGCAGCGCCGCGCCCAGGACCACGGGGACCTCGTTGTGCTCCCAGGGATGGAGGTCGATCACGTGGCCCTTCGGGAAGAGCTGGGTGACGCCCGGCTCGAAGATCCCGAAGTGGGTCCGCGAGTCCTCGGCGGTCTCGGGTCCGCTGTGCCCCGCGACCCACAGGACCTTCCCGACCTTGAGCGGGCAGTCCTGGGCGAGCTGGCTGAACAGGCGCATGGGGCCGTACTTGAGGTAGCTGAACGACCCGTACGTGGAGCAGGCGGTCCAGAACCCGTTGAACTCCCGCATGGGATCGGACGCCAGGTTGACCGTGGCGGCGCCGACGGAGATCCCGGCGTTGGTGAACTCGGTGATCTGCTGGGGAAGGAGGGCACCGCGAGGGTTGGTCTCGCGCTGGTACCATCCCCAGCCCGGCATCTCCTCGAAATCCTTGGCGAACCCGATGATGCTCGTGGACTCCGCCAGATCCGCCGAGCAGACGATGAAGAGGGGCCGGCCGTATTCCTTCTTCGCGTAGGAGTTCACGAACGCGCCCCACCTGGCGAAGGCGGCGCGGTTGGGCTCTCGGGCTCCCGGCTTCGCCCATAGAGAGGCGGGGTACTTGCGGAAGTCCAAGATCCGCTCGTCCCGGAAGATCTCGCCTCCGCGCCCGCCGATGGAGAGCGTCGCGATCTGATCCGGGACCTGGCGGCCCAGATCGATCAGGCGGTCGGAGAGATAGCGGAGGAGCCCGTCGTCACGATGCAGGACGCTCATGGCTACACGGAAATTCGCCTCGATCTGCTTGCGGAGATCTGCGGCGTCCTCTGGGGCGGCCTGGTCCACACCCTCGTATTCGACGGAGTACTTCTCCATGAACTGCTTCCGAACCGTCCAGAACTCGGGGCTGTTCATCTTGTGCGGGCTGCCGTGGGACTTGTTGTCATACTTTCCGTACCCGCGCCCCTTGCGCGTCTTGACCCACACCATCGTCGGGACCCGGTCCGGGTTGTCTCCCCGCGCCCCGTCGAGCACCACGCGCAGAACCGTCGGCCATTCCATCCCGCGCTCGGTCCCCACGACGCGCCAGCCGTACGGCGCGAACCAGTCCGCAGGCGCGCCGTGAACGACCGAGGAGATGGCGTTGTCGTCGATCCCGTAGTCGTTCCAGTCCACCAGGTAGACGAGGTTGTGAAGCCCGAGCCCCCACGCGGAGTTCTTCGTCTCGTGGGAGGCGCCCGGGGTGAGGCCGCCCTCTCCCTCCATGGTGAACACCTTGACCTCGTCGCAGCCGGCGAGCTTGAGCGCGACCGCCGCTCCCGCCGATGGCGGCTGGCCGTGTCCCGAGGGGCCGGTGTTGAACTTGAGGAAGAGTGTTTTCCCCTCCATCTCGGCGTGGCCCGGGAGGCCGCCCCGACGGCGCAGCTTCATCAGGTCCTCCCAGGTGAGAGCCCACTTCCCGTCATCGGGGAACGCGAAGGCCGTCCCGCCGTCGCGCCGGTGCCGCTCGCGGAGCGATTCGTTCAGCACGGCGAGCGTCGCGTAGATGAGGGGAGCGGTGTGTCCCGCCGAGAGGATGAAGCGGTCCTGGAAGGGGCGCCACGGGCGAAGCACGTCCCACCGCATGGCACCCGACAGGAGGGTCGCCACGAGCAGGTGGACCTTCGATCGCGACCCGCCGGGATGGCCGCTCTGCCGGTAGTTCAGCATGAGGTCGATCATCTCGTCGATGAGGTCCTTCGTGACCTCCCAGTGCCCGAAGGAGGCCAGGGACTCGGCGACCAGGCGCTCCACCGTCTCGGAGCCGCTCTTCTCCACGGTGTCCTTTCCGCTCATCTCTTCCTCCGCTGGATGAAATCGGCGATGCGCCCGAGCCCCTGGTCGATGGCCTCGAAAGAGGAGGCGTACGAGAAGCGCAGGTGCTCCCCCTCGCCCTCGACTCGCGTGCCGAAGTGAGTGTCGGCGAGGACGGCGACGTCCGCCTCGTGAAGGAGGAGCTTCCGCAGCTCCTCGCTGTCCTTCGCCCCCACCATCCGGCACGCCTCGCTCACGTTCGGCCAGACGTAGAACGCTCCGCCGGGCATGAGGCACCGGAACCCCGGGATCTCGTTCAGGCCGGAGACGATGCGGCTGCGCCGCGCGCGGAAGACCTCGCGCATCCGGTCCGACGGATCCTGCGAGGCCGTGAGCGCCTCCACCACCGCGTACTGGTTCGGATGAGGCGGGCACGAGTCGGTGTTCGTGACCCAGCGCGTGAAGATCGGGGCGAGCTTGGCGTTGGCCGCATAGCCGATCCGCCAGCCCGTCATGGAATAGGTCTTGGACGCGGAGTCGGCGATGACGGTGCGCTCGCGCATCCCGGGCACGGCCGCGATGCTCTGGAAGCCGCCCTCGTAGACCAGGCCGGAATAGACCTCGTCCGAGTACACCCAGAGGTCCTCGTAGGGTGCGACGATCCGCGCGATCTCCTCGATCTCGCTCCGACCGAGCGTCGCTCCCGTGGGGTTGTGGGGGCTACAGAGGATCAGGAGCCGCGTCTTCTTCGTGATCCTTTGGCGGAGGTCGTCCAGATCGAAGTTGTATCCGCGCGCCTCGCGAAGGGGGAGCGGCACCGGAACGGCGCCGTGCGCCTGCACCTGGGCCTGATAGATCGGGAACCCCGGGTTCGGGTAGATCACCTCGTGCCCTTCGCCCGGCTCGGTGACGGACAGGATCGTGTACCCGATGAACGGCTTCCCGCCGCACCCGCATACCACCTCGTCGGCGTCCACGCCGACGCCGCGGGTGCGCGTGAAATAGTCGGCGACCGCTTTCCTCAGGGCCGGGATCCCCGGCGAGGCGGTGTACCCGGTCTTCCCCTCGGTGATGGCCCGGATCCCCGCGAGGCGAATGTGATCCGGCGTGGGCATGTCGGGCTGCCCGATGCAGAACGAGATCACGGGCTTTCCCTGGGAGATGAGCTTCTCGACCTCTCCCAGGACGACGAACGCGTTTTCGGTCCCGAGCTCGCGGGCTCGCCGGGCGATGGGAAGCACGGATCACCTCGTTTCCAAGTGCGGTGGGTCGGATCGTAACAACGAAACGCGGGGGGTTCAAGAACCGTCGGGCGAGCGGAACGCCACCTTCCCCCCGACGATGGTGTAGAGGACCCTCGTGCCGACGATCTCCTCGTCGGGCACGGTCAGGATGTCGCGGGAGAGCACCGTGACATCCGCGAGCTTTCCGGGCGCGAGCGTTCCCACGGCGTTCTCCTGGAAGGCGGCATGCGCCGCGCTCGATGTGTACGACCGGAGCGCCTCCTCGCGGGTCATCCTCTGCTCCGGGAAGAACTGGCTTCCGTCGGCGAGAGAGCGCGTCACGGAGGCGTGGAAATTCGCGATCGGGTCCACGTCCTCGACGGGCGTGTCCGTGCCGTTGCAGATCAGAGCACCAGAATCGAGGAGCTTCCTCCAGACGTAGGCTTCTTCCCGCGCCCGCTCGGCGCCGAGCCGGGCCACGACCCACGGGCCATCCGAGGTGCAGTGGATCCCCTGCATGGAGGCGATCACGCCGAGCCGGGCGAAGCGCGGGACGTCGAAGGGGTCCACGTTCTGGGCGTGCTCGATGCGCCAGCGGAGGTCCTTTTTCTCGGGATGGGCCGCGAACGTCCGCTCGTACAGGTCCAGGACCTCTCGGTTCGCGCGGTCCCCGATGGCGTGGATCGCGAGCTGGAACCCGTTTTCGATGGCGAGCCGCGCCGTTTCCTCGAGGTCGGCCATCGCGAGCGTGCTCAGGCCGGAAGTCGTGGGATCGTCGGAGTAGGGCTCGAGAAGCCAGGCGCCCCGCGAGCCCATGGCACCATCGATCTGCCTCTTGATGGCGCGAACCGTCAGGAAGCCGTTGCCGAGCCCGAGGAGCCGGTAGTGCGAGAGGCGCTCTCTGAGCTTCGAGTTCGGCTCGTTCGTCATGACCCACAATCGCATCCGGAGTCGCCCTTGGACGGCCATCTGCTTCATCCGGTCGATGGTCTCGAAGGAAGAGCCGGCATCCTGGAACGTGGTGATCCCCTTGGAGAGGCACTCCTCCTGCGCGAGCTCGATCAGGCGCCGCCCCTCCTCGTCGATCTCTTTCCTGGGACGACCCGCCCGCGCCTTCTCCATGGCCTCCGCGACTGCATCCTCCGCGTTCTCGATCAGGACGCCGGTCGGTCGGCCCGAGCGGTCGTGGAGGATCCTGCCTCCGGGCGGGTCCTTCGTGACGGAGGTGATCCCGGCCGCTTCGAGGGCCGCCGCGTTGGCGACGGCGGCATGACCGGAGGAGTGCCGGAGCAGCACGGGATTGTGGGGCGACGCCTCGGTCAGAGCGTCGTGGGTCGGGAAACCCTCGACCAGGACGTCCGGGCGCCGATCCCATTTCTCCTGATGCCACCCCCGACCGAAGATCCACTGGCCCGGCTTCGCCCGCTGGGCCTCCTCGCGGACCCGCGCCACGATCTCCTCGAACGAGCGCGTGCCGGTCACGTCGAGGTTCGTCCGGAGCCGACCGAGGCTCACGAGGTGCCCGTGGGATTCGATGAGGCCCGGCACGGCCAGGCGACCGCCGAGACGAACCACCTCGGTGGATGGCCCGACGAGTCTCTCGATCTCCCGGTCCTCCCCGATCGCGACGATGCGGCCCCCGCGCGCGGCGAGGGCGGAGACCTCGGGCCGGGCCGCATCCATCGTCACGATCTTCCCCCCGAGGAGGACGAGATCGGCGGGCTCTCTCGCAGGAGCGCAGCCGATGAGGGCGAGCGTAGGGAGGAGGATCCACATCCGGGGGCTCTGCCCCCGGACCCCCGGCATCCGCGCGAGACACAGGCCTGAAAAGCGGCCTGCGTCTCGCGCGGATCGTTCTGGTTTCAAGGTGAGGCCGGACTCATGAAAGACTGTCATGCGACCAATGCTACGACGGCGGGTGCGTGATACGATACGGGCTCACAAAAAAAGGAGTATTCGGGCATGGCGAAACGTTCTCGAGAGACGGATTCGGAGAGGATTCCCTACCAGCCGAAGGGCTCTCCCCCTTCCCGTGGAAACCAGGGCCCTCTCGTCCTCGCGGGAGTGGCGATCCTGCTGGTGCTGGGAGGTTTCAGCCTGGCCGAGGTGAAGGGGCTACGGAAGGAGCTGGGGGAGAAGGTCGCCCTGCTCGAGAACAAGATCGCCGACCTCCAGCGGAAGGTGGAAGCGGCGCCCAAGGCCCAGGCGCCGCAGCGCGGGCCCGACCCGAACAGGGTCTACACGGTCAAGACCGACGGGGCGCCGACCAAGGGGAACCCCGCCGCGCCGGTCACGATCGCCGAGTTCTCCGATTTCCAGTGACCGTTCTGCTCGAGGGTCGGTCCGACCCTCAAACAGATCGAGCAGGCGTACGGCGACAAGGTGAGGGTCGTGTGGAAGAACCTCCCGCTCGCGTTCCACCAGAACGCGCGGCCCGCGGCCATGGCGGCCCTGGCGGCGAACGAGCAGGGAAAGTTCTGGGAGTTTCACGACAAGCTGTTCACCAGCACGCAAAAGCTCGCCAAGGAGGATTTCCTCCGCTACGCCCAGGAGCTGGGGCTCGACATGACGCGGTTCCAGGCCGCGATCGCCGCGGAGAAGTACAAGGGGCAGGTCGACGGGGACGCCGCCGAGGCCGCCGCGATGGGCGTCACGGGGACGCCGTCCTTCTTCGTCAACGGGAAGTTCCTGTCCGGCGCCAAGCCGTTCGAGGAGTTCGCGAAGGTCATCAACGCGGAGCTGCAGAGGCTCAACATCCCGATCCCGGCGGGCGCGCCCAAGAGCTGAGCGGCACGACGGCGCTCACTCCAGCAGGTCCAGGACCTCGAGGGTCGCCATCTGGAAGTGCTTTCCGGCGTCGAGGCGCCGGATGAGCATGCTGGATTTGGCCCTCGCCTTCCGGTACGCCTCCTCGGGCTCGTTCGGGACTTCCCGGGCGACGAGGGTCGCCAGGTCGAACCACCAGGCGGCATCGACCAGGAACGCCATCTCGCTCTCGATCTGGACCGGGTTCGGCCGCCCCTGGCTGCTTCGCTCGATGCGGAGGGCCTGGCTCATCCCGACGATCCCATCGAGGTAGAGCCTCTCGAAGCGGGCCTTCAGGCGGACCGGCTCCTCCAGAAGAATCCGCGCGCCGGGGACGGCTGCGCAGTCGACGGTTCCGTGCTCGTCGGCCCGGAGCGGAAGCGCACCGCGCGGGATCTGGACGAGAGGCCACTTCATCCCCGTGGAGCGGATCAGGAAATCCTCGGAGGACTGCCGGGACTCCGGCGCCAGGGCGCGGAAGACGCTCAGCGCCTCGCGCGGGCTAAAGCTCGACTCGCGCCGCCGTCGGGAGTGGATCGCCGTGGCATGGGGGATGCCGCCGAGCTGTCCGAGCTCCTTGAGCGCCTCCGCGGCTGCGGTGACGTACGCGAGGCTCCCCCTCTTGATGTCATCGGTGTAGCAGAGGACGAGGACCTCCAGGGCCTCCACGAAGTCGAGGTCCGCGGGGAGATCGTGGCGGCGATAGATCTCGAGGGCTTCGAGGCACAGCCAGGACGCCTTGATCGGCTGGCCGGTGCCGATGGTGCGCAGCTGACGGGCCTCGGCCAGGTGCCCCCGGATGTCCCCGGGCGAGAAGTCGGGGCGCGGAGGGAGGGGCGCCGGCCCGTCTTCTCCCGGAGTGCGCATCAGCTCGTCGAACGACGACATGACTCCTCCTCCAAGCCCGCTATCCGGCGAGCCACAAGACCCAGGCCGCGGCGAGCGTGAGCGCGCTCGCGCCGCCGTAGCAGACGGTCGCGATCAGGGCGTTCAGATGATAGAGCTGGAGGCCGTCGTACAGGGTGTACCGGAAGCGGTGCGCCCAGTGGAAGAGGGAGAGAAAGACCAGGACGAAAGAAACGAGCCGCGCGAGGGGGGAGTGAACGATCTCCCGGAACTCGCCCACGCCGCGGATCGTCACCCATCCGAGAGGGCCGGCGAGGGCGGTCAGGAAGAGCAGGGCGGGAAGCACGAGCGCGGCGAGCATCCCTCCCGAGCTGAAGAGCGCCCAGAAGAACGGCTCCCTCGATCGCTTCATCGTCCCGTCCCCACGAGAACCCACGCGACCGCGGCGGATGCGAGGAGCCAGGCGGCATAGTGCCCGGCGAGAACCGCGCCGCTCGGCACGCGCCTTCCTCCCAGGCGCATCGAAAGGGCCCGCGGGGCCAGGTTCAGCCACGTCACGCTGTGGATCAGGAGGAACAGGAGCGCGATCCCGTGGAAGGCGAGCACGGCCGGGGTGCGGAGCCAGGCCTGAAGACGGGACCAGGACTCCTCGCCACGCGCGGCGCACGCGATCTGGGCGAGAAAGAAGAGCGCGGCGTACCCGACGGCGAAGCTCGTCAGCTCCCGCGTGATGAACTTGGTGTAGTTCCACTTGCGTAGCCACCAGAAGATGGGCATCCGCTCCCGGTGCCACTTGGGGTGGAAGGTCGTGCGCCTCGCGTTCACCGCTTCCTCCACGGCAGGAGGGCCGATTTGAACCACTCGATCGTGCTCGTGACCTTGTGCCGCTGGATCGCCCCCGCGGGATCCACGTGCTTGGGGCAGACGACCGAGCACTCGCCCACGAACGTGCAGCACCAGACCCCGTCCTGCGAGGACAGGATCTCCTCCCGCTCCGAGGCTCCCTGGTCGCGGTTGTCCAGGTTGTACCGCTGGGCCAGGGCGATGGCGGCGGGGCCCACGAACTCGGGCTCCAGGGGGTAGATCGGGCAGGCGGAGTAGCACAGGGCGCAGTTGATGCACATGCTGAGCTGCTTGTACCGCTCCAGCTCGTCCGGGGTCTGCAGATACTCCCCTTCTGACAGGGGCTTGTCTTCTTTTCGGATGATCCACGGCTTCACCCGCGCGAGCTTGTCGACGAAATCCGTGACATCCACCACGAGGTCGCGGATCACCGGGAAGTGGGCGAGGGGCGCCACGCGCACCGGGCCTCTCGGCAGGTCCCTGAGATAGGTCGCGCACGTGAGGGCAGGCTCGCCGTTCACCGTCATCCCGCAGCTCCCGCACACCCCCATCCGGCAGGCCCACCGGTAGGACAGCGTGCCGTCCACCTGGTCCTTGACGTAGTTCAGGACGTCCAGGACCATCCACTCGGGCTGGCAGGGGACCTCGAAGCGTTCCCAGGTCGGCTCCCCCTCCGTCTCGGGCCGGTAGCGCTGCACCTCGAGCGTCACGGTTTCGGCCACGGCTTCCTACCTCCCGTAGACCCTTTCCGCCGGAGGCCAGCGGGTGATCGTCACCGGCCGCAGCTCGATGCGCGGGGGAGAGCCCTCCACCCGGTGCGCGAGCGAGTGGGCCAGAAACCTCTGATCGTCGCGTCGTGGGAAGTCGGTCCGCTGGTGCGCGCCCCGGGATTCGGTTCGATGGAGCGCCGAGTGGATGATCGCCTCGGCCACGTCCACCATGCACTCGAGCTCGAGCGCCGAGACCAGCTCGGTGTTGAAGGTGAGACTTCGATCGTCGAGCCGCAGGTGTCCTAGACGCTCCCGGATCTCCCGGATCCGGGTCGCCGCGGAGGCGAGGCCCTTCTGGTCCCTGTAGATTCCCGCCCCCTCTTCCATGGCGCGCTGCATCTCGGTCCTGAGGGCGGCCATTCGCTCCGTTCCACCCGATCGCTCGAGCCAATCGCCCCGGAGGTGCCGTTCCTCTTCGAGAGCGACCCCCAAAGCCGCCTCTCCGGGCGGGGGCTGCTCCGAGGCGTACGCCGCGGCGGCCTTTCCGGCGCGAGCGCCGAACACGAGGATCTCCGTGAGCGAGTTCGATCCCAGCCGGTTCGCCCCGTTGATGCTCACGCACGCCGTCTCCCCGGCGGCGTACAGTCCCGGGAGCGAGGTCGCGCCTTCGAGGTCGGTTGCGATGCCTCCCATCATGTAGTGGACCACCGGTCGCACGGGGATGAGGTCCCGGACCGGATCGATCCGCTCGTACTTGAGACACAGCTCGCGCACGAACGGGAGCTTGGTGTCGATGACCTTCGCGCCGAGATGCCGGATGTCGAGATGGACCACGTCTCCGTGAGCGGTCTTGAGCGTCCGTCCTTTCTCCATCTCCTGCACGAAGGCCTGGGAGAGGCGGTCGCGAGGGCCGAGCTCCATGGATTTGAGCACGGGCCTGGGCTCCGGCTTTCCCAGGTCGTAGTCCTGGAGGTACCGGTAGCCGTCTCGGTTGACGAGCCATCCCCCCTCGGCCCGTGCCGCCTCGGTGATCAGGATGCCGGTGAAGGGGAGCCCCGTCGGGTGGTACTGGACGAACTCCATGTCCTCGAGAGGGACCCCGGCGCGATAGGCCAGCGCCATGCCGTCGCCGGTCTTGATGTTGGCGTTGGTGGTGAACGGAAAGACACGCCCGCATCCTCCCGTCGTCAAGATCACGGCACGGGCCAGGATGCCGTAGACCTTTCCCGTGGCCATCTCGATGGCCACGACTCCCTGACATCTCCCCTCGTGGACCAGGAGCCGCGTGACGAACCACTCGTCGTAGCGCGTGATGCTGCCGTAGCGGAGGGAGGTCTGAAAGAGGGTATGGAGGAGATGAAACCCGGTCTTGTCCGCCGCGAACCAGGTTCGCTCGATCTTCATGCCCCCGAACGGGCGGACCGCGATCCGTCCGTCTTTCTCCCGGCTCCACGGACAGCCCCAGTGCTCGAGCCGCAGGAGCTCCTCGGGCGCCTCGCGGACGAACGCCTCGACCGCGTCCTGATCGCACAGCCAGTCTCCGCCGGAGATCGTGTCGTGCGCGTGCGCGTCCAGGCTGTCGCCGGGCTTGATGACGGCCGCCGCCCCTCCCTCGGCCGCCACGGTGTGGCTGCGCATCGGATAGACCTTGGAAACGACCGCGACACTCAGGTCGGGGCGGCTTTCGCCGAGGGCGATGGCCGCGCGCAGCCCGGCGCCTCCACCTCCCACCAGAATCACGTCGTGGCGGAGCGAGTCCATCCTTCCTCCGATCGGATCGCGGGATCGTACTCCAGGCCCGAGCACGCCGGCAACGGGGACAATGTCCCCCTTCAGCTCAGAAGCCGCGCAAGGTGCTCCAGGGGAACCTCGAAGTCCCCAAGGCTGCGCCGCTTGCGATCACCCAGCCCGATGAGCGATCGATATCGGATCCCCATCTGGCGGCTCAGCACGAAGTAATGGCTCTGGCCCGTCATGTCCGGCGGGAACAGCTCGATGACTCGCGTGCCGGGGTCGCAGAAGACGAGGTTCGCGAGGCCCGAGCCGTGGGGAGCCACGACGACCCTGGCACTCCGGAACCATCGCGCCTGCTCGGTCACCGTGTGCCGCTCCGGATGAACCGTCTCGAAGCCGGAGCGCATCAGAAGAGATTCGAGCGCGTCGTGGTTCGCGATGCGGCGCCGGGAGGCGCCCTGTCGGCTCACGTAGAGCCGTTCCGGTCCCGGGCGTTGCGGCCCGGCCGGCTCCTCGAGAAAGCTACGCCGCAGGAACTCGCACGCCCAGCGGGGAGGGAACCCGCTCGTTCCGGGATAGGACGGGAGGACCAGTCGCTCGCAGACCAGGTGGCGCAGCCGATCCGTCTCCACGATCCGGCTCGCGTCGATGCGGAAGCGAGCGAGGGTTTCGCGCTGGTACCCACGGTCGAAGGAGTTGACCGCGAAGCGATCGAGCGCGTCGAGGTCGATGCCGGCGGCCTCGAGGAGCGCGATCCGCGGGAGGACGTCGAAGAGCCAGTGATAGTAGGTGTTCCCCGCAGGGGCGGCCAGGACCGCCGTCGTCCCGGCGAGGTGCTCGGGTCGGGGCAGCCAGGCGCGGCCCATCACAGCGTGATCCTCGGGGCCGCCGCCGATGTGCGCCGATCCCTCCGCGATGACCCGGCCGTCCGCGCCGATGACCGCAATGCCCCGGCCGTAGAGACGGCAGTGGGACAGGCGAGCTGCAAAGGTCACCGGGAACTCGGGGACACGGATGTCCGCGAAGAGCGGGGACGCGGATCCTGCTGCGTCGGGCTCGGGCGGGATCGGAGCCCGCCCGGCGGAGTGGACCTCGTGGTAGGACGTCCATCCGTCGTGCGCGTGCTCGCGCGCGTAGTCCCGGCAGGAGACGATCTCGTTCCGGGGCAGACGAGAGATCCGGCGGTACCAGGAAGAAGACCGGAGCCGGCGGAGAATCGGCGACCGTACGCGCCTCTTCAAGTTGCGAGCGACCGCGCGAAGGCGGGGGAAACGCGACAGCATGGCCCCCATTCTAGAGAAACGGTGACAGCAACCGAAACCGGCCGTCTCCGGCTGCGTACAATCCGGCATGGGAGCGCTGTCGGTAGAGAAGATCCGGCCTGGAATGTGGCGCTGGAGCGCGCCTCACCCGGACTGGAAGCCGGAGAAAGGGGGACCCGGCGGCTGGGAGCAGAGGGTCGGCTCCCTCTACTACGAGGCGGCGGAGGCGGTGGTGCTCATCGATCCCCTTGTCCCCCCCGCGGAGACGTCGGAACGCGATCGCTTCCTCGCCTCGCTCGATCGCGACGTGACGCGTGCGGGTCGACCGGTGGCCATCCTGCTGGCGAACCACTACCACGTCCGAAGCGCGAGGGAGCTGCACGAGCGCTATCGGGAGACGCCCGGGGCGAGCGTGTGGGCGCACGAGACGGGGCGGGGCGACGGTCCGGTGACGCACCGTTTTCTCGAGGGCCGGGTCCTTCCCGGCGGTCTCCGAGCGTTCTCGCTCACGGGATTGAACCCGGATGAAGTGGCCTTCTACGTGCCCGAGCACCGCGCGGTCGTGGCCGCGGACGCGATCTTGGGCGCGGGGGGAGGGAAGCTCCGCGTTGCTCCGGCATCGTGGGCGGAAGCGGGGGAGGAGGGGCAGTCGAGATACCGCGACCTGCTCCGTGGCGAGTTGCGGCGCCTCCTCGACCTGCCCATCGACATGGTCCTGGTCTCCCACGGCGAGTCGGTCCTCGAGAACGGCGGCGCCGCTCTCGCGGCCGCCCTCGATGCCCCTGCCTGGGGGGAGTGACTGCCGGACGAGTCACGAGAGGGCCTGGGCGAGGTCCTCGACGAGATCGTCCGGGTGCTCGAGCCCCACCGAGATCCGCAGGAGGTTCTCCGGCGTGGCCGTTCCCTCGGGCTCGATCGAGGCGCGGTGCTCGATCAGGCTCTCGACCCCGCCCAGGCTCGTGGCTCGGGTGAACAGCCGGACGTTGGCCGTCACTTCCATCGCCCGCTCGCGCCCGCCACGCACCTCAACCGACAGCATGCCGCCGAACCGGGACATCTGCCGGGCCGCGACGGCATGTCCCGGATGGGCCAGGAGTCCGGGGTAGTGCACGGCCTCCACCGCCGGATGGGAGGCGAGGAATCGAGCGAGGGCGAGCGCGCCCTCGGACTGGGCACGCACGCGCAGCGGCAAGGTGCGGATCCCCCGCTGGACGAGCCAGCACTCGAAGGGAGAGGGAACCGCCCCGCCCGTCCCCTGGATCTTCCGGAGCCTGCGGAATAGATCGCTCTCTTCCCGCGCGATGACCGCGCCGCCCAGGGCGTCGCTATGGCCTCCCAGGTACTTGGTCGTCGCGTGCAGGACCAGGTCCGCGCCGAGCTCGAGCGGGCGCTGGAGGAGCGGTGTGGCCCACGTGTTGTCACACGCGCAGAGGGCGCCGGCGGAGTGGGCGATGGCGGCGATCTGTGCGATGTCCGAGATCTTGAGGAGAGGGTTCGAGGGCGTTTCGATCCAGACGAGTCGTGTGTTCGACTGGAGCGCGCCCTCGACGTTGCCGGGTTCGGCCATGTCCACGAAGGCGGCTTGAAGCCCCCAGCCCGCGAACACCTCCCGGAGGAGCGCTCCGGTCCCGTAGTAGACGTCCTTCGGGGCGATCACGTGATCGCCGGGTGCGAGGCACTGGAACACGCACATGGCCGCGGCCGAGCCCGAGGAGAACGCCGCCGCGCCGGCCCCTCCCTCGAGGGCGGCCAGACACCGCTCCAGCGAGTCCCGGTTCGGGTTCCCCGGACGCGAGTAGACGTACCCGTGCGGGTAGCTCCCGTCTTCCCGTCGCTCGAAAGTCGTGGAGAGGTGGATCGGGAGCGTCACGGCTCCCGTGGCCGGGTCGGGCGCGCGGCCCGCGTGGACCGCCAGAGTTTCTATCTTCATCGCGAGTTTCCTCTCGGCCGTGCCGCGGGTCGGGACACTACCCGGGGCTCCTTCCGTCGTCAAGCTGGCAATCGCCGTTTGCCTCCTCCCCGGTGGGGCATACATTGAAGTGGGTGCCCTGATGCTCCTCCCGAACGGCGAAAAGAGACGCAGAATCGCCCTCCTCCGCGGCATGCTCGTGGTGGCGGTGGGCGGTCTCCTCGCCGACACGGGCGTGGGGCCCGCCGGCCCCGTTGCCCTGGCGCTGCTGGTCGCGTTCGCCCTGTCGAACGTCGCGCTTCTTCTCGTTCCGCTACGCCACGTCAATAGCTTCCGGTTCGAGATGGGAATGGGTGCGGTCGATCTGGCGCTCGTGTGGCTCGGGATCGAGCTCGCGGGGGCCGGGGCGGGCGCTCTGCCGATCTCGTGTCTCCTCATGGTTCTCGTCGTCGCGATCGGGAGCTATCGCGCGCACGCCATCGCCGGGGCCACGGCCGTGGGGGCGCTCCACGCGTGGCTCGTCCTGAGGCTCGGAGGCCCGGAGGCGTCGGCCCAGCAGCTCGTGCTCCAGACCCTGTTCCTCTCCGGGGTCGGTCTCTACTACGGCTGCCTGGCCGAGGGGATTCACTTCTTCCGGCGCAAGGAAGAAGCGGAGGCCCTGGAGCGGCGGGAGCTGGCCGTGCTTCTGGACATCCTGTCGACCGTCACCTCGTCGCTCGACCTCCGCCAGGTGACCTACGGGATCGTGAGCAAGCTCTCCTCCATCGTGCCCGCGACGCGCTGCTCGCTCCTCTACGTGGACCAGGACGGGAAACGCGGCCACGTGCTGGCCTCGCACGAAGCCCCCTCGGTCAACATGCTCGAGATCGACCTGAACAAGTACCCCGAGATCCGCCGCGCCATCGAGAAACGCGAGACCATGGTCATCCAGGACCTTCTTCACGATCCGGTGATGTCGGAGGTTCGCGAAGTGGTGCGCAGCCTGGAGTTCCAGTCGATGATCGTGGTTCCCCTGACGTACGGCGACGAGTTCCTCGGCACGCTGTGCCTGAGGACCGCCCGGGCGTGGCGCGGGTTCAGCGATTCGGAGATCAAGGTCTGCACCGCGGCCGGACGCGCATCGGCCAACGCCCTCAAGAACGCGATCCTCCATCGCAAGGTTGTCGAGCAGTCGGCGGACAACCGGCGGATGGGGGAGAAGCTGAGCCGGATCCTCAACCACTCGCCCGAGGTGATCCTGACCACGGACAACGACGGGCGGATCACCGAGATCAATCGCGGCGCGGAGCGCCTCCTCGGCTACACGCGGGAGGAGATCCTGGAGAAGCCCTGCACGGTTCTTCTTGCCGACCCGCAGCAGACGGATCTCGTGGCGAAGGTCCGGTCGGCCGGCGTGCTGTCCAACCATCCGTGCGTCCTGCGCAGAAAGGACGGGTCCACGGTCGACACGGAGGTCAACCTGTCCGTCCTCAGGGACGAAACGGACCAGGTGGAGGGAGCGGTCTGGGTCGGCCGGGATGTCACCGAGCTGAAGGCGGCGCAGCTCCAGCTCCTCCAGGCGGAAAAGCTCTCCACCATCGGTCAAGTCATCTCGGGAGTCGCCCACGAGCTGGCCAACCCGCTCAGCGGCGTTCTCGGATACTCGCAGCTCGTGCTGGCCCGCCACGGCGCCCATCCGGCCATGCGCGAGGTGGAGCGAATTCACGAATCCGCGCTGCGCTGCCAGAAGATCGTCAAGAACCTTCTGTCCTTCGCCCGCGCTCACAAACCCGAGCGCCGGTTCCTTGGGGTCAACGGGATCCTCGAGAAGACTCTGGACCTGAAGCACTACCAGCTCCAGGTGAACAACGTCCAGGTGATCCGGGAGATGGATGCGAGCGTCCCGATGACGATGCTCGATTTCCACCAGATGGAGCAGGTGTTCCTGAATCTGATCAACAACGCGCAGCAAGCCATGAGCGGAAGGCCGGGCCGGCTCGTCGTGCGGACACTTCTCCAGAACGAGAAGATCCACGTGGAGATCGAGGACAGCGGCGACGGGATCGACGAGAAGACGATTCCGAGGATCTTCGACCCATTCTTCACCACGAAGCCTCTGGGTGAGGGAACGGGTCTGGGCCTGTCGGTGTCGTACGGGATCGTGAAGGAGCACGGCGGGTCGATCTACGCGCGCAGCCGCCCGGGGGAGGGGACCACGTTCGTGATCGAGCTTCCGGTCTGGCGAGGGACCGCCGAGATCGATCCCGGCCAGTCCCGACGTCCCGAGGCCTCGCCGGCGGACAGCGCCGCGGGAAGGCACATTCTGGTGGTCGATGACGAGCCGACGGTCGTGGATCTTCTCGTGGAAGTTCTCGAGGACGCGGGGTACCGGGTGGACACCGCCGGCAACGGCGCCGAGGCGTGCCGGAAGATCCGCGCGAGGGCCTTCGACCTGGTGATCAGCGACGTGCGCATGCCTCAGATGGACGGCATGGACCTCTACCGCAACATCCTCTCCTTGCGGCCAGAGATGAAGGACAGGGTGATCTTCGCGACCGGGGACCTCATCGGGGAGGACACGGTGCGGTTTCTCGCCGAGGTCCACGCCCCGACCGTGCCCAAGCCACTGGACATCTCCGAGGTGATCCGGGCCGTGCGCGAAGCCCTGGGGCCGGCGGCCGAGGTGCCTGCCGCCACGGCCTAGAGAAACGGTGACAGCAACCGAAACTCGCTCGCGAGAAAGTCCTGTTCCTCGACGCTGGACGGGTTTCGGTTGCTGTCACCGTTTCTCGGGACGCTGCGCTTCGATGAGGAGCCAGACCGCGGGAGCGAGGACCCCCGCCATCGCCAGCGCGCCGTGAAACCGGTACGCTTCGGATGCCTGCATCAGCCGGATTCCCGCGGCCCCTCCCAGCCCGATCCACGTGCCGAGAAGCCACGCCAGGGGGTTGTCCCGCAGGAAGAAGACGACCACGGCGATCACGAGGCCCAGAACCACCGCGAGCGTCAGGGCGGCGGCGAGATACTCCGGTAACGTGCGGGCCGTCGCAGGAAGGAACGAAGCGACGCACAGGGCTGCGAGCGCCGCGCGCCAGGCGGGGCTTCGGAGGTAGGTCGTCAGCACGCCGGCGAGGATCGCGCCGAGGCCGGCGACGAAGAGAGCCGATGTGGCGGAGTTGGCCAGCGAAAAGAGAAAGGGGATCTTCGCTTCGACCCCGGTTGGCCCCGAGATCCCCCGGATGAGGCTCCCGCCAGGAACGACGATCTGGAGGAGCCGCGCAATGACCGGTGCCCCAAGCGCGAGACAGAGAACCGCCACGCCCGAAACGAGCGCATCCCGTGCGTAGAGAGAGCGATTGCCCCGGCGAAGCATGCTGACGGCGGCGGGATGGAGCGCGCCGGCGAGGCCCGCGACGAGGGCGGCGGCGACGAACGCCGCGATCGCCGCCAGGAAACTCCCGACCAGGATCACGACGAGGTAGCTGGCGGCGGGGATCGACGTGGGGTACCGCGTCCATGCGCTGTCGAGGGAAAGCGCCGACCGCACCAGGGTGGCCGCGGCGACGAGGCCGCCGGCCGGCAGGGCCCACATCCACGCGATCTCTCCGGCACGGATCCTGGCGATCAGCAAGACCAGCGCGAACCCGGAGAGGAGCGCCAAAAACGGGAGCTTCAGCCAGCGGAGCGTCACGGTGAGGGCCGTATCCTTTTCTCTCTTTCGCCGCCACTCCTCGGGGATCCAGACGCTCCGCGTCCAGGAGCCGACGACGTCCCCCTGAACCACGACCTCTTGCCGGAGCCTCGCTTCTCCCGCCCCCTCCTCCCGAAACTCGAACGTAAGGGTGTGGTCGCGTCGCGCTTTCTCGTCTTTTTCCGTCTGCTCCTTGATGACTCCCGCCGATGGGTCCACGCCGCGCCCCTCCAGGAACGCTTCGGCGATCGCGAGCGCACTCTCCTTGGGAACGGTGGGGCCGGGCGCGCTCTCGAGAAGGGTGCGGCTGAAACCGACCACGTCTCCCGTGGTGGGATCCACCGACACCCAGAACTCCTCCTTCTGCCCCGGGACGAAAAACCTCGCACGCCACAGCGGCGTGGGCACCAGCTTCTCGTAGAACCTCCTCGCGACGCCGAGCCCTCCCGTCTCGAGGAGGTAGGCCGCCGCCGCCGGGTCGGTACGATCGAGGATACCGACCGCGCTCCGGTAGCCGGAGGCGTCGAATCCGTTGTCTCCCAGGAACGCGGCGGCGATCTCCCGGGCGGTCTCGCGTGTGGCGCCGAACCGGAGCCAGTCTCCGAAGCGTTCGAGGGGAGCCGACCCGAGGATGACCAGTCCTACCGCCGCGGCAAGCCCCCAGGCGAGCCGATTCGCGGGAAGGGGACGATACGAAGGGGCGGGGGTCTGGGTCGCGGCCGCGATGGGCGCGGGCTCCGGCGGCACCCCCTCGTCCTCGTTCGTCACGTCCGGGACGAGGAAGCCGCCCTTTCGCCAGTACGCCCAGGCCGCGGCCAGGAAGAGCAGGAGGAAGACTCCCGCCGAGAGGCTTCCGGAGATCCTGTAGTACAGGTTCGGCGAGCGGACCAGGACGAAGGCCGTGTACAGGGCGTCCACCGAGAAATGGCAGACGACGACCGCGATGATTCCGAACCGCAGGAGGACGATCCCGAACAGGATCCCCGCGATCCCGACCTCGAGCCCGCGAATCCAGAACGGCTGGTTCGGATAGCCCGCGTGGCCGAACCCCCAGATGAGCGCGGATACGACGACGGCCGCCGCGGTGCTCCGGAAGATCCGCTCGAAGAACGGGATCGAGAACATCCGCGAGATGAACTCCTCGGAGATCGCCGGAAGGAATCCGAAGAACAGCACGTAGACCCAGGGAAACGCCGTGGAGAGCAGGTCGCCATACGGGACATCCCGGGGGGACCAGGCGCCCAGGGCGTTGGCGATGATGTAGAAGATGTTCTCGTAGGCGAAGAAGACGAAGGTGAGGGTGATCCCGACGAGCGACGCAACGAAGAACTCCCTCGTGCGCAGCGCCCTCGCGCGCAGGATCGAGGTCAGGGAGAGCATCCGCGGGAACCTCTGTCGGTAGGCCGGCTCGCCCGAGGCGGAGAACAGCAGGATCGCGACGCCGGTCCCGAGCCCCGCCGCAAGGGCCCGCAGGATCTGCTCCAGCAGGAATCCCGCGTAGGATCGGGTGGTGTCGTAGGCGTAGAGCGCGGAGGGAAGGTTGTTGAGCTCGGACAGGGTCATGAGCACGAACATGACCGCGCCCAGGATCGCCGCCGCCTTCCACTTCACGTCTCCGCGCCGGAGGCGCAAGACCAGGTACACGAGCATGGCCAGAATGGTGAGGAAGAGAAAGACCGAGTCGATCAGGCTGGCGGTCTCGTTCTTCGAGCGGAGCTTCTCGTAGTCCCGGATCCAGGTGTCCGGCACCTTGAGGTGCTCGCCGTAGCCCGTCACGAGATCCCCGGAAACGGTCACCGCGAGCCGGTAGTCGGCCCCCTGGACCTCGCTGTCCTCGACCCTCCAGGCGAACGCGTGGTCGGTGCGGTGAGGCCGCTTCTCCTGCGCGTGCTCGACGAACGCGAGGGTGTCGAGCGGGCGGCCCATCGTCTCCGCCAGGAACGTCTCCGCCGTCCTCAGCGCATCGTCGGCGGTGAGGTCCGCTCCCGGCGCGTCCTCGGCGAGAAGGTGCTGGAAGCCCACGACCTCTCCCCTGGTCGTCACCTCGACGCCCATCTCTTCCTTCTGGAGGGGCCGGAACCAGCGGTGCTTCCAGCGCCACAGCCGTACCGTCGTCTCGAGAAGCCGGTTGGACTCCTCGACGCCGAGCTCCCGCTCGAGGAACGTCTTTTCCAGGTTCTCGAATCCGAAAACTGCGCCGTGCCGGTAGCCCGCCGGGTCGAGCCCCATTTTCCGCAGGAAAGTCTCGGCCACGGGGGCCGAGCTCTCCCTCGTCACGCGGAATTCGATGGAGGCCTCCGGGAACGCGAAGAAGTAGTACCGGGCCCCGACGAAGAGGGAGACGATGGAGATGGCGATGCACGCCAGGATCAGGCGGCGATCGTTGCGACCGAGCTTCTCAAGGGTCATCGCGGGCTCCTGCGGGCGACCCGACGATGCCACAGGAAGCCCCCGAAAGGAAGGACGCGAGGCGATGATAAGATCACGGGCATGTCCCAGCTCCTCACAGGGAAGATCCTTCGAGCGCTCCAGGGGGTGCCCGAGATCGCGGTGCTTGTGCTCTTCGGATCCCGTGCGGCGGGGGCGGCGAGGCCAGACAGTGACCTGGATGTCGCGCTTCTCACCGCCGCTGGCGATCCGATCTCCCGGAGGAAGCTCCAGCAGAGGGTCGCGGTCGCGGTTGCCGATCTCGCCCCGGAGGGCCGCGTGGACGTGGTGTTCTTGGACGAGGCGCCCGACCTGCTCCGTCAGCGCATCATGGAATCCGGGCGGGTCCTTCTTTGCAAGGACCCGGCGCTGTGGCGGATGTGGCGCATCCGGACGATGCGCGAGTTCGGGGACAGGGAGCCTGTGCGACGCCTGATGCGCGAGAGACAGCGCAGACGGCTTTTGAGAGGAGCCGAAGGTGGTCGATCGGGACGCGCTCTCCGCTCGCTTGGACGCGTTGGAAAGCTACCTCGCTGAGCTACGGACGTTCGGCGGGCGCACTCGCGAGGAATTCGTGCGCGAGCCCGCGCTCCACCACCTCGCGGAGCGATACTTGCAGCTCGCGTGCGAGTGCGTGCTGGACGTCACGCACCACGTCATCTCGGACCAGGGATATCGCCAGCCCGTGAGCTACAAGGACGCCGTCGAGGTGCTCCAAGAAGAGGGCGTGCTCGAGGAGGAGCTCACCGAGCGACTGAAAAAATGGATGGGCTTCAGGAACGTTCTGGTCCATTTCTACCTGAACGTGGACCACGGAAGGTCCTACGACGCCATCCGCGATGATCTGGGGGATTTCCACGCGTTCGCCCGGCAGGTGGCCCACTTGCTCGAAGAACCTGGGCCCTGAGGCCTCAGGGACACCCGTTGTTGGTCACGTGTGCTGTGATCGCCGGGCAGGCGAGGGAGGCCCCGGCGTAGCTCCGCTCGGCGCCCGTGAGGGTCCGGCCCCAGCTTCCGTCGGTGGCCCCACCGTCCGTCGCGGCCACGAGAAACCAGACGTTGTTCGGGAGCGCGAGGGTGGCCGAGCCCGTCGGAGGGAGAGAGCAGATCCCTCCCGTGAACGTCGTGTAGCTCCCGATCGCGCCGCGGTAGACGTTGACGGCGGTGGCGGGGCACCGGGTCGCGTCCCAGGTGATGACGACATCGCTCCCGCTCCGCGATGCGCGTAGCGGCACTCCCGGCACCGCGGCGCCGTCGGGCACGGGCGGCGGCCCCGTGCCGAGGGACGTGCAGGCGTCGGGGACGAGGGTCTGGGTCACTCTCACGTCGTCGATCCACCAGTTTCCGGTGGGGTAGAAGTAATCCCCCGACACGTGGAAGCGGATCCTCACGTCCCCGCCTCCCCAGTTCGCGAGGGATGCGCCGTACGCAAGGTACGACGGGGCGACGGACGTGAAGTACGTCATGCCGTCCAGGGTCGAGGTGCAGTTGATCAGCGTGAAATCGACGAACGTCGGGTAGTCGGGAGCGAGCGGCAGGCGCGTCCAGTTGTCGAACGCCGGTCCCGTCGCGATCTCGACCTGGCCGATCGACCCCTCGGCTCCGAACAAGCCCTCGGGGTCGAACTCGAGGTCGTGGCGCGTCGCGAAGGACAGCAGCGGCCCCTGGCCTGGATCGGCCAGGGTCAGTGGCGGCGTCGTCAGGTCCGCGCACACCCCCTCGGAGCTGGCCACGGTGTACACCCGGGGCCCGACGTTCCCTCCCGTCGCCGCGCCGATCCAGCCCTGGGTCCCCGCGAGCTTGGCCACTCCGGTGTCCCCGGCGTCGTCGCCGAAGGTCCCGATGATCGGGGGCCCGTCAGGAGATGCCGAGACCTCGACCCCGTTCGCGTCCTCGTTGCCGCCGCCGCACGGGCCGGCGTGGCCGCTCGTCCTGTCCTCGGCGCGCACCGAGTAGTAGTACGTCGTGCCGCTCGCCAGCGCCGCGGCGTCCGTGTATCCGGTCCCGATCACACACCGGGCGATGCGGTTCCCGGGGCCCGGAGTGAACCCACCCGTCGGGCTGCGATAGACGTTGTAGCGAACGTCCCCGAGGCATCGGGTCGTGGCCGGATTCCAGGAGAGGGTCACGGCGCACGCCGGGTTTCCCGCGCTCGCCGCGTCCGTGACCCCCCTGAATTCGGGGGGGAGAGTGCACTCCCCCGTGGGCACGACGTCCGCGCAGGGAGAGCGGGGCGACACGCACGCCGCAGCCGCGTCCGAAGCGGCCGTGACCTGGTAGCTGTAGCGCACGCCTCCCGAGACCGTCGTATCGAGGAAGGTCGTTCCCGAAAGCGCCGTCCCCACGGGCACCCACGGGCCCGCGGGACACGATCCGAAACTCCGCACCACGTTGTACCGGATCGCGCCTGGGACGGATCCCCACGAGACCTGGACCTGCTGGTCGGCGGATGTCGTGAGGGTCAGGGGTCCGGGAGCCGGAGGAGCCGCGCAGTCCTCCAGGGCGCCGCGCACGACGAGAGCGAATGGCTGCGGCCCCCACGGGACGTCGATGCCGAGGACGCGGACGATCCATCTTCCGCCAGCGGGCGAAGGGAACACGAGCCTCTCCTCGACGTTCACGCTGTCGTGGAGATCCGAGGGGCTCGACGTCTGCACCGGCGTCCCGGTGCCCGGATCGAGCGTCTGGAACCAGACGCTCCCGGACGGATCGACCACCTCGAGCTTCAGCTCGTTCACGCGCGCCGCGGCCGCGTTCAAGGCTGCGGGAAAGTCGGTCCAGACCAGGGTCGCCCGGAAGGGGGCGCCGGGGCTCACGTCGTACGCGTGGGTCACGACGCTGCCGGTCGTGATCCCCTGGCGATGATCGTCCACCCGGAGCTTGAACGGGCTCCCTCCGAACGCGAGCGTCGAGCCGAGCAGGATTCTCCCGTATCCCGCGACAAAATCCGGGGAGGGGGTCGACGCGCCCAGCGCCACCGCGCCCTCGATGAGCGTGGCCTTCAGCAGGGCCCCGGAGGGAACGAATCCCACCACCGGATTGCGCGCTCCGGCCGCGTAGAAGCCCGCGGCGTAGTACTCGCGCACGAGCGCGGCGTGCCCCGCGGCGGTGGGCGCCGACATCGACGAGCCATCCAGGGAACAGATGCTGCAATTGCTGGTCGTCGGGTTGGCATCGGAGGCGGCGGAGAACGTCCCCTCCCCCTGGGCGGCCACGGTCGGCTTCAGTCTTCCGTCGAACACGGGTCCCGGGCTCGTGAACGTCGAGGGCGTGTCCGCGCTCGCGCCGTGCCCGACCGAGCCGACGACCAGCGGATTCTTGGCGATGGCGGGAGTGCCCACCGCGACGGGAGGAGGGCAGAACTCTCCGGCATTCCCCGCCGAGAAGACCATGAGCAGGTCGGGATACGTCCACATGGCGACGTCGGCGTCGCGGGCGTACGAGTCGTAGGGCATGGTGCAGCCCGGGATGCAGTTCCCCAGAAGGTCGTGGCACGCGCCGCCCCAGGAGTTGGAGTGGATCCGGGCGCCGGCCTGGAAGGCGACGTCCGCGAGGTTCCACACGGTTCCCCCCAGGTTGTTGAGGTACTCGAGTCCATCGCCCATTTCCTCGATCACGAGCTTTGCCCCCGGCGCCTGTCCGTCCCCGCCGTTGCGGCCCGGCGTCGTGAACCCGGAGCAGTCGGCGTACGGCGCGTTGTCGCCGGCGATCGATCCGGAGGTGTGGGTTCCGTGCCCGCTCGAGCCGAGGGTCGCCGGGCACGTGTCGTCGTCGCCCGTGGGGGTCGTGGACCAGTTGTAGTAGAGGATGTCTTTTCGGCGGCTCATCGCCGGGGAGGCCGGAGGACAGGGCGCCGCCGAGCACGACGAGATGGGCGGCGGGCCGTTCACCGCGTCCCGAAAAAAACACGCTCCGTAGTCCTGCCCGGTGTCGGCGATGGCCACGATCTGCCCGCAGCCGTAGATCCCGCGGTCGAACGCGGGAGTCTGCTGCGGTGACGGACCCACGAAGGACTGATGGGCCCAGACCGCGTCCTGGTTGAGCGGCACGACGTGCCGCACCGGCTCGACGGCCTCGACTTCGGGGAGCGAGGCGACACGCGACAGCAGTTCGCGAAGTCGGGTCTCCGGCACCGTCGCCACGACCCGCCAGGCGCCTTCCTTGCCGGACGGCGCGCTCTGGACCTTGAGGCCCCTCGTCGCTTCCAGAACGCGGGTCACGCCCTCGCCGCGCTCGAGGACGATGCGCACGCTCACCGCGCCGCCCGAGGCCGTCTCGGCGCGCGCGGCGAGCTCCGGGGCGACCTTGAAGTGGGCGGGGATCCGACCCAGCCACTCCACCCCGGTGAGCTCACGGATCGAGATCTCGGAGGCCGGAGGGACACGGAGCCGGTAGCCGCGCACTGGCAGATAGTCCAGCAGCTCGGCGCCGGCCTCCTCGATCCTCCTGCGCCCATCGGGATCCAGCGGGGCGCGCGTGATCGCGACCATGTAGCGGTCGCCCCCGACGCTGGTGTCGAGCGGCGTTTCCTCGAACCAGATCGGTGAGTCGCTCTCCGGCGCCAGGGGCCGGAACGTGCCGCCCAGGAGCCTCAGCTCCAGAGCAGGCTCGGCCGCCCACGCCCGGAAGGCGCCCGAGAGCAGGAATCCGACAAGGGCGAGCAAGCCGTTCTTCGACATCTCTGTTCCTGGAGCGTCCCGGGAAAGGTACGTCCGACGCGGGGAAAAGCACGGCGCCAGGACCGAGAGGCTCCTCACCCCGCAGTCGGCGAGCACCGCCGAGCCTGTGAGTAGACAAGATCCAGTTTCCCGATAGAATCCTTGGGACCACCAGGAGGGCAGAAATGAGACCGAGAAACAGATTCGTAAGTGTCGCCGCAGTGCTCGTCGCCCTGTCGTTCTCCACGTCGCGCGCTTCGACCTGGGAGTTCGATGGAGCCCACTCGGAGGCCGGCTTCAGCGTCAGGCATCTCATGATCAGCAACGTCCGGGGCGAGTTCCACAACATCACCGGGATGGTCGAGTGGGATGAGAAAGACCCGGCCAGCATCAAGATCGACGCCGCCGTCGACGTGACCACCCTCGACACCGGGGAGCCCAAGCGAGATGCGCACCTCAAGAGCGCGGACTTCTTCGACGCCGACAAGTTCCCGAAGATGACGTTCCGATCCAGGTCCGCGTCGAGCGCCGGGACGAACCGGTACAAGGTCGTCGGGGATCTGACGATCCACGGCGTCACGAAGGAAGCGACGCTGGACGTGGAGGTGACCTCCACGATCAAGGATCCGTGGGGGAACACGAAGTTCGGGGCCGTCGCCACCGCGAAGATCAACCGGCAGGACTTCGGGGTGAAGTGGAACAAGACGCTGGACGGCGGCGGTGTCGTGGTGGGCGACGAGATCGCCATCACCATCGACGCCGAGCTCGCGATGAAGAAAGACGCCCCTCCCGCCGACAAGAAGTGAGCCGGTCCGGAGAAACGGCCATGCTGAAGCTCCACAACTTCGACCGATCCCCGTTCGGCTGGAAGACCCGCCTCGTCCTGGCCGAAAAGAAGGTCCCCTACGCCGTCGTGGTTCCGGAGAACAAGGCCCAGGACCTCGCCTTCGGGCGGCTCAATCCGTTCCGCCTGACTCCGGTGCTCGAGCTCGATGACGGGAGGGCGGTCTACGAGTCGAGCGTGATCAACGAGTTCCTCGAGGAGGCGTATCCCGAGCCACCCATGCTGCCGACGGACCCCTACGATCGGGCGCGGGTGCGGATGATCGAGGACACGACCGACCAGTACTTCCTCCCCGCGATCCGGGAGCTGAGGGAGTCCCAGTTCGACTACCAGCCTCCGTTCCTCGTGCGCAAGAAGCCCGAAGGGGTCGACCCGAAGGCCGTGCAGAAGGCGGGCGCTCGCGTTCACGAGCACCTGGCGAGGCTCGAGGGCGAGCTTGCGAGGAGAACGTGGTTCGGCGGGGAGGTTTTCTCCCTGGCCGACGCGGCTCTCGTCCCCCCTCTCCTGGGAAACCTCGTCTACCTGGGCGTCCTGCCCGACTCCCGATACCCGGGCCTCGAGGCTTGGCGCACGCGGGTGGCCTCTCGCCCTTCCTTCGCCGCGTCGAAGCCCAAGGAGCCGCTCCAGATCCGGGAGTGAAAAGGTCCGCGCGGAAGCCGTCATGGGAGATTTCGTGAAGGTGGGCGACGTGGACGACTTCCGGGGGGGTCGGGGTCGAGCCGTGAGCCTGGACGGCGTCGGGGTGGCGATCTTCAAGACCAGGGCCGGCTTCGTCGCGTTCACCGATGCCTGCCCTCACATGGGCGCTTCCCTCGCCGACGGGAGGCTCACGGGAAACAAGGTGGAGTGCGCCTGGCACGGCTGGACCTACGACGTTCGCACGGGGGAGTGCGAGACCAAGGAGTGGGCCTGCCTTCGGGTGTACGAGGTCAAGGTCGAGGGGCGCGAGGTGCTCCTCCGGAGGCCGGATCCCGAGCCCCCGGCGGAGGAGCCGCCCGATGACGATTGGATCGCCTTGGACCCGGACCGGCACTTCAAGAAGCCAGGCTCGTGAATGCTCCCCCTGGCGTGTCAATCGACCTCGACCTGAGCAGGCAGGCGCCACGACCGCTGAGCGCCCGGACGAGGGTCCCGAGCCTCCAGGAGAATCGGACGGGGAGGGAGACGCTCGATCCGCACGTTCCGGCTCTCTCCCTCCGACGCGGGCACGAAGAGCGCCGCGAGGCTGGCGCCGGGCCGGCCTCGAAGCTCGACCTCGAGACGGTTTTCTCCCTCCACGAGGTGGACGGGGAGGACGATCCGCGTGACGTTCTGATTGAACGCGTCCGGTCCGAGAATCGAAGAGCCGTTCAGGAGCACCCTGGCGGAGGAGACGCCGTCGAGGATGAGCTCCATCGTCCCTCTGCCGCCGCAGCTCTCCCACGTGGCGCTCTCGAGCACAGGCGCGCCGTGGCCGCGGAACACGACCCAAGGCTCCTCGACGGGACCGTAGTCGCACGGGACGCTGTCCTCCTCCAGCTCGATCCGGACGTTGTCGTACGCGACCCGGGACGCAAATCCAGATCCCACCGCTCCGAGAAGGATACCGAGCGAGTCGTTGGCGCGGATCTCCTCGAACGAGCGTCCCCCGACGACCGAGCCGCCATCGATCCGAAGCTCGAAATCGTAGGCGCCGTCGGGGGCGGGGACCATGGTCAGCTCGGCATGGTGCCAGGAGCCCAGGCTGAGCGCGTAGGGCACGCGCTGGCGCTCGACATCGCCAGATTCGTTCCTGAAGTCGACGATGAGAGCGCCGGCCGACGAGTCGTAGAAGATCGTGGGAAACGGCCACCGTCCGTCCGCGGGTCCCGTATCGGGGTCGTAGTCGCACGACGCGGAGATGGACACGCCGAAGCCCGCGATCTCCACGAGGTTCGTCTCGCCCGAGATCCTGAGGTCGAGGGATCCGCGAAACGTCTGTCCGGGAGCCAGAGACGGCAAGACGTACGGAGCGAAGGAGTAGTTCGCGATGTCCTCGGTCGCGAACTCGATGCTGGGCGGCGGAAGCCCATCCGAGCCGTCGATCGTCGGGACGACGTCGGGAGCGAGATAGTGACAGTAGAACGGGCTCAGGGAGCTTCCGTCGCTCTCGAAGACGATCTGCGATGAGCGGGCCGGCGGCGCGCACAGCGCGGCGCCGATCGCGAGAGGCAGCAGGACGGATCTACGCATTTGTCGTTGTGCCATGGCGGTCTCCTTGTCGTCCGCGTCGAGGCTAGCGCCGCTGCGGCAGCGGAGTCAATCGAGCACGCGCGCAATCGAGCTGGGGTATATTCGAGCATCTCTCCGGGAGGTGAGCCATGAGGATGACGCTGAAGTCGAGCCGGGTGGTCGCCGTGGTGGTTGTCGCTCTGTGTTTCATGACCCTGACCGCTGCCGGCCAGGAGAGTCTCCGAGGCCAGGTCGTGGAGGCCACCGGCCGTCCCATCGAAGGGGCCCGCGTATGCGCGTCTTTCTATTCGAGCTCGCACGAGCCGGCGTGCACCGATTCCGGTGCCGACGGCGCCACTGTGCTGCCCGCCGTCCCGCACGCCGTACACAGGGTGTCCGTGAGCGCCGAGGGGTACGCCCCGATCGAAGATTCGACCGCGCTCACACCGACGGGCGGCCCGCGCACCTGGGTGTTGAGCCCGGCCG
>Ga0247727_10004512_pt1 | contig 29427 bp, 35 predicted proteins | sample WisWelCaveWW1625_FD_202498 | JGI IMG/M metagenome (GOLD analysis project Ga0247727, IMG submission 202498) | Biofilm microbial communities from Wishing Well Cave, Virginia, United States - WW16-25 | ecosystem: Environmental > Aquatic > Deep subsurface > Groundwater > Cave microbial mat | place...
CTTCAAACTGCGGATCGCGGGCAACCCACGCGAGCACTTGTCCAACTTCGCTTCGTACCGGGTAGAGAAGCTGTCCACGGAGTGCCCAGCCACGTTTGTCGGAATCGTTGTCTTGCCGGAGCACCCCCGACACGCCATTTCTGCATCAATGCGAGAGAGAGACATGGGTGTCGGCGGACATACCCCGCCGCGGCGGGCGGCATGTGCGCGACATCGACGATGAATTTTTCGTCGAGCGTTTCGAGACCACGGGCCTTTTCGTTGTCACTTCGTGCGAGCTGGATATTGCGCGGTCGCTCAGACAAGTTTTCGGGTTGCGGCGTTGGTTTTGAAGCCGTGCCCGAGGGTGGGGGAGTGGATTCGCCGGTGAGGACGCTTCGCACACGCTTGAATTCTTCACCCTTCAATCTGTCGCCGGTCGGTCGAGTGCCCGTCAGCCATCCGTGCATCAGCGTCAACAGATTACCTCGAAACTGGCAGTTGTAGGCGTGGCAGCAGAAAATTTTCTGGGGGTTACCGGTGTTGACGGAGAGTTCACGCTTGCCGGCATGATCGCCGGGGCAACCGAATGGACAATCGAGTCGAACTTGCTGTCCGCTGCCATGAATCTCAAGTGTGACACCGCACTTTGCTGCGGCTTCGGTGAGCGACGTTTGAGCCTGAAGATCATCGACGCTGGAATAGGTCAGTTGATTCATAGGTGACCGGAAGAGGGGAGTGAGAGTAGTATGCAAACCGATCCTTGTCCAATCGAATCAGTCTCTCACCGCGCGATGTGTCGCTGTTGCGGCTCCTCAATTGGACGCCCGCAACGACGGCACTTCTTTATCGAGCAAGCAGTACGTTCGATGGGGAGCCGTTCGCGGATGAGCGGCGGCTTCGCGAGCGGTTGCAAACCTTGAGCGAGGCAGGAATGGTCCATTCCTGGACCAGTGCCCAAGCCGGCGGGGGCCTGCAAAATTACTACAAGCTGACGCCGGCCGGATTCGAACTTGTGCAAGGCAAAGACACGCCGCAGCCACCGCGTGCATTCTTCAGTGAAGTGTCGCCGTCATTTTTCGAGCACACCTTCCAGCTCGCAGAGGTCATCGTCGAGACGGTTCGGGCTTGCCACGCGAGGTGTGTGACAATCGAACGGTTCGTCCGCGAAAACGAACTCACGTTCCTTGCCGGCGACAGCCAGGTACAACCTGACTGCTTTTTTCGACTGACGACATGCGGAAAGCCTTTTAACATCGCCTTCGAGATTGATTGCAGCACGGAGTCGATTGATTCCTACGCCGCAAGCAGCATCCGTCACAAGCTCTCGGTCTACGCTTCGTACCAGGAACTCGTACTGTCGCAGTGGCTTGCCGGCGGGAAAGCTTGGGAGCGACCACGATTCCGCGTCGTATTTCTCACGCAGTCAGTCGAGCGGGCATACCACATTCTTTCATGCGCGGCGGAGACCACGCAGAACAATTCTCGCAGGCTTGTGTACGCAGCCATGCACAAGAGTTACGTGACGGAGCCCGACAGGCTTCACGCTCCCATCTTCTTGGACCACTTTGGAGATTGGCAATCGCTTGTGGACCTGCACCCGACGGCACCGTACCAGAGGGAACCAGTGAGACTCAGGCGACCGGTGGAATCTCCGCTCGGTGTCTGCTAGGTTGCCCGACCGCCCTGGACACCCGCGGAGCCGGTGCCGCTACTAACCGGCACCCCTTCACCGTCCACGGTCGAGGAGCGTGGCTTCTCGGAACTGAGCCAACGGCGGAACCGCCTCAATAAGGATGCACACACTCCAAATGGGGCGGTTATTTTAATGTGCTACGCTTCGCACGTGTTGAAGCTACTGACCGCACCGGTCACGAACGATCGCGGCCCCCGGTACATGGAACGGGCGCTCGCGTCGATTCATCAAGCGAATCCCAACGGGGAACCAATCACACTCATCTATGCAGCAACCGAAGGCCGCGTGGGATTGTTTCTTCAATTTGCGGACAGGCTTGAGGAACTCGTCACTGGCCCGATCGCCGCGAACTATCCCAACAGTACGCTGACAACGATCGAGAACACCGACGCTCAACCAGGCTGGAAAAACTCGTTTGCCGATCTTGAACTGACACCCGAAATTTTTCCGATTCTCCGGCACGCTCAGTTTGAGGACCTCTTGAACGGCACTTTCGCCGATCCGGTGAGCGGTATCCTGCGAGCGATCAAGCCCGACGATAACGTGCAGTGTCGCGTTGAGATTCACATTGCGCCCGCAGGAGAACGCCGCCGCAAGAAAGCACGCCATGCGGTTCACTTACTGGACCGGGAATTTTTTCGCGTCCACTACCGGCTCGCCGAATACTTCGCGGAGCACATCACCCGGCAGCGAGGCTGGTTGCTGGCGTGGCTTTTGGGCATTTTGGCGCGGCAGTCACCACATCAAGTCCGCAGCACAATCGACACGTCAGCGAGCCGACTGCATGACCGCGAAGAACACGTCCAGGCTGCGTCCGATAAAATCGGTGGGCACCTGTTCGAGACACGCATCCGGTTGATCGCTCAGACCTGCCCGGACGCTGACCAGCTCGCCGGCGATCGGCTTCAGCAAATGGCCGGTGCGTTCGGTGCATTCACGCAATCACGACTCGCGACATTCCATCTTCGTCGCATCCGTCGAGGATCGCCGCCGCGACCAGTAGGGCGGGGGAGCCTGATGTCGGTCGAAGAGATTGCGACGCTCTTCCATCCACCCACGGCCACCGTCGCGGCCGAGCGGATGCAGAATGCGGAGTTTCGAGAACTTGAACCGCCAGCGAGATCTTATTCGGGGGAAAAGTCGGGGGCCGTGACCATCGGTCGCATCCTGTTCCGAGGAGACGACCGGTTAATCGGCCTCGACGAGGATTCGCGACGGAGACATTTATATATCGTGGGTGCGACGGGCGCCGAAAAATCGACGCTTCTCCTAAACCTTATTCATCAGGACATGCTCGCGAGCAGGGGACTGACCGTCATCGATGTGCATGGCGACTTGGCAGACGCCGCGATCCAGCTTGTCCCCAAGCCACGCACCAACGACGTGATCATTTTCGATGCCGCCGCAGAGCACGTCATCCCGTTCAACCCGCTCGCGTGCCCCGATCTGGCCCGCGTCGATCAGGTCACATCCGGCGTCGTTTCAGCGTTCAAGAAGCTCTACGATTCGTGGGGACCGAGGCTCGAAAATCTGCTTCGGTACAGTGTCTTCACGACAGTCGAGCAACAGGGGACCCTGCTCGACATGCTACGGCTGCTCACGGACAAGGCGTACCGCGATCGTGCGGTACTGCGGATTTCGGATGACGTTGTACGATCGTTTTGGACGAACGAATTCACAACGTGGAACGCTCAGTACCGCACCGAGGCTGTCTCATCGGTCACGAACAAGTTTATGCCGTTCCTCACGAGTCGGCAGCTTCGAGCAATCACATCGAGCACCAACAAACAATCGCTCGACTTGCGCCGTGTCATGGACGAGCAGCAAATTCTGATCATCAACCTGAGCCGCGGCCGGCTCGGTCAGGACAACTCGACGCTGCTCGGTAGCTTGCTTCTGACCAGCATCGAGCAGGCGGCCATGACCCGTGCTGAAATTCCTGAGCAGGACCGTCGAGACCACTACCTGTACCTCGACGAATTCCAATCGCTCACGACGCCTTCGACTTCGATCATGCTTTCCGAGTCTCGAAAGTACCGGCTCTGCCTCACACTGAGTCACCAACTGACGAAGCAACTCGACCCGGCCACGTACCACGCGGTAATCGGCAACTGTGGAACGTTGCTCTCATTCCGTGTCGGCATGGAAGACGCGGAATTGCTTGCACCCGCGTTCAGCAAGCATCCCGGACAACTGACGCCGGCGGACCTGTGTAATCTCCCGAACTACACCGCCTACGCTCGACTTCTGATCGACGGCCACCCAAGCAATCCGTTCTCATTGCGGACGCTCCCGCCCGATCCGGTCGCGTTCGATGAAGAGCGAGCAGCGATCGTCCGCCTCACATCGCGGCATCGGTATGGCACGCCGAGCCTGTCACCGCCCGCTGACATCCTTGTGAGCACGCCGACAAAAGCCTGCGTCGAACTCGCCCCGGCGGTATAAGTGAAGCTGCGATAGTCGAAGGCATAGCCGCGCGCGATCGTTCATTTCACGTTTTGCAGGCGGTTTCGCCGCACCTGCGCCTTTCGTCGCTTTATCTTGGTCGAAATTGACGTTCTGCTGTATACTTTGGGCATGGAAACGATTGTTCGCAACGTCCGGGATTTGAGAGACAACGACCGCTCCGCCGTGGAGCGGCTCGTCGGTCATTCCGTGCGCGAGAACCAGCAGCTCATCATTCAAGTTGCCGATATCGACCTTGGTCCCGCTCCGTCCGGTGCGGCTGCCGGCGAGGGGAAATTGCCGGACTGGTGCAACGTGTACGAGGGGCTGACCGACGCCGAAATCGAGAAGATCGAGAAATCCATCGTCCGCGACCACGGCAGCCGTTCCATCGAGTGACCGCATGGACCCCACGCTGCTCGACACGGACACGCTCTCAGAGGTGCTCAAGCAGCACAATCCCGCCGTGGCCCGCCACGCGGCAGCATATCTCCAAGCCCATGGCCAGTTCGCGTTTTCTGCTTTCACCAGGTTCGAGATTCTCCGGGGCTACAAGGAGAGCAAGGCGACGCGCCAACTGCCGCGGTTTGCCACCGTCTGCAGCCAGTCACTCGTGCTGCCCGTGACCGACGCCATCTTCGATCAGGCGGCGGACCTTTGGGTGATCGCCCGGCAGGGCGGCCACCCGCATGGCGATGCCGACTTGATCATCGCCGCAACAGCGCTCGAGCACGGCCGAGAACTCGTCACCGGCAACACGCCTCACTTCGCGTGGATACCCGGCCTCACGCTTGCCGACTGGCGGCAGCCTTGAACCAGTTTGTCGTCCAATTCCACGAGAAGCCACGACCTTCCCGCTTCCTTTTTCTCGCATCGATTTTCTTCGCGGACCGCTGCGCGGGCTGCTGAAGCACCGTTCTGATTGCGCACGGCGGATTCCACTGGCACGATTCACTACATGGACGACGAATTGGCCGATTACGAATCACGCGATCTTTTCCCACTGGATATCGAATGGGTGATGGACCTCGTGGAAGAGACCGGTGGGGAACCGTTCCTTATCTGCGTCAATCCACCGAAGTCAGGCAGGATTGAGGGACAGCCGCCGGTATTTAGCCTCCTTCTCTCGGATGAAGGCGGAGTGCTCATGCGAGTCCGGCCAGAGGATACGAGCCTCTAGCGGCACAGCAGCACCCCCTTGCGCAAGGCCGGCTGTTCCGCGAGAATAGTCGGCCAATGCCGACCCCAGAATCCGCGAGCACAGCAGACGAGGCACTTCGTGCCGTCCTGCGGTCTAGTCTGTCGCAGACGATCATGACTCGACTTGAGGAGGTTTGCGAGCGCTCGCGCCTCAGCATCGCCGAGGTGATCGCCCAGGCCGCGGATTTCGCGTGGCACGTGCAGATGAGCGGCGAATTCGACCGCCGGCCAGTTGCACCAAGTCAGCAGCCGGACGTAGCCCCGGAAATCCCGCCGGAGACGTACAACGGATGGCAAAACTACGAGACGTGGGCCACGAGTCGCTGGCTCAATAATGACGAGGCTACGTGCAACCACTGCCGCGGGCTTGCGCGAGCGGCGACACAAGATGCCCCGAATTGTGAGCAGGCGCGAGATCAAATCTGGACCGCCGATGAGGCGAAAAAGTTCCTGCTCGCGGACCGGCTTCGCGAATATGTGGAGGAAATGAACCCGCTCACCGACGAAGCGACGCTGTTCACTGACCTGCTCAATGCCGCCATCTCGGAGATCAACTGGCACGAGATCGCCGAGACATTCCTGGACGACGAAGCCGATTCCAACTCCGTGGCATGACCAAGACGAATCGATCACCCGGAATTACTGAAGCCGACGAAAGCCAACTCGCAGGCGCGATCGAAAATCTGACCCAAGTGGTCCGCGTACTCCGTGAGGCAATCGATGAATGGAGATCGGTAATTCGCTGGGGATTGCAGAACGGCAAGTTCCAATCAGACCGTGAGCCTGCGGTGCAGGTCCCGGTTGTGGACACCGCAAAAATCCGTGAAGCAGTAACCGAAGCAGTTGAAGAAGTCGGCAACGGACTTGAGGACATCCTGAGCGAGACGCTCCGCAAAGAGTTCGGGGACTTCAAGGATTGCGTGGATCAATTCTCAATCGACGTACAATTTGCAGTTCGCAAGATCGGCGAGCACGTCGCTGCCGCTGAACGGTGCCGCCAAGGTTGCCTCTTCTCGGATGATCGGTAGTTCGTTGCACCCGCCTCCGGCTTCTCCGCCCGATCCGCTGCTCTGCGTGAAGGGATACCGATGGCCAGCTTCAAGGCTCACCGGCGGCGACATGGAAATGCTCTGCGAACTTCGTGAGCAGACGGGGGAGCCGCTGACGCAACTTCTGCACGAGGCTGTCGCCGCGTACTACCAGTTGCTCACCGATGAAGGAAAAGCTGATCGCGACTCGCCACACGCCATCCCTCTTTCTTATGGAACGTGAACCGCGCATCAACAAACTCGTCCGTGGCATGGAGAATGTGATGAACATGCCGGAGGGTCCGACGAAACGCGGATTGATCGACGCGGCGATTAGTACCGCTCATGCCATGCACGCCCGCGAAGAAATTACAGACGATGAACGCAGACGATTGCTCGCGATTCTCCAGAATACACATGTCGGCAATCCGTTCTCTGAAAACTGAGCACGTACTGCCGACGACCTTGTACCGCGCTAGGATCGGACTGCGCATGAAAAAACCCCCGCCCATGGCAAGCATGAGCGGGGCGTACCGCGAACTTCCGCCGTTAGCCCTTCAGCAGACGAACCTCATTGCCAACAGCAATGACCCCCCGACTCTCCACGGCGGCGTAGATGCCAACCGCTTTTCTGCGTTCTTCCAGGATCGCGTCGAGAACTTGCGGGTCCTTTGCTGCTGTATCAGGGTCAAGATTCAGCATGGTGCAGACAGAGTCGCGCTCTCTGGCCCGCAACCGTGCTGGCCGATCGTTAGACCCGATCAGGAGTGAACCACCAACCCACGCATCCTCTGGGAACGGATCATCTCGGTATGCATTGACGACGATGTTGACTCGGAAACGACGTGAGTCTACGTCCTGGCCGATCCGACTACTGATTGTTCTAAGCGACCCGGTTGTCATCAGTGAGACTTCCACGGTGTCGTGGCAGCCGTTTTCCAGTTCGACAAGTTCAACCTGCTCCCCAACTCTTCTACTCACGTCTTCTCGAAGCGCCTCACTTGCCACGTCCAGAACTTGGCCGTCGGGTGTTGTCACGATGATCCTTTGACTGTGAGGGTCATCAACCGCCGCATCAGTCTTGTACAACAGGAGCTGCGGGCATCTTCGCGCTGAAAGCCATTTCGGCCTGCCGTTTTGCGAAACTCGTTGGAAGCCGCATCTTCGGTCACCTTCGATTCCGTGTGGCCCAACGAAGGCCCTGTCGACTCGTCGCCCAGCGAAAGATTTCACCGGGTACACGATCAACTGGTTGACAGTTCCCACCAGCAGACTACGCTCATCCTTCTCAATCAGAATCTGACTCATTGCGGTTCTCATGGGTGTCACACTTCCTTTCTGAAAAAAAAGTTCTTCATGGTTTTCACGACTCCTTTCCAGTGCCATGAACGTCGAATGCGATGCACCGTTGAAGGATCACCGGCGCGCCGCATTCTGGACACGTCCAGAGACCACGGCTCGGCACTGAACTCGCACAAAGTTCTGGCACCACGGCAAAGCCACTGCCGCAACAGTCGCACGTGAATGTTGCAAGGTTTGCGACTGGTACAATCGCACCTTCTCTGTAGGCAACTCGGATGTTGGTGCTCATTACGCGTTGCCTTTCACTGAAGAGTGAGAAGTGCCCAGTTGGTTTCTGAAATTTTCCATCGCTGCTTCTTGTTCAAATGGAGACGCCCCGACTGTTGTCGGATCTGTGATTTGGAACTCGCCTCCACAAAACTGGACAATGAGGTCGCACGCCTTTTCGATCGCCGATCGAACGTAATCGAAAGACATGCCTCGGTGGCCTTCGATTACGAGAACGATCTGCTGAGTGGTAGGGGACAGTTTCGCTTCGTCACAGTCTTGAGCGGCCAGCCTTGCCAACACCTTTTCTTCGTCGCGGTAAAAGAAGTCCCCAGGACGGACGGCGACCGGACTTGTGCGACCAAGCGGAGTGAATCGTTCGTTGCCTTTGGCACGCGAGAACACCACCGGACCCGCGATCTTCGATCCATCATGCGCACCGATTCCGAGGAGTGTTTCGACGGCGACAGTGTTGTAGAGATCAACCGGAATGGAGATTCGCGGGTAACGCCCCCTCTTTCGAATCATCTCGACAAGGCTCAGCCCCGCCGGCTTGATGACGCCGTCTTGGTAGCCGAGTGATCGATAGATTTGTCGGTATCCTTCGGGCACGTGACTCTGTCGCAGTTCCTCATCAGTGAAGGAGATCGCTCGTTCCAGTGCGGTTTGACAAAATGTATCCACCGCGGGTGGGCGTTCGGATGGAATCCGAACCCCCTTGATGATCGCCACGCTCGTATTGGCCACGCCCAGTTCCAGGTTTTCTCTTTCAATCATGAACTCGAACATGTTGTTGTTCCTTTCACTAAATTTTCAGGGGGCATTGTGAGGGACTCAGACCGTTGTCGTCAGTGAGGCCGTACTGCCGCCATTCCGTGCAGCCAGGATCGCCGTAGGTTCCCAGCTCAGGGGCTGGGCCAACGCCGTCGTACGTGACCAGCCGCTCCCGAATCACTTTGCGGATCAGTTCGCCCTTCGGGGTATGGCCCGCAATTTCGTCAAATGCTTCGCGGGGTTGAATGACCAGGGTCAGGGCACTACCAAGATTGCGGCTCCGGCGTGCTGTATGGCCGGGTGAAGTGATGTTCACGAAGATCGGTGCGCCGTCGAAGCAAAACGACCACCTCGGATCGTCTGGATTTGTGGGCACGTGGGACGGCCAGGGTGCCGGATCATGATCATGGAGAAACTGCAAGATGCTCCAAGCCTGTCGATGGTATTCCTCTAGTGACAGTGTCCCGTCTTCGGGTTTGATGAAAACCATGAAGACCGTGAGCAGGGCCTCTTCGTCGGTTCGTCCTTGAACGAGGTTGAGGTACTCTCTCAGCGATTCCGAGACTTGATGCAAGCTGCTCGTAGACGAAGGGGAGTCGGCAAATTCAAAGAGAAGCGTACCGCGTTTGAATGCTTTCGTGGCGAAGTAGCACGGAAATCGAGGGTCCAAGAGTTTCGTCCGACACTCGGAGTACACTCGGCCTGCCCATCCTGGAAGTTCACCGTCGCACTCTGGGTGTCTGAGAGCCTCTTCGATCTGTCCGCTTGTCCAAAGGTGGTTTTTTCTGGATCGCGCGAACGCGAGAGTTGCCATTGTGTCTTTCCTCTCGACGGAGTTGAGAACGGGATTGGGTCCGGTTACGGACCGGACCCGCCGCGGAATGGGGACCTGCTTCCGCGGAAGCGCTGGGACGGCACAACGTCGGGAGAGCGGGCTTACTGCCGCTCCAAAAGGAAGGCTTAGCGGCCGATTTGGACGTGGAACAGCAGGGACAGACCTAGCAGGAAGTGGCTCAACTCAGTAGAATCTGGATGTCAACCGATTCTGTGGTCGGCCACCCCTGCTAGGGGAAGTCGATTGCAGTCAACGCTCGGCCAAAGCTGCCGTATCACGGTGGTTTTTGTCGGGCGTTTTTTCTCATCGCCTTCTCCTTTCGCGTAGCAAAGAAGTTGCTATTGTTCTCGGAAGTCGTCGCCGAGGACAAGGGCCAAAAAAAATTCCGAATTCGCTTGTGCAGAACGGTCTTTGAGGATTGGGGAAATCCACGAAGCTTCGGCAGCGATCCCGGCGGGACTTTCAGAATTGACCGGATGGGGAAACAACATTTTGTGCTCGCTTCGTTGTTTCGGTACGACCCGTGTCGTTAGCACGGGTACCGCCTGCCCCGATCCGGACTACAGTATAAGGATAGTCGAACTCGTATTTGAAAACAACAATAAAAAACAATTGTGATCCATACAGATGTATACTAGTCTGAAATGGCCAGCAGAAAACGCCTATTGTGCTCGCTTTGCTGGCAACCGACCCCGTGTCGTTAGCACGGGGTCACTTTCGACAGGCGATCGATACGTGTGATAAATCACCCGCATTGCCGCATTTTCCGATACGTTCAGCCTACGAATTCGTAACTGCACTGGTTGTTGTTGACCCTGTATGTAGCTAGAATTGAATTGATTTCTGCGACGAAACGGATACCTTACGCGACGCGGCGTTCCATCGGCAAATTTGGCTGCCCCGCAAATATCGCAGACTATGTCTGGGTACGGAGCGTGTAACGCATCGCCTTTTTGATGCGTTGCATGCCTCAGCGACGTGAGTATCGCTGCCCCAAACCAGCATCCTTGCTGCCCGGGAGTATTTGGACTGACAACCGCTTGTTACTAGGAAGCTGCAGGAGGGCTCAAATGGCGACGAAAGGCAGCAGCAGGCAGACCGCCTCGAGGTCGACCCAAAACGGCACGGTGACAAGTTTCGCGCAGGTGCAACAGGTGGTTGAGGCGTGTGGCAGGACACGTCACGAACTGGCCCGCGAGGCAAAGGTGTCCACGAAAACCATCCAGCGGATCCTGGCCGGCACCGTGCCGACTCTTGAGAGTCGCCCAGAAACCAATCCGGTGTCAAAACGCGAATATCGGTTATGGGCTCGCTCGCTCACGAAGCTGGCCCAGTACTTCGGCCACGAGCCCAAGCCGTGGCTGGAAGCGGCCAAGATTCCAATCGAGCGAGAGTTGCAGACGTTAGTTCGGCAATCTCAGGACGATGACGAAGTCTTCGCTTCAATCGAGGGAAGCGGACGTGTTCGCGTGTGTCTCAGTACCAACCCACCGTTTCACGAGGCGGGGTCGACAGATTCGTTCTTTTATCAATACATCACGAGCCTCATCCGCGGAATCAATCGTGAATGGCGGGTCGACCCGCCGATGGACTGGACCGCAACTTCATCTCCGCCACAATACGACTACAAGCCAGTCCTGTACGGGCCGAAGGACCACCACGTCCTTGTGGGGCTTATGGAAACCGTACACCGGAGTCAGGAAAGGATCGATTTTGTCCAGATTCCTGGCTGGCGCATTTCGCTCAGTGCGCTGTGGTACAGCGGAGACAAACGTTCCAAGCCAAGCAACCGTCCCAAACCAAAATGGGATGAAATTGTGACGGATGCGACTACTCGTCCTGAAAAAAAGCAATTCGAGGCCGTTGTGGTCAGAGACGAGGTGGGGCATGACTTCTTGGAGGGGCCTTGTCAGTATGGAACCGGACAACTCCACATCCAAAACTCCACGGATCCCGAGTTGACTGCACAGACGTTGATTTGCCTGCAGGACGAGCGCGATCGCAAAGGAACTGGGACCACCGTTGTTTTCGTCGCGGACGAGGAAACTTGCCGCCAAGTAATCCAGACTCGACCGGGGAAGCTGGAGGAAATAGATGTATCCAGTAACGAAAACGACAACGAACTACCTACCTATAGCCTGTCGCTTGCAATTAGGGCTAGTGCCTGGAAGTGGAAGGATTACCTAGAGAAGGCTCAGTGCGAGGTTTTGTTCGACAGCATGCTTGACCAAACGGCTCGGCTGTATGCAAACGTCCTCCGGACCGGTCTCGGGCTCGCGGGAGTCGGCGGCATCACATCTCCCGTCCGCACCAACTGGAAGCTTGTCCATTTTGATCTCGCCAACACATCCTTCCAACGAAAGTTGTGCGAATACCTGCTGCAAGGCCTTCTCGATCGCTTCCAGAATGCCCCAGAAATCGCAATCGACTGGCTGTGTAAACTTACCCCTCGCAGATGGGCGAAAGCCATCATTGAAGCCGTGTGCAATGTGGAGCCCAGTGACACCATTCTCGCTGCATTGGTCAAGAACCCACCACCGAAGTGGAAGGATTCTCTTAGCAAGGCCTTTGAGAAGCAGGCCCCTGATAGCAAGAAGCAAGTTGAGACACTCTTGCTGCAAACCACGCCTGCCAACAAGAAGGTGGAGATGCTCAAGCGGTTGTTAGGGGGCCGTGGTCCTCAGTTTCCGGAGGATTTGATCAAGGACGTGATCATGAACAAACTGCGCGTCAGGAACAAGTCGATCCTACACCCGCAGATTACGGCAATCGCACAGGAAATTAAAGGGCTGCGCAAGGAGTTGCGACAGCTTACGCATCTACTCCAGGCAAAAAGCACTGACATTACCGAGGCACGCGACAACCAGGTAGCCCCCAGCAGCGAAGTTCCTGCTCGGGCTTCCACGCATTGAACCTAATGCCGCGTGTGACTCCTAGCGTGTAATCGCCCACAGGAGACTTCAGATGAACCGTACACCAATTTTTGTGACCCTGGCTCTCCTCATTGGAATTGCTGTCGGCAGCATGGGCGCTGCCGTCATGTTACGGCGCGATGTCACAGGGGTCGACTCGCATCACCAAGACGAGACAGTGTATGACCGAGTCATGAAGGCCCAAGCGATTCGATGTGGTTACGTCATTAATTTTCCCTCCTGCTACCGTGACCCGAATACTTCCACACTTCGTGGTTATTCTGTCGATTGCGTTGAAGAGATGGGCCGACGGTTGGACCTCAAAATTGAGTGGGTCGAGGAGACAACATGGGGGACGATGTTTGAGGGCCTCAGCGACCGCTATGACCTAATTGGTTCCACAGCCTGGCGCAATGCCACGCGTGGCAAAGTAGTGGAATTCTCTACGCCTCTGGTTTACAGCGCGGTAGGAGTTTACGTCCGGCCGAACGACCATCGCTTCGATAAGAATCTCGAGGCCATCAACTCGCCGTCGGTACGCATCGCCGTCATGGATGGAGAGCTCTCAGAGGTCATCGCCGGTGAGGACTTCCCGCAGGCCAAACTCGTTTCTCTTCCGCAGCTCTCGGACTATTCTCAGCTCCTGCTCGAAGTCACCACACAGAAGGCTGATGTGTCATTTATGGAAAACAGCGTTGCCGCACTCTTCCTCAAGACGAATCCCAACAGTCTCAAAAACGTCGCCACCACAAGACCCATCCGGGTCTTCGGAGAAGGCATCATGTTCAAGCTCGGCCAGGTCAGGTTCAAATCCGTCGTTGACGCGGCGATTTCCGAAATGATTAACTGCGGGTTCGTGGACCGTGTTCTCACCAAGTACGACATAGCCGGTGCAGGAGGAAAATACCCGGTTGCACTGCCCTATCAGGCACCACAATCGATGACCAGTGCTGAATAGGATTCCTATGTCGATCATCGACATTCTGATACAGTTCCGACCGGCCCTCCTGGAAGGCTTCTGGGTTACGCTAAAACTCTGTTCAATTATTTGGTCAATCGGTCTTGTGACCGGATCAGCCCTAGGCGCAGCCGGTGCAAGGTGGGCACTGCCGGTCGGGGCACCCTGTCGCGTCGCATCGTTCCTCCTGTCGGCGGTACCGATATTGGTGTTGTTATTCTGGATGCATTATCCCGTCCAGGCCATCTTAGGGGTCGTAGTCGATCCCTTTTATACCGCAGCCTTGAGCCTAACGGTTGTGAACATCTTTGCGGTAGCTGATGTGGTCCGCGCCGGTGCCAAGGGCTTCCCCGCTGAGTATTTGACCGCCGCAAGAGTCTGCGGTCTGACCCCCTGGAGGACAATGTTGCATATTCAGTTGCCAATCCTTCTCAGGCAGCTTGTCCCTTCCCTACTCATGCAGCAAGTAAACATGCTCCAGGCTACCCTCCTTTCAAGCCTAATCGGAGTCGAAGAAATGTTCCGCGTCGCTCAGAGGATCAATGCGGTGACCTATCGCCCCATACAAGTCTACAGTACTTTGGCTGTCTTCTTGCTGATTATTTGTCTGCCGCTCAATGGCCTAGCCACTTGGCTTAAGGTTCGTTTCACTCGCGATTTGTCGGATCGCTAGGGACCAACATGCTTGCTGCTACAAACATTCGTAAGACGCTCGGGGACTCTCTCGTTCTCAAGGACGTAGACATCACAGTCACGCCGGCGCAGATCGCCGTGCTTCTTGGCCCCAGCGGAAGCGGCAAGACGACATTACTGCGAGCTCTCTCCTGTCTGGAGCCACCAGACTCGGGCACAATCGCGATTGACGACCAAGTGTTCCGGTTCCCTTGGGATGCGACGAACCCCTTCATCGGACCTTGGCCAAGGGTGACGGTGGTTTTTCAGCAGCTCTTCCTGTGGCCTCATCTGACACTGCGACAAAACATCCAGCTTGTGATGAAGAGTGTACGACGACTCCGCAGCGACGCACACCTGTGCGAACTAATTGACCTATTCGACATGGGTGAATTCATCGATCGGTATCCAAATCAGGCTTCCCTGGGCCAACGTCAACGCGCGGCATTGGCCAGGGCGCTGGTTCTGAAACCAGCCTACATCCTTCTCGATGAAGTGACCTCTGCGCTTGATGTCGAACAGGTCGCGGTCATTCTGTCGCATCTCTTGGAACTACGCCGACAAGGAATAGGGATCATGCTCATTACCCACTTACTCGGCTTCGCGAGACGGGCTGCAGACCGCGTGTTCTTTCTGGATGATGGGACCATTGCGTCGAATGGCGGTCCGGAGATTCTTCATTCTCCAAGCCACCCTAGACTCAAAAAATTCGTCTCGGTGATTGAGGCAGCAACGTAAGCGTTGGAATAGTGACAATCGAGTCACGCAAGATGATGCTCGAAGGAGGTGAAGAAATGGAAGCGTCTGATCTACTTGGGCAACACCCTACCATTCGCTCAGATGAACAACTGCAGCGTCAACTCGCTTTCCTAGTGGAGATTGATAAACTAAAGCAGATTGTCCGGCAGACGCCCCTCATTGATGGATCGCGCAAAGAAAACGATGCTGAACATTCCTGGCATCTCGCACTCATGGCGATCGTACTCTCCGATTACGCCGCAGAACCTGTTGACATTTTGAGGGTCTTAAAGATGGTCCTGATACATGATCTTGTTGAAATCGATGCAGGTGACACCTTTTGTTACGATCCCATCGCTTTGAGAGACAAGGCGCAACGCGAAGAGAGAGCAGCAGAGAGAATCTTCGGACTTCTTCCTCCCGATCAGGGCTCGCATCTTCGGTCCTTGTGGCAAGAATTTGAAGCACGCTCCTCGGCGGATGCCCGCTTTGCAGACGCGCTTGATCGGTTCCAAGCGATGCTGCACAACTACCTTACAAAAGGAGGGACATGGCGAGAGCATTCTGTCTCAAGTGACGTTGTGCTCCAACGTGAGACACTCATACGTGAAGGCTCTCCCAAACTATGGGCGTTGGCCCAAGGGCTCCTTCAGGACGCAGTGAACAGAGGCTTTCTAACGAGATCGGACTGAGATACTGCCGCGATATTTCGTTCAGAGTTTCCCGTGACTTGTGGAGTTCATGGCTGAAGCAATGACTGAAAACAACACCTTGCCTGACGTGGCTGCGACGGTACACTTTCGCAAACTCGGTAACACGGGGTTCGATGTCTCAACGATTGGCTTCGGCACGTGGCAAATCGCCGGGGGCCGGTGGGCAGCAGGAACAGCGCCAGAGAGAGTGACTCTCTTACGACAGGCGCGCGACTTGGGAGTAAACATCTTTGACGTGGCAGTCGTCTACGGACAGTTTCGAGACGAAAAATACTGTCTGCGGAGCGCGGCTTTGGAACTCCTCGGCGAAGCATTCCATGACTCGCGCGAACGCGTGTTCTACTGCATCAAGCTCGGTCAATTCGATGAGCTTACTCACCGTGGTCTCTATGAGCCGTCTCGGCTGGTCGAACAATTCCGGCACGCGTTGAAGGAACTCAAGACCGATTACATCGACATATGTCTCATTCATGCGCCGTCGCTGCACGAGGTGAAACGCGGGATCGCGATTTCTGTATTGCAGACATTGCAGGCGCTGGGTGACGTAAGGGCCATTGGGTACTGCTTTGAGAATGACCCGGTGCACGTGCAAGAGGCCCTTGGTCAGAGGATTGACGTGATCATGCTTCAATACAATTTGCTCGACCGACACTGCAGCCAAGTCATCGACGAGGCTGGCGAGCGCGGAGTCGGAATTATCGTCGGCGGGCCATTCAAACGCGGCTACTTGACGGGCAAGTACTCCAGAGCATCGGATCTGCCCTTGGAAGATGGCTACTGGAACTGGAATGTTTCACACAATAGGGGCAAGGTCGACGAGATCTTAAACAGCGTAGAGCTGATGCGAAAGCAACACGACTCGCCGGAATCCTTGAGAAGGACTGCGCTCAGATTCATACTGGAAAAACGAGCCGTCGCGTCGGCAGTTGTCGGACACCGCGAACTCAAAGAGGTGATTGAGAACGCTCTCTCGGTAGGTGACTGAGTCCGGTTGGTCTGTAGTTGGCGTATTCAGCAAACAACCCAGCTCTACTTCCAATCGTCGCCCCGCGACGCCGAGGACGCCGCCCGGCACATCCACATTCGGTGACTTCGTGTCATGAGCTTGCATGCGGCCGGTTGTTGGGTCCGCCGCCGTTCGCGTTCACCTTCTTGTACACCTTCCAATCCCCCTTCCGCCGGGTGAAGGCCGGGTAGGCTGTGAGCGGTTGCTGTAGATGTTTATCCCACCGCGACATCGGGGTGCCGGGGCTTTCACTGCGGGCACTCGTTCAACCCCCGGCCCCTTTGTGTGTCTGCGTGGTTGATGGAGAGGCTCGCTTCTGCTCGCCTGTTTCCATCACATTGCTCGGTCGCTCCAGACCCCCGGTTCCGGTCACACAAAGGGGCCGGGGCTCCGCCCCAACACCCCGTCCTCGCACGCCCTCAGTCGGGCGTGCTGCGGCTGGCCCTGACGGGCCAGTGAAGTCGCCCCCCGTTTGTTTCTGTTCTGTGTGCTGTTAATGTTTTTCGCGGCGTCCATTTCGGACGACGCCACGATTACGCCGTTCGGATATGCTGATTGTTGGCGGCAACGACCAATGAACCACAAGGGACTTTGGTGAAATGCAACGAGAGGCATCACAGACGATCGACTCTGAAGACGTTGCTCCGACGACTGACCAGCAATTACTGAGCTGGGCGAAGCAGTTTATTCGCGAAGTCGCCGACGGGCGGCATGACACGCTGTATTCGCTCGACGAGTTTACTTTCGAGCAGCACACCGCGTTGGCTCAAGCCGCGCCGCAGGCGATGCGACACCGTAGCTCGAAGATTCGTCGCGCAGCGGCGTGGGTCGTCAGCATGCTCGAAGTCGTGTCGGATGAAGTGGTGCCGCTTTTGCGGCGACTGCTGCGGGACCGCATCGCGTTGGTTCGGATGGCTGCGGCTTGGGCGTGCGGCGAAATGGGAACCGAGGCCGGTGCAGCGGTATCTGACCTGATGGAATGTCTGCGAGACAAAAATAGTGGCGTGCGATTCGCGGCCGTCTGTGCGCTGGACAGCTTGGGGCTGGAGGCTTCCGCCGCCGTGGAGCCGCTGTTGGAAGTCGTGAAGACGACGACGAAGGAACAGCATCGCTTCATGGCGATCAAGGCACTGGCAGATATCGACCCACGACATCCCGCCGTGCAGGAACTGATCGAACGAGAGCTTGAGAGTCCAGTCGGCGACCAGCAATTCGTCGCTGCCTACGGCGTCGCCCAAGCTGAGTCCGGTTCCGACGCGGTCGTTTCGCGACTGGTGAAAAATCTGCAAACCGCGAATCCTTATATTGCGGTCATCTCCGCTTGGGCCATTGGAAAACTGAAGAATCGCGATCAGGATACAGTTCCGAGTTTGCTGGCAGCACTGAAACGGATGGAATGGCTGCAAATCGAGCACTCCGAAGAACCAGGTCAGGAGTTCATCAGTATTCGCCCGGACTTTCGTGACGCATTGCAACAGACGCTTCCCCGAACGGATGACCTCGAATACGAGGACTTCCGGCTGAAGTTTTTCTTGCACGTTTTTCGTCCGACGCCGCCCGAAAATAATTCGTGGGTCGATGAGATCGTCAACCATCCGTGGTATCTCAAGATCCAGCGACGCCGATTCGGGCACCCAGCGAACGCCTTCCAACGCAACGCGATCCGCGAACTCGTGCAGGACGCCCAGGCGAAGTTTGCACAACGGCTGCTGAAGAACCCGACGCTCGGCGTTCGCCCTGAGGACCATCGTCTACTACCTGGATTCATAAGGAACCACTGCCGAAACATCGCGTGGCGTTTGCGTCGTAAGCACCAGGCTGAGTGGGCAGGCCGGGTATCAGGTAATATTGAAAACGTGGCCGACTGGCGACGTGCAACCAGCGACGACACCACACTTGTCGTCGCAGAATTAAAGGAGTTCATCGAGTCGCAGCTTCCCGACGAGGAGCGTGATGTAGCTCGATTCCGATGGATTCTTCGCTTCTCCATCGCGGAGACAGCCGCAGCTTTGAGCCTCACCAAATCGATGGTCAAGACGAGAGAGAAAAACGCTCGGAACAAAGCCCGCCAACATTTCGTGAGGCACGGCGATTAGTGACTGTCCAGCGTGCGCCGTTCCCGCCGCTCCAAACTGAGGCGGCAGTAGGCTTCGGCCCACGAACGAAAACGAAAGATCAGCAACGCGATTCGCTTCTCGTCGTTTTCTTCGAGCTGGCGGCCGAGCGAGGCACGAAGCGCCGCCTCGTCCACCGGCGGAGCCTCCGATTCGTCCGCCCACTTCGGCAACGTGATTCCCAACTCCGCCGACACCTTCTGACGCCGCCTCTCGCGTCGAGCGAGTTCTTCAGCTCCCGGATTCCACGGGTCGCGTTGCTCCATTCACGGAAGGCTGGCTTGGCAATTCTGCCATTTGAATCGCCGCAACACCAAGAAAATCCGGCGGTTCTGATACCGCGAAATTTTCCAGATTTTCTTCGACCGAACATCGCCCAGCCGGTGCATTGGTAGGGTGTGGAGACGAAGCAATCGCCCCAAACAAGAGGAGAAACCTTCATGCGAGTTGTAATCACGGACCTGCTGACCGGCGACTGCGAACTTACCGGCCGGTCGGGGGTCGAATGTGTCCGCGTGCAAATGGACGAGGCAACGCCCGAGATCGTCATGCTGCCGAGCGAACTTGTCCGGCTGCTCCGGTTCAAGAAGAAGCAATTGTCCGCCGCGAGTTCCACGAAGTCCCAAGATAAGAAAGGACCGACGCCATGATGAAGAACTACCGAGTCAACGGCCGGGACAACTACAGCATCGACTTCCGCCCACAGTCGGACGGCACGATCAAGATGTTCGCAACGGAACACCCGGCCGACCCACACGGCAAGCCTGTGAGCGAATGCCACCTGTTTTCATCCGGCGAAATCTGCGTCTCGGGCGGACACGAGCCGAGGACGATGGACCGGGCCAAGGCCGTCGCCGTGCATTGGATGGAGGGATGGTCGCAGTATGTCCGAACAGGCAACTTTCCGAAGGGAAGCCGTAGAGTGACGGTCTGACAATCGTCCGTCTGTCGCGACTCGCCGTGAAGTGATCCGATGGCGAGCTTTCGCACTCTGCGGGATCACCCCCCCAGACTCGAAAGGAGTCCTGCCATGACTTCGATCAGCCGCGCGGTGTACGGCGTCGAGGAACTGCCGGACGGTGTGTTGCACTGCTAACGCACGTCCGACAACCGCAGGGGCGGGCGTTCTCTCCCCTGCGGTTCTTTTTTCCGCTTCCAGTTTCACACCACTCTAAAACAGGAGCCTTGAATCATGACGGCAGCATCGACGCATCGTCCGCATTCAACATCCAGCACACTCCGCCGCAAGCGACCGGGAATTCATTTTGTTCCAAGCTTTTTGGAGGAGCAGGAAACCGATCCGAACAAGTGCGGAGAAATTCTTCGTCCCAAGCGGACGACCCCGATCGATGAGGAGACGCCGGACAGATTCGTCACTCCCCCACCCCGCGATCCACCGGACGACGAACCCTTGCCGCTCTGGGCCATGAAGATTACGCAGTCGGCATATGGTGAGACGATGGATTATCTGCGCGGTCGAAAGCCGGAAGCCGCCGGCATTCTGATTCGCCCCGCCCTCGACGACGTACTCGTGACGCACTTCATCCCCGACGTGGACGGCAGGGCGACGCCTGTTTCGTTCGAGTTGAACGCCGCGAACCTGAACCGCGTTCTGAAGGAGCGGAAGCCGGCCGGGCTGACGTGCAAGGGCATCGTTCACTCGCACCCCGCCGGCATTTCGCAGCCGTCGTGCGGTGATGTCGTCTATTTCAACAGGCTCTTCGCCAGGCCGGCCAACGCCGACACTCAGCAGATTTTCGTTCCGATCGTATGCACGGGACGGCTGTTTCCCTATGTCTTCGCCCACGGCCGCGTCTTTTCGGCGGACCTGATTCTCGTCTGACGATCACTCCCTTCTTTCAAAGGAATTTGGACATGGACTTCTCTCGCATTGATAGCGTCATCGACATTGAGCGGATGCAGTGCGTCGAGATCACTGTGTTCGGCGCCGGCGGGTCCGCCGGCCTCACAAACAGTCTCGTCCGCAGCGGTGCCCGACGCTTCAATCTGTTCGATCCTGACTGCGTCACGTCGTCGAATATCGCCCGCCAAGCCCACGATGCTGAGTTCCTTGAAACACCGAAGGTCGAGGCTCTGGCCGCCGCGTTGTACCGTACCAACCCGGACGTGGACGTGCGGAGGTTCGTGCGCGACATTACGACGATGACCGACGCGGAGATCGACGAGGCAGCCGGTGCGTCGGATTTGCTCATCAACGCCACGGACAGTTTTCGAGCATCGGCGCGGGGCAACGAGATCGCCTTGCGACTCGGCATTCCAGCCCTATGGGTCGGACTGTATCCAAAGGGACTGGCAGGTGAGGTGATTTGGTGGACGCCACAAATCGACGCCTGCCATCGTTGTCTCTGTGCCAAGCGGTACGCCGCACATGAACAAGCGGCTGCCACTGGTCGGTCGCTCGATCCATCGAGTGACGGTTGCACGATCTTCGACATCACACTGCTCGACTCCATTGCCGGGATGATCGCCGTCAGCTTGTTGACGCAAGGTGCCAACAATCGATTCGGATGCCTGATCCAGCAGTTGAATGACCGGAACTTCATCCAAGTACAGATTGATCCGAGTTGGAATTTCAATGGTCGCAACCCAATTCGTGAGCTGCTCGGAGTCGCATCAGACTCGCCCGCGTTCTTCGCTTGGAACACGATTGTCCGCAGCGACCCCGACCGCGGGCAACTCCCCTGCCCGGACTGCGAACGGTTTCGCGGGCATCGCTTTGTCCGCGAAGGCGACGTGACGCGACGGATCAAGCCGGACGACTTGCCTACGGTGGGTGCCATTGGAGGCGGAGATGTTGCCTGAACTCGTCGCACTCGGTTTTCTCGGCTCGGCCGTTTACGGAGCGTGCCGCTTGACTGCCGCCGCTTGGCGAGGACTGCGAAGAGGCGGACAGACTGGCGTGCTGCGGCCCGCGGTGTTGCAGCGCCGGCAGCAGCCAGCTCCGCGGCCGACCATCACACCGGCGATGCGGCAAGCCGCCCGGAGTCTGCAATTGGCGTTACTCCAACTTCGACAAGCCCCAGACTTCCGCCGCGCCGCGAGCTACGCAACTCACGCTCAACAAGTGCCGCTCTGGTTCCGTCAGCGAATCTATCGTCGCTTTCGTTCGCTGCTCGCGGACCACCTTGCACACTTGCTCCGCAGTGGAGCGTCGGCGGAGGCGGTCATGCCGGGTCTGGCACAACTCGTCGCCGGCTTGGGCGTCGCTTCGTTCGAGGCCGATTACATCCGCATCGAAGCGGAGTCTCGCATCTCGCACCAGGAAACCCCGCGACCGGACTTTGCACAACAGTTGCGTGAGGCTCAGGCCGCTTACCGCGGCCGCGTGCGAACGCTAGAGAGTATGACCGAACTGGACGCCGAAACACGCGAGCAACTCATGGAGCAGGAGCACGTGCGATTCCAGCAACAACTCCGGTCGGTTGCGGGCAACGAGGTGACTGGCCATGAGCCCTAAATGGAACCCGCGGTCTCAGGTCGCACCCTTGAGTCGGCGAATCGCACGCTTCGAGGATTCCATACTGTTCGGCGACACGGCGGCCGGGCTGCTGTTGTCGGGTGACTCCGGCACGGGAAAGACGTACGGCATGCTCAGGCTTGTTCGCCGTTTGATTCTCGCCGGCTGCGGGATTACCTTCATCGACCCGCACGGCGATGGTGCGGACGACATAGAACGTTTCGCTGCCTCACTCCCCCGCTCCCAACGACGGCGGGTCATCGTCGTCCGCTATGCGGACACGTCGCGAATCACCGGCATGAACCCGCTCAGCGTGGATCGCGACGGCATTGACGACGTGACATTTCGGGCACGTGTTGCGAGCCGAGCCGGACACGTCGCAAAAATTCTGCTTCACGCCTTCGGAGAACGGGATTTCAACCACAAGCCGGTATTGGCGAAGTGGACAAATCGTTTTCTCACGATGCTCGCCCGGACGGGACTCACCATCGCCGACGTGCGACATTTTTTCGACGTGACGAGTCCCGTGTATCAAGCCCTCACGAGTGCCGCCCCCGACTTCGTCGCTCAGTTTGAAATGGAGCAACTGGCGGAACTGCGGCCGTCCGAACGCGAGGAGCAAATCGGATCGACGAAGAATCGCTTTCTCAATTTTCTTGAAAATCCAATCGTCGAACTCACGCTCGGTAAGCCCGACGGGCTCATTGATCTTCGCCGTGCGATCCAAGAGCGGGCAATCATCATCGTGTCCCTGGAGCGAGGCGGCGTATTGCGCGATGAGGATGTCGAAATCTTTGCGAATCTGTGGCTGTACGAACTGCTCTACGCGATCTACAACACGCCGCGTGCAAACCGTGTGCTGCATTTCGTGGCGATCGACGAACTTCCGGTGTTCCGGGCATCATTCGAGATAATCACAACCGCCTTGGCGCAAGTGCGAAAGTTTCTCTGTCGGTTTATCGTCGCATTTCAAGGGACGCAGCTCTTTGAGGAGCGGACCGAGGACCGGCTGCTCAATGCCCCATCGGCCAGTGCAACGTCCAGTTCTACTTCCGCCACAAGAATCCGGTGGACGCGAAATTCTTCGGCGAGATCATCAAGCTGCCGTCCATCGAGACGAAGAAGGTGAAGCACGTCCTGACCCAGAAGCAGCAGTACCAGGACGGTCACGACCTGATCACACTCACGGATACGTCCGAGAGCTTCAGTGACGCCGAGCAGGACGGCGGTTCAACTGCGAACGCGGTGAGCGACACCGAGACGACGACCCACGGGACCACGCATTCATCGGGCACGAACGATTCCACAACCCGCGTCGCCGAGGCCGTGAGCAACGCCCGCTCCGATCAATCCGGTCATTCGCAGCAGTCCGGTTCAAACACGAGTCAAGCGTCCGCCCGCGGCACGACGCAGACGCAGGGCAACAACTGGTCACGGACGAAGACTCGTGGCGCAAACGTGACACGTAAGCAAACACTCGTGCCTCGAATTCTCACTCGTGAAGTCGTTACGGCGATCCAGTTCTACACGACCGACGAGCAGATAGTCGAAGCTGCGAGCGAACTGACTCGCCTGATCCGAGGGACCTGTTTCCTTTATGTCGCCGGGCAAGGCGTGTCGAGGGTTCAAATCCCCGCAGACCGCGATCCGCTCGCAGGTTTGCCACGCTTTGTTGCGAAAAAGCTTGTCGAGCTTCGCCGCCAAGTTCTCGCCCGGCCGGAGTTCGACACGCCGGCGAATCTCCATCAGAAACGCATCGAGTTCGAGCGGAAGCTCATCGAGTTTCTGGCCAGCGTCCCGCACCCTGCCTTGAGAAACATCGCAGAAGAAGCACCACTGCTCATTGTGCCGGAGAACACCGACAACAAGCTGATCGTGATTTGACCATGCAATCCGTTCCTCCCAAGACAAGCCTGATCCTTCAGCCGCGTGACCTGGAAGTTTTCGCGTGCATTGGCGAGCACGGGTTCCTCAACACCGACTTGATTCACGCCCGTTTCTTTCGCGGCGTATCGCGCCGCCGGTGTCTGCAACGTCTCGCGGCCTACCAAAAGCAGGGGCTGACCCGCACCGCGGTCGTGACGGTGTGGACCGATGGCACGCGATCGAGCGTGCCGACTATTCACCTTCTGACAGAACGCGGTACTGAGACACTCGAAACCCTGACCGGCGTTCGCCCTGCTCGCGTGTCGCGAGGCGAACCAAAACCCGAGACGCTTCACCATCGATTGCAGATCATTCAAAAGAAGATCGCGTTTGACGAAGCCTGCCAAGCTCCCCTTCTCCACCATCGCTTCCTTTCCCATCCGAACGCGAACGGCATTGAACGCACAGTTGACCGCTTCTGTCGTCCACGGGCGCCGATCGGTGTTCAGAAACAACTTTCCTGTCGTCGCGACCAATCGACGCCGCACAATCTCCAGAGCTACCGGACTCAAGTAGATCACACGCGGGGCACGCTCCATTTTCTCTTCGGATTGTGGGAAGACGATCCGTTCATTCCGCAAATCGACATGCCGCTTCTCAACCGCCAGGCATTCACTTGCCCGTGCCCCCGTTTCCCAAGCGAAGGTGATGAGATCGCGAAACGCATCGTTCGGCACATGGTCCAAGATGCGGTCGAATTCCTCTGGCGAAATCACTGTATCGCGTGTACCGCCCTTCGGTTTCTTGAACCGAGCCAGCGGGTTCTTCTCGATGTGTCCCTGATCCATCGCCCACCACATCACGCGGATGATGGACCGGGCGTGATTCCGTCTCGTGCCGCTGTTCACGTTCTTCAGGCTGTCGATCCAGCGTTGGACGTGAAACGGCTTCAAATCCCCTACTTCCAAGTCCGGGTAGCGTTCCGCAAATCGCTGCAACTGGAACCGGTACCATTCGAACGTGCCGGCGGACTGGTTCTGTCGCACGAACTCAAGGAACTCATCGATGAGTTCGACGATCTTCACGCAAGGAGCGTGTGCGGGCCGTTCCTCGCGCATCAGATCGTGATACCGCCGGAACGCCTTCTTTTTGTCCGGGCCGAGGTTGATTTGCTTCTTGCCGACTTGGACGTACCAGGTGTTGCGGTTTGGACGGAAGAACGGCTTCGGAAAATGCGGCATGGCGAACCTCCCTTGCGTTGAAGAAACAACCAAGAGAGTCAAGGAAGGCTCGCGAGGCCCCGCCTGTTGACGCAGGCAGAACCGTTTCATTGATAGAACTTACTCGGGCTTTCGCGGCGATTGAACCTCAAAACCTCAAACTTCTCTGACAAGTTCTCTGACAGAGGCCATGTCGCTCGTCGTAAGTCCTTATATCCCCGACAGGAGTCGAACCTGTAACCTTCGGCTCCGGAGGCGTGATGCCGAACCGGAAAATCCTGTCGGTCAAAGCCTTACGATTTCATATTGTGCACAGAATCGACCATTTTTCAAGGATTCCGTGCATATTCCGTGCATGATTCTGCGCGTCAAGATTTCCGCGGCTCCAGGCTGCCGACGAGTTGGGTCATCAACTCGGCGTTGCGTTCGTTCAAATTCGCGAGCAGCGTTCGCTTTACGCGATCGTCGCCCGGCAACGATTCAATCTCGGCTTTGTGAGCGTTGAACCAGTCAGCAAGTTCCCGGATGTTGGAAAACTTCGGGGTCGGCTTCACCTGCTCGCGGTGGTACTCGATCAAACGACGAAGCTGCTCGGCGCGTTGCTCGACAACAGCCGGGTCTTCGGTGTCAGCCATGTGTTTGTTGATCCATGCGTCAAGATCGGAGCGGGGGAATCGCAGTCCGATCTCTGGGGCATAGTGGCTGTACAGTAATTCGCAGTGGGCTCTGGCGTCGGAGCGGCGACGTTGAGCGTCGGCTTTCTGGTGTGCTTCGGCTTGTTTGCGGGCGTCGGCCTCCCGTTGTGCTCGCTCGCGTTGCGGTGCGGAACGTTCCCACTCGCGTTGCTCGCGGCGTTGTCGCCTTTCCTCGGCTCGGTGTGCTCGCCGTTCAGACAGTCGTCGCCTCCAACTGCCGAGCAATCGGATTGGGGGAGCGATGACGTACTGATACGCGAACGTCAGCGACGCGATGACGAAAAACCAGACGAACCCTGCACAGGCGCCGGCCAAGGCACTGGCACCGATCATGGTTCCAAGATCGTCCGATGAGCGACGATTTGGAAACGGGTCTGCGAAGAAAAAGATAAACCCAGACACGATGCCGAGTCCGATCGCCCAATTGCGGATTCGCTCCTCAAGAGGTCTGATCCTCGGCATCCAGCGAACGATGCCGAAGCCGATCCCGAAGAGAATGGCGATGGTCCAGAGAATCGAAGAGCCGTCGTTCATAGATGCCCACCAAACCTGTAACGAAACCCATCTTGACCGTACAAAATCCTTTGCCTGCAAGCGAGTGAATACTGAAGGGTTTGCGTTTTTCGTCAGAGACGCTGAAGATGAAAAACTCTTGATTCGTCACCAGCTTTCGTCCGAGTTACCTGCTGCTGGCTGCTCGGGGCTGCCGACTTGGTCGCGGACTGATTTTATTTGACATTGGGCTTGCCGAAGCGGACAATCCACCCACTGAAGCGGGGCACCAGCTACACGGTGACTACCTTGGGCGAGGAATTCATGGCCCCCGTTTGCCAACGCTCTCACCGTGTCCACGTCCCACTTTGAGTCCAGTGACTCTGATGCCGTTGCGTAGCTCACATTGCTCTCTGAGGCGACGGACGAACGAAAATGAGCAGGTCTAAGATTTCCAGCACCGTGCTTGTGGCGCTGACGATGGCGGGCGTGCTTCTGCTGAAGGCCCCGGCTGTTCAGGCAAATCCGCTAGTTGTGGTGGCCAAGTGGGTGGGCCAGTACCTGCTCGGAAAGGCTGCCGACAAGATATGGGATAAGGTCACCGGGCAGCCGGACGTGAAGGAATTGGACAGACGTCTGCATAGAGTCGAGCAAGCCTTGGCTGCAAGTGATGCGAAGCTCGCCGAGTGCATCAAGAAGCTGCGAGAAGGGATCACGCCCACGACGACGTACGATGAGTACTACGTTCAGGCAATCAAAGCCGTCGGCGATCTGGATACGCGCGTCAAGGACTTGGAACGCAAGGCAGAAATCACGGAGAAGAAGCTCAAGGAACTTGAGGACCGTGTGTCCCAGCTAGAGGGAAAACAAGGAAAGGCAGCCGGGGAGAAGGAACGCGAGTTGATCGCGGGACTTCGTTTCGGAGTCAGAGCACAGAACGACGCAAGCGGAGTTGTCGTCCGCCAGGTCGTGCCCGGATTCCCGGCGACAAACGTGAAACACGACAAACTCATAATCGCCTTGGAACCGGGAGACATCATCACTCAAGTCAACGGGCGGGTGATCCGTGGCGAGAAGGACTACATGAATGCTCTGGACACGTCGCCCCAGCAGATGACATTCAGTGTCATCAACAAGAAGGATGGAAAGTCTTACGAATGCCAAGTGGTCCTACGTTACTGACCCTCGCGATACGACACCAAGCCGGGTGTTCGAGCGGGACCGTACGCACCTACTTTTGGGGGGAGATTGAACCATGAACCGACATCTGTGTCTGGGACTCGGGGCTCTCGTTGCCGGAGCGCTGATCCTGCAACCCTCTGCCGCCAACCAAGATTCAAAGTACGAACTCGCGAAGAAACGTTTCGACCAGTTGAAACAAAATGCGACCCCCGTGGAAGGGCTCAGGACTCAGCCGTATACGACTCGTGTTCAGGTCGTCGGCAAGGCAAGGTTCCAGGTCGTTCCGAATGATCAGGTGAACATCAAGCCTGTACCCTCCATCGAAGCTGGCAAAGAGAACATTCAGCTCGGCATCCGAATTTGGTTCCAATTGGACAAGGATAAGAAGTACGTCAATCCTGTGAAGCACCGTTGGAGTCCAAAAGAACGATTCCACATTTTCGTCGAGGCTGCTGTTCCCGTTCAGATTCATCTGTTCCAGAATTATCCCGACGACCGTCCGCCGTCCAAGGTCGTATACCCCGATGAAAAGTACCCCGAGACGTTCGCTACAGTTCTTCCGGGAAAGCCGTACGAACTGCCGGTCTTATTTGAAATGGATGATGATCTGAGGAAGGAGATTGTGTCCATGGTCGTTGCGCGTGCGGATGCTACTTTGCCGGTGAATCAGCAGGAAAAGGCAACTGAAACTGCCAGCGACGACTCGTCGAAATCGGGACCTGGAGGCGTGTTCCGTGTGAAAATTCAGCAAACGCACGAAATGATGTTGGAATTCAACAAGGAAGCAATGACAAAGGAGACGATTCAGGGGAAGTCGTCTCGGCTTGTGGTCGTCGGCCCGGAAGGTCCTAACGGTCAGCAGCCGATGGAAACTTCTAGGAGTCTGTCCGAGAATTCCGGTTTTCGGCTATATGTTGGGGTAGCCACCTCCTTCGTGTCCCACATATGGTGCTGTTTTTGAATTCTCGGACAGACTCCTAGTAAACCTGACGATGTTCAGTTTTACATGCTGGGTGACAAGAAGATTCATCAGTTTCAACTGACGCTGTCTAAGTAGATGACTGCACGGGCGAACGAGGTCTAAAACCGTTACGCGGTTTCCCTGATTCTGCCTAGCTAGCGATCGTCCTTCGGTGAATCAATAAGTAGGGGGCAAAGCAATGAATGCGGCACGTGGCGAGGTTCGGTCGGCAGTTTCGTCCCAAAGAACAAGCTGGGTTGCCACGCGCAGCGGTGTCTTTGCAGCGCTGCTGGTAGTCGTGCTGGGCAAGCAAACCTCGGCTCAGCACGTTCATGTGCTTCTTGCGGCGGATACGGTGGACGAAACTGCATGCTGCATCCCCGATCTGATAAACATGTATCACACGTTCTACAAGAACACTCCGAAAGACGTCGCAACGATCCGCGTGCTCTATGGTCGGGATGTTCAACGAAGTAACTTCGAGTCGGAGATTAGGGCAATGCCCGTGGCCTCCTCTGATGCAGTCGTAGTTTACTACGCAGGACACGGTGCCTACGATTCAGACCGGGCGGCCGGCGAGAGGGGTGCGAAGAGTGGCGACGGTCACTTTCTATCACTCCCTAGCCGAGAACGGCTTTACCGTCCCATGCTTCGCGAGTGGATCAGCGAAAAGAAACCACGATTAGCCGTGCTCATAACTGATACCTGCAGCGCGTTTACCTCATCTGCTCCGCCTTCTGTAGCAGAGCTGCAGGCAGTAATACCACGAGCTATTGTCAATAGTTGTGGATGACGTCCGATCAGGCGGCGGCTTCTTTGGGTAGGTCGGGGTTGGGTTTTTCTTTTACTCCGTCGCAGAATCGAACTCCTCGGAGCACGTCGGGTAACAGGTCG
>Ga0247727_10004513_pt1 | contig 29416 bp, 26 predicted proteins | sample WisWelCaveWW1625_FD_202498 | JGI IMG/M metagenome (GOLD analysis project Ga0247727, IMG submission 202498) | Biofilm microbial communities from Wishing Well Cave, Virginia, United States - WW16-25 | ecosystem: Environmental > Aquatic > Deep subsurface > Groundwater > Cave microbial mat | place...
GGCCTCTTTCAACCGGGTGTACAATCCTTCACTGATGCTCATGGGCGGCTCCTTTGGTTTTCGGTCCCCAAATTATGCCTCATCCCGTGAGCATCAGCTTTTCCAAAGTTCTGTCAGTGAATCAGGAATTTTTCTTAATTTTCAATATCTACAATATCTATTCACGGATTACACTCAAACATTGGGCATCAAGTTTTAGACTACACCTTAATCCACATGTTGAGAGTCCGTTCCGAATGATAAGATGAAGTGTTTGGTAGGCTTAAAGGCAACCCAACAAAGCGTGCACCTGACGTGTGGGAGTCTGCGGCATTTTCAAGCATTTTTCTGGCTTCGAGTTTTCCCTGCTCCCAAACAGAATCCACGCCCACCCACACGCAGGTAACGCCAGCCGTTAGCCCTCCACTCCTCCCTAAAAAAACGCTCCCCATCTTCCAACAGGGAGCGTTTTTGATTCGGCCCGCCGCCGCCGCTCCAATGATAGACTATTTCCAACCCTCCCAACCCAAAAGTGAACCTCCCCCATGATCCCCGCCCACCTTGTCCCCACCTTTTCCCCAGTTGCCAACCCCACCGCCGTCGTCACCGCCCCCAACCTGCGCGGTCTTGTATTACGAGTCAGGCGCAACGCACTTGGCAAACACAGTTTGCTTAAAGTGCGTTGCACCTTGCCATTGCTCATCTGTAACTCTCCGCCACCGTTTCCTTGATCTGGCGGGAGAGCGGGATGGCCTGCGCCACGCCGCCTTCGACCTGGATGATCGTCACCCACTCGTCAATCTGCCAGGCGTTATAGCCGGTCAGTAAATCTTCGTCATAGCCGCGGGCGATCTGGCCCTCCTGCCCAAACCAAACCCCGGGGAGTTCCAGGTCCCAATGGAGGGGGTGGTCGGCATAGCCATCCGGGTCATTGTACCCGCCGTTATTGAGGTCAAGGTGGATGGCATAGAAACCGCCGTCCACGCTGGCCTCCCAGGTGCGGAAAAACTCCGCCGCCGCGGCGCGGTCGGGGAACTCGATGACGGTGACGAAGGCCGGGCCGCCCCCGCTGCGGGTGTAGGCGGCCTGTCGGGCCTCGCCACCCACCAGGAGGACGCGGCTGATTTCGGTAACGGTACTGCTGTCGAGGTGGGTATAGCCCAGCGGGGTCAGGTTCACCGGTGAACCCGGTTCGTCCGGGTGTCCCAGGTCGGCGGGGCGATCCACGGTCAGGTCAAAGAGTGAGGCAAAGCCTCCGACGGCATTCGCTAGGAGCATGACGCCGCCAGCAAAGAGGGCCGCCAGGGTCAGCAGGGTCATGTAGGGGAGGTGGTCAAGCTGGATCAGGGTGAAGAAGAGGGCGACGACGACCAGCCCAAGGGCGATCAACCCGGCGGGGAAGCTGGCCGCGCTCAATTGGGTGAGCATGGCGAGGATGAGGATGAAGAGGGGGATGGCCGTTTCCAGCGAGAGCATACCGCCCCCAAAGAGCCGCCCGCGCCCCTGCCCGGCCCGCCAGCGCAGCATATAGATGTAGAGCGCAAAGGTCAGCGTCCCGGCGATGATGGTGCCTGGTACGTCGGCCTGCACCATGAACTTGTAGGCCGCCAGCCCGGTCACGAAGAGGAGGGCCGCGCCGATCAGGGCGAGGAACGGGCTGTCGGCGTCCGTCGCGCGGGTGGTGCGCCAGTAATGGAACCCGCCGAAAACGGCCACGAGGCCCACCGCGGCGAGGATCCATTCCACGCCGCCATCGAGTCCGCCCAAAATATAGAGGCTGGGGAGTTGCAGGCCAAACACGCCCTGCACGATCACACGCTCGAAAAAGGCAATGCCCAGCACGGCCAACAGGAGGACAAGCGCGGACAGCCCGAAGAAGACGCGCTGGAGGCGCAGGAGGATTTTGCGGCCATCAATGGTGAAGGGCTTTTCGACGGGGTCGAGCGCGGCGAGCAGGTCTTCGCCGCGTTGGGCGGCTTCGTAGGCCTCGCGGCATTCCGGGCATTCGTCCAGGTGCGCTTCGATAAAGGCGACCGTCTCAGCGCTGGCTTCCCCGGAGGCGTACACCACCATCAGGTCACAGATGACTTTGCAATTTGCAGATTGGGTTTCGTTGGTCATGGCTGGCTCCTCAGGCGGTGGCGGTTTCGGGTTGCGGGGTCAATTTCCCGGCCACCGCGCGGCGGGCGCGAAACACGCGGATTTTCAGGGTGGTGGTGGATTTGCCAAACCGCCTCAGCAGGCGGTCAAGCAGTTGGAGCAGGCGGGACAAAAGGAAGAGCAGAAAACCCAACACGGTCACGCCCAAATATTTGATCCAGGCTCCCAGGTGATCCAGATCAAACGCCGGGGCTGGCCGGGTTCGTCGGGGGACGTGACCCCGGAGGGCGGGTTCGCGCCCAAAGGCTTGCGAGCAGGCCTCGCAGGTTTGCAGGTGGGCCTCGACCAGTTGGTTTGTCTCCGGGCTGGTTTTGCCCGTCGTGTAAAGCACCATAATGTCGGAGGTGACATCGCAAGTGAGATTGTTCATTGTGTCCATTCTTGTTTTCCTTTGTATTTGAGCATTGAGCTATAAGGGCTTACAGCTTATAGCTTATAGCTTCTGAAAGACGTTGGCGGGCGCGGAAGATGCGGACTTTGACGGCGGCAACGGTGATGCCCAGAATTTGCCCGATCTCCTGATGGGAGAGTTTCTCCTGGGAGGAGAGCAGCAAAATCGAGCGGTCGGCTTCGGAAAGGGCGAGCAGCCCCTGTTGCAGAGCGTCGCTCCTTTCGCGGGTGAGCGCATGTTCCTCGGGGCCGGGCTGGTTTTCTGGAAACGGGACTCCCTGTTCGACGAGGGCGTCCAATGAGGTTTCGCGTTTTTCTTTTTTGACCCGGTTCAGGTACAGGTTGCGCGCAATCCGCAGCAGCCACGTTTTCACACTGGCTTCCCCGCGAAACCCATCCAGCGAGATCATCGCCCGCAGGAAAGTTTCGTTGGTCAGCTCATCCGCACACGCCCGATCCCCGGAAAGCCTGAACAGGAAGCCGTAGACTGCGCCGGCGTGCATGTCAAACAGCTCCGCCACCCCGGGGGTTTCCGGCGGGTTCGATGTCGTCTTCATCGTGTGCACTTTAACATAGAAAACGAGCGCGGCAAAAAGTTACATGAGGACTTGATGAGTCTCCCCCGCTCTTCGATTTTCGATCTTCGATTCATACATGATCGAAGATCGAAGATCACAAACCGCTGACGATCTGCTTCACAATTCCTGGTCCCCCATAAATCATCCCCGTGTAAATCTGGACGAGTGTTGCCCCGGCGTCGAGCTTGGCCTTCGCGTCGTCCGGCCCCATAATCCCCCCGACCCCGATGATGGGCAGTTTGCCCCCGGTGCGCGCGTAAATCTTTGCGATGATTTCCGTGCTTAATTGCGTAAGCGGCGCGCCGGACAGCCCGCCCGTTTCCCCTCCGTGCGGCGAGCGCAGGCCCTCACGCCGGATGGTCGTGTTCGTGGCGATCACGCCGTCCATCCCCGCAGCGAGGATGGCATCCAGCGAGTCGTCCAGTTCGGCGTTGGTGAGGTCGGGGGCGAGTTTGACGAGAATTGGTAATTGGTAACTTGTACTGAGCCGATGCGCTGAGCTTGCCGAAGCGGAAGTCGAAGGATTGGTAATTGGAGATTGGGAGACAGTGGTTTGGCGGGCATCCGACAGGGCACCAAGCAACGCGTTCAGCGCGGCCTTGCCCTGCAAATCCCGCAGCCCCGCGGTATTGGGGGAACTGACGTTTACGGTCAAATAGTCGGCGAGCGGGGCGAAGCGTTCGAGCAGGTGGAGATAATCGCGGGCGGCGTCTTCGTTGGGGGTGTCCTTGTTCTTGCCGATGTTGATTCCTAAAATAACGTTTGAACGTTGAAACGTTGAAACGTTTTTTGCAAAATAATCCGCCCCTTTGCCGGGAAAGCCCAGCCAGTTGATCAGGGCGGCATCTGCCGCAAGGCGGAAGACGCGCGGCTTCGGGTTGCCCACCTGCGCCCGCGGCGTAACCGTCCCCAACTCAAGGTGCCCAAACCCCAGCGCCGCCAGCCCCCGGAAAGCCACGCCGTCCTTGTCATATCCCGCCGCCAGCCCGACCGGGTTGCGGAACGTCAGCCCGAAGGCGGTGACGGGTTTGTCGGGGGCGCGGTAGAGCCATGAGATGAGATTACGTAATGGGGGTACTGCCCCCGTAAAACGTAAAACGTAAAGCGTAAGGGCGTGGGCGCGTTCCGGGTCGAACCGGAAAATGAGGGGGCGGATTATTCGGTACATTTTTCCTGGCACGAAAAAAAATTCGTGATCATTCGTGAAAATTCGTGTCGGAATTAGTTGGAGAGGAACGCCCGTGCCTCGGCGATTTGTCCCGCTTCCACCTGCCCCGTCCGTTCCCAATAATCGAGCAGTTCCGCCAGCGTGAATACGGCATGGAGGCGGACGCCCCGCTCAGCGAGTTCCGCGCGAGCATGGCCGGTGGAGCGGTCAATCAGGACGACTACATCCTTCACGAGGAGTCCCGCCCCGGTGAGTTTATCAATCCCCTCAAATTTACTGCTCCCGGTCGTGATCAAATCATCGAGGACGACCGCGCGCTCCCCCGGTTGGTACACACCCTCGATGTCCGCCTTCGTCCCGTAGGCTTTCGCCTCCTTGCGCGGGTAGATCATGGGGTACTGACCCCGCAGACTAACAGCCGTTCCGATGGGAAGCGCGGCGTAGGGCAGGGCGGCGAGGTGGTCGAATTGCAATTTCTCCAGCACGGGGATGAACGCCTCGGCGACGAGCGCCAGCACTTTCGGGTCAGCCACGAGACGGCGCAGGTCAATGTAAATTGGCGAGACCTGCCCGGACTTGAGCGTGAACGCGCCGAACTTGACACAGCCGAGGGTGAGGAGGGCGTCGGCGAGTTCAGGAAATGGGAATTGGGAAATGGGAATTAGGTTTTCCTGCTTCCTGCTTCCTGCTTCCCGCTTCCGACGCAACACCAACTGAATCCCCGCCATCTCATCCCGCAAATCCGCCGCCGCCCGCCGGGGATCATCCGCCCGTGAAATCGCGCGCGAGACTGGGATCAGCATCCCCAGCCCGTCGGGGCGCAAGCCAGCCTGGAGCGCCGCGGCGAGGTCGCCGCCCTGCGCGCCCACACCGGGGGCGAGGAACCAGAGTTCGGGTGCGGCGGCGCGTACGCGGGCGAGCGCGTCCACCTGGGTTGCGCCCACCACAAGGCCAACGTTCCCCCTGGCGTTCCAGGTTTGGGCGAGGCGGGCGACATGAATGTAGACGGCAGACGGCTGACCGCGGTCGGCGGTTGTTATGAGGTCCTGCAAATCCCCGGCCCCAGGATTCGACGTTTTGCAGAGCAGGAACACGCCTTTTTCGTGGTCGGTGAGGAAGGGGTCAATGGAGTCTTTGCCGAGGTAGGGGGAGAGGGTGATGCAGTCCGCGCCGAGGGTGTGGAAGGCGGATTGGGCGTAGGCTTCCGCCGTGGAGGCGATGTCCCCCCGTTTGGCGTCGAGAATGACCGGGGCGCGTGACCCCTTCGCCAACGAGGCCTCCCGGATCGCCTGGATCACCTCCCGAAGTACAGCCCACCCCTCGGGGCCGTACATCTCAAAAAAGGCGGCATTCGGTTTGTAGGCGGCGGCATACGGCAGGGTGGCTTCCACCAGCCGCAGGCAGAAGTCGCGCGCCGCGGAAGCGGTCGGTTCCGGGAGGTCGCCCGGATGTGGGTCCAGCCCCACACACAGCAGGGAGGTGGTGTCTTCGGCGCGGCGGCGGAGGAAGGTGAAGAAGGATTCCATGATGCTCCTGTTCGTATTGCGTATTACGTATTGCGTATTGCGTATTGCGTTTTACGCTTTCCCCAGCACCATCGCCAGCAGCGCCATGCGCACATACAGCCCATATTCCATCTGGCGGAAGTAGGCGGCGCGCGGGTCATCGTCCACGTCCATCGTAATCTCGCCGACGCGCGGGAGCGGGTGCATGACGATCATTTTCTCTTTGGCGGCGGTGAGCGTTTCCGGCGTGATGATAAAGGCGTTCTTCACGCCCTCGTATTCATCGAGGTCGGTAAAGCGTTCCTTCTGGATGCGCGTGACGTAGAGGACGTCCGTGTCTGGGAGCGCCGCGTCCAATGTGGCGTGTTCCTGTTGTGTCACACCAATTTCGGCAATAATCTCCGCTGGCATCCGCAAAATGTCGGGCGAGACGTAGTGCAGTTTGACGTTATACAGCGAGAGCAGGCGCGCCAGCGAATGTACCGTGCGCCCATACTTCAGGTCGCCGAGCATCGTGATCGTCAACCCGTCAATTTCGCCCAATTCCTCGCGGATGGTGAACAGGTCGAGCAACGCCTGCGTGGGATGCTCGCCCACGCCATCGCCCGCGTTGATGACGGGCTTGCGCGCATACTGCGCCGCCAGCGCCGACGCACCGAGTTCCGGGTGGCGCAGGACGATCACATCGGCATAACATTCCAGCGTGCGCACCGTGTCCGGCAGGCTCTCGCCCTTGCTCACCGATGAATATTTCACCTCGCTGATCGGGATCACACTGCCGCCCAGCCGCTCCATTGCGGCGGTAAAACTGGACGCCGTGCGTGTGGAGGGCTCATAAAACAGGTTCGCCAGGATTTTCCCTTTCAGCAGGTCAAACGTCCCAACACGGGCCACCATCTCCCGCATCTCATGCGCCACGCCGAAAATGTAATCCAGGTCGCCGTGGCTGAACTGTTTGACCGACAAAATATCCTGCCCATACCACGGCGCGTTGCGCTGGTCGCCGAAAGGCAGGTGCGGGGAGGGGGAACCGTTGGTTTTGGGGGTGGCTGGTGTGAGCATGAGGACTCCTTGTGAAAGTAATTGGGTAATTGGGTAACTGGTAATTACAAATTACCAATTACCGGACATTTTGTCCAAATCCCGGGTTCGCGAGGAGGACGCCATCCCGGAAGGCTTCCTGCCCCCTCAGGACGACGCGCGTCACCCTCCCTCGGACACGCCACCCCTCGAAAGGAGTCCAGCCGCAGCGGGAGTGCAACTGGTCTGCGTGGATTTCATATTCATCATCGGGATCAATTTCAATCCAGGTGTCCGGTTGTTCCGGCAGGCCAAAGATGCGGCGCGGGTTGTCATGCAGGCGGGTGATGAGGTCATCGAGGGTCAGGCGGTCCTGGTGAACGGCGGTGAGCAGGAGCGGGAGCATCGTTTCGACACCGGGGAAACCGGGCGGCGGAGTCCCGCTGTCTTTCTCGGCGAGCAGGTGGGGCGCGTGGTCGGTGGCAAAACAGTCCACAAACTCAAGATTTTCCCAGAGGGCGGCGCAATCGTCCGGCGCGGCGAGCCGGGGACGGACTTCGGCGCGGGAGGGCGAAAGGCGAAGGCCATGTTCACGGGAACTCACGGGAACTCGTGGGAACTCATCGGAACTGGAGACAATATCGTCGGTTGAGAGGAACAAATGGTGTGGACAAACTTCACAGGTGACGGGCAAACCCTTTTCCTTGGCGGCGCGGATCAACAGGATTTCCTCGCGGCGGGAGACGTGGGCGATGTGGACGCGGCGGTTGTGCAGTTGGGCGACAAAAAGCAGGGCCGCGAGGGTCTGCCGTTCGGCGTGGGCGACGATGGGGCGCGGCGTCCCGTTTTCCCCCGGCCAGTGTTCAAAGTGCGCCATCCAGGATTCGATTTTGTCGAGCAGGAGGGGCCCAAAGGTGGCGTCGAGGTAGAGTTTCAGCCCGGCGGCTTGCGGTGCGAGGGTGGGGATTTCCACAGCATTGTCCAAGCCCGCACCGACGTAAATGCCATAGTCACAGCGCGCTTTTTGCGCCGCGGCATCGAGGGCGAGTTGGAAGGCGGCGGCATCCACAAGCGGCGGGTTGGTGTTGGGCATGGCGAGCACGGTCGTCACGCCCCCGGCGAGCGCGGCGGCAGTGCCGGAGTCAAAATCCTCCTTGTGGGTCGCGCCGGGTTCGCGCAGGTGTACGTGGATGTCGGTGAGGCCGGGGAGTCGCATGGTCGTTAGTCGGGTAATTCGTAGTCACGTAGTCTGGTAGTCCGTAGTTGGGTAGTCCGTAGTCGGTTTGACCAAGGACTATCTGACTATTTGACTACCCGACTAAACAGGCAAAAAAATAGAGCCTTGCGGCTCTAATAGGGAAAACAAATATTTTAGGAGCGGGAATTGCGGGGTGCTTGATTTTGGGGAGGGTCGGGAGGGGCATCATGTCGAGGTGATTTTATGGGAAAGCGATGAACTGTCAAGCGCAGTTTTGGGTGTGTGTATAGAGCTTGACGAGGATTATACCGAACCGTAGAATAACGGCCAATAAAAAAATCAACATCGTCAGGATTGGGAAAAGGAATTGAGTTTTCCCCCCCCCCCCCGAAAATTTAACGCCAAGTGAAATTCTTGAGACCCTGACTCCACGCGAGTTGGATGTATTGAGATTGATTGGGCGCGGTTTGTGCAATAAAGAAATCGCGCGCCTATTGAACATAAAAGCCAAAACAGTGGAATTTCATGCAAGCAGACTATACAAAAAATTGGATGTGGCTTCACGCGCTGGAGCAGCAGTGTGGGCTGAGAGGCAAGGGATTCTTAATGGTTTTTCTTAGACTCCTGAAAAGCCTGGGGGGTTTCCCCAGATGACAGGAACGCCTTTTGCCAATAGGATGGTCAGAGTTCAGGCTATGACATAGTCTGAGTATCTATGTGGAAACCCAAAGGAGAATTACCCAATGAAACAACAGTCTAAAAAACTCGTGTTTGCAATGTTACTGGTTATTCTATCTATGAGTACCATTCCTGTATTGGCGCAAGCAGTTGTACCGCGAATATCTGACGAAGCCCAACAGGAAAAAGAGCGGCTTTTAGCTAAGTATGAGGCGGCGCTTGAATTTGAATTGAGTCACGGTGAAACAGCGATCAGTTCTGAAGATGGCTCAATAATTCTTGTCGGAGAGTCTGCGGCGAAAATGGATCAGCTTTGGCAAGAAACGGTGCGCCAGATTGAGGCAGCGATTGCGCGTCCAGCGGCTGACCGGAAACCCATAGAAAACATGATTGCAGCTATTGATGGAGCGCGCCCGGCTTATATCGGCCGTTCGGGTTTCCCCTATAACTCCTCTGCAGCGACTGAAAATTATCAGACAGAAAAATATTTCTATACCGTGGATATTGCTTCAGAACAAATTTTGGAAATCATGCCGGTTGATTCGACCCGTTTCCGCCGTGAAGCTGGCGATGCTAGGGTGGTATATTCACAGAATGTATTGGAGGAGATGGCGCGAACTTTCATTAAGACCCTTGCGGGCGATGTGGATCTTCAGACACTTCAGCCGGCGTTCAGTGACAAAAATGGACGAAATTACTTTTTCCGATGGGAAGACCCTGCCAGCAAACTCCCTGATGGGATGACGTCATTTGTTCAGGTAGGTTTGTCTGTAACGGGACAACTACTCAATTATGTAAACACCTTACCAGTGGCAACTGCACAGGCTCAAAGTCTTTTGGAGCGAGCAGGCTTGTTTCCCTTTGTTGCATTGGCATCCTTTAACGAAACATATGCAAACAGCGGCGGATATTTTTTTTGGGAAAATGGGGGAACAGCCAAAGATATCGTATCCAATGCTGGTTATTGCTTTATCGCTGGCTGGTGTTCCCCCAAGAATTTTTTCTGGGGTTACACTGATGCTACGATTAATCCTCCACAAAACGAACCCTATATGAAGGCAACCTGGGATGTAAATCCAAGTTCCCAGTACATTTACGTGAAAGCTTTCATTCCTGGAACCAATGCAACCGCCTATTCCAGATATACTGCTACATATAACAACGGAGCCAATTCACAGTCTGTAACAATTGACCAGGAAATATTTTCAAATGTCTGGGCTTCTGTGCTTGGGCCGCATTTTAACTATGGGACGGTTAAATTGGATAACAACGATGATATTGCTGGCTACAAAGTAGCCTGGGATGAAGTTCTGCTTTGCACTTCCGATCAATGCCCTTAATTCGGATAAGATTTAAAACACCAGGATTCAGGAACTATCCTGAAGCCTGGTGTTTGTTTTTAAACCAATCTCCCCATGATTGTTGTTGATGATCAAGCATAGGAGCAAAAAATGCTTTTAAAAATCCGGTTAATTTGGCTTGGGCTCGTTATTTTTTTGGGGGCGGTTTCTTGTACAAATGCCGAGCCAACTCCCGTTAATGAAATTGACAACATCGTCAGCACAAGTACTTTACCCCCAATATTTCAGCCGTCTGTTCCTGCTGAAACACCACTCAACCCCACAAACACTCAAGCTCCTGGACCTGAGTCTTTCTATGATGATGAAATTACACTGCTTTTGCACAACCGCCTAAGACCACCTGTTGAACCAAAAATTATTGGACTCAGTGTCGGGTGTTTGCTGGGTAAAACGGATTGCGAACAAGGGAATACGATCTCAGTATTTCCTGAATCTCTACCTCAGGTTTCCAAATTATTTTGGGCCTTCGACGGCAAGCGCGCCTTTTTTTCGGACTCGGATACGGGGGACATTTACACAGTAGATCGCGTTTCGGGTGAGATCAATAGCTTCAAAGAGGATGTCTGGAAGATCAACGATGTTTTTTTTATCTCCCCAAATGGTTTTCAAATGATCTTTGAAGTTAGCGCCAGCCCTTTTGAAAGCGATATTGTCTCGATGGATATGCAATCAGGGGAAATATCAACTTTCAACATTCCAATCCAGTGTATGAAACGAATCAACACTTGGCTTACGGATGCACAATTTCTGTTTTGGTGTGAGGTATATACTGGCGATAAAGGGTATCTGGACGACGTTCAAGTGTATACATTTGACCTTGAAACTCAAGCAGCGCAACCTTTTGACATCGGCCGGGATTGGATGCAGGTCTCTATCCCCTATTTTTCTCCGAACCATCAGGTGATGGCCTTGACATACGAGGGTAACACAATTATTCGCGACTCGGCCACTGGGCAAGAACTTGTTTTGGACATCAACCCTGAAAAATATATTTGGTCTGACGATTCAGCCTGGCTGGCAGTATTTTCACAGGACAAAGATATTTTCATAGCAAGCGTGGATGGACAAAAAATAAGCAAGATTTATTCATTTCCAGAAAATATACTGCTTGAAGATTGGCTCTGGCTGCCAGGGAATGAAGCATTGCTCATGATAGTGAGTGATCTGGAGAATGGCAATAAAAAACTTTCTTTACTTTCCATTTCCAATGGCATCGTCACCCCTGTCAATCTCCCTCTATTGGAAACCAATAATGTGATCTCACTTTCGTATAGGCCAACTAACAAATAAACGATCAACTTATCAGTTGAGGGAGGAGTTGTAGTTGGTTTGCAAAAATCACCTTTCCACAAAACATACCCGTTTCCCTTTTTGGGCAGCTGACTGCTTACTTAATACAATTCCGGGTAAGATTGCCGCGCAGGACAAGGTCAGACGACCATTACTCAAAATATTGATGGAGACTCTCATGGGCTTGATGACAACGATTAACGAAGAAGATTTTGGTGCCGAAGTGATCCAGGCGAAAACTCCCGTGCTCGTGGATTTTGGCGCGGTCTGGTGCGGGCCGTGCAAAATGCTCGACCCCGTGGTGAAGGAACTGGCACATGATTGGGGGGAGAAGGTGAAGGTCGTGAAGGTGGACGTGGATCACAACCCGAACCTGGCGATCCAATACCAGGTGCTGGGTGTGCCAACGCTCATCCTCTTCAAAAACGGCCAGCCAATGGAACGGCTAAGCGGTTTCCAGCCAAAGAAGAAGCTGGAAGCACGGTTTTCCCCACATTTCTAATTGAAGAAGTAAAGAGAACCATGCAATTTGTCATTCCGAACGAAGTGAGGAATCCCTGCATTGAACCGTTGAAAACTACCATTGCAGGAATTCCTGGTTGCACTCGGAATGACAGATTGTTCGTCTAGCTACCGGACAGTTTTGAATGAAGTGCTGGTCGAGTAGCCCCGTATGCCCTTTGCGGGGCGTATCGAGACCCCATTGCAGGCAAATTTTGCTGCACTTGGTCTCGATACGGCGGGAAAGCGCCGCCTACTCGACCAGCAAATTGCCTTGATTACAAAGTGTCGGTTGGCTAGATTGTTCGTCTTTGGTTTCTGCTGCTAAAAATTTGTGTTGCGCAACAAAAACGGGACTGTTTATCAGCAGTCCCGTTTTGATTCAGGTTGGTTGTATCTCTAAAGATTGGCCGCTTTTTTGAGAGCCGCAACCTTGGTCGTTGCTTCCCACGGCAGGGCAACGTCCGCGCGGCCAAAGTGGCCGTAGGCGGCCGTCTGCCGGTAGATGGGGCGGCGCAGATCCAGGTCGCGGATGATCGCGCCGGGGCGCAGGTCAAAGGTTTGCGCAATCGCCTCGGCAATCCGGTCATCTGCGATTGTGCCGGTCCCGAAGGTTTCCACGTTGATGCTGAGGGGCGCGGCCACCCCGATGGCGTAGGCCACCTGGATTTCGCAGCGCTCGGCCAGCCCGGCGGCCACCACGTTCTTGGCCACCCAGCGGGCGGCATAGGCGGCGGAGCGATCCACTTTCGTCGGGTCTTTGCCGCTGAACGCGCCGCCGCCGTGGCGGCCCATTCCACCGTAAGTGTCTACAATAATCTTGCGCCCGGTAAGGCCGGCATCCCCCATCGGCCCGCCGATGACAAAGCGGCCGGTTGGGTTCACGTAAATCTTGAGGTCGGCATCCACCATATGAGGTGGCAGGATGGGCATAATCACGTGCTCGATCACGCCCGCACGGACGTCATCATTCGAGATGTCCGGGGCATGCTGGGTGCTGACCAGGACGGTATGCACGCGGCAAGGTTTGCCGTAACGGTATTCAATGGTGACTTGGCTTTTGCCATCGGGACGCAGCCAGGGAACTGTGCCGTTTTTGCGCACCACCATCAGGCGGTGGGTGAGTTTATGGGCCAGGTCAATCGGCATGGGCATCAGGTTTTCGGTTTCATTGCAGGCAAAGCCAAACATCATGCCCTGATCGCCCGCGCCAACGGCTTCAATCTCGGCCTCCGACATTTCGCCAGTCTTGGCTTCCAGCGCCTTGTCCACGCCCATGGCGATGTCGCCCGATTGCTGGGCAATGGCGACCTGCACACCACACGACTGGCCGTCAAAACCCTTGGCGCTGTCGTCATAGCCAATATCGCAAACCACGCGCCGCACCAACTCATCGTAGTTGATGTGGGCGCGGGTCGTGATCTCGCCCAGGAGCATCACATAACCCGTCTTGGTGGCCGTTTCGCAAGCGACGCGCGAGAACGGATCCTGTGCGAGGCAGGCATCGAGCACGGCATCGCTGATCTGGTCGCACATCTTATCGGGATGGCCTTCCGTCACCGACTCCGAGGTGAATAGGAGTTTGGGCGAGGTCATAAAGGTATTACTCATCAGGAATCCTCCGTTATAGGAAATACGCAGTTTGGGTCTCGATACGCCGGATGCGCTGGTTGAGTGCGGTTTGTGCGTATCGAAACCAGCGCATCTGGCTACTCGACCAGCATTCTGCTTTAACTACCTAACTCATCCGTTAAATAAAAAGCCCTTTCGGCAGGAAAGGGCGAATGCATCCAGAGACACATTGCGGCCCTCTCATCTTCCAGATTTTATATCTGGCCGGAGTTGGCACCATTTTCAGCGGGGCTGCTGAATGGTTGCCGAGGTTTCACGGGGCCGGTCCCTCCACCTCTCTGGATAAGAGAGCCTCATGGGCTTCTCTAAAATTTGCGGGAGTTTACCATGCGGGTAGGGGCATGTCTAGATAAAAAACCAGGTGATCAGGTAATAGCCAAGCGCCCCCGCCCAAATCCAGGAATCCATCCGGTCAAAAATGCCGCCGTGGCCGGGCAGGATGTTGCCCGAATCTTTGATGCCCACCTGCCGCTTGATCATGCTTTGGCCCAAATCGCCGAGCGGGGTTAAGAGGGACAGTACCAGCCCGAGGAGGGCACCGTTCAAAGGGGTCAGGGCCTCCGGGGCCGCAGGGGAGGCCTGCCATGCCAGGCAGAGCAACGCGTTCCCCAGAGTGCCAAACAACACCCCGCCCGCGTAGCCTTCCCACGTTTTCTTCGGGCTGAGGCGCGGACTCATTTTGCGTTTGCCGAGACTGCGCCCGACAAAATACGCCCCGGAATCAGACAGCCAGACCGCCGGGAGGGTGGCGAGGAACCACCAGACCCCATCGGGCAGGTGCCTCAAGGGGATCAGGTATCCCCCGAGAAACCCGAGATACAACCCCCCGGAGAGCGTGATCGCAAAATCGGTCCCGGAGAATTTCGCCCCCCGTTCGTAATCAATCAAGTGGATGGTCATCGCCAGCAGGATGAAGACGCTGATGATCAGGCTGTCCCATTTGAGCGGGTCGGGGCTGAAATGCCGGGTGACGAGGAAAGCGGCCACCGCGGCCAATATGAGGTACGTGGCCGGGCGGAACCCGGCGGCCTGGAACAGCCGGGCATATTCCCAGGCGGCAATGATTAGGAGGATGAGAATGATGGCGAGGTAGGGTAGTCCCCCGGCGGAGATGGGATATATCCCGATGGCGAGCAGACTGAAACCGGCAATGGCGCGCTGGCGCATCTCAATTCACCTGCGCCGTGGTCATGCCGTAGCGGCGCTCACGCGAGGCGTATTCCTCGACGGCTTTGCGCAGTTCAGTCTTGTCGAAATCGGGCCAGTAGACGGGGGTGAAGTACCACTCGGCGTAGGCTGCCTGCCAGATCAGGAAGTTGCTGATGCGCAACTCGCCGGAGGTGCGGATGACGAGGTCTGGGTCGGGGACATCGCGGGTGTAGAGATATTCGCCCACCAGCTCGTCGGTCACGTTTTCCGACTGGATGCCATCGGCGATGATGTGGCGGATGGCCTGGACGATCTCGTCCCGCCCGCCATAGTTGAAGGCGATATTGAGCACGAGTTTGTCGTTGTCCTTGGTCATCTCCATCGCTTGCAGCACTTTCTTGCGCAGGCGCGGTGCGAGTTGGTCAAGCCGGCCCAAGTGGCGCAACTGGACGCCCTGCTCCCCCAGTTCTTCCAGTTCGTTGTCAATCACGTCTTCAAGGATGCGCATCAGCCCGGTGACTTCCTCCGGCGGGCGGCCCCAATTTTCGGTGGAGAAGGCGTAGAGGGTGAGGTATTTGATGCCGAGTTCGCCGCAGCCTTCCATGACGCGGCGCAAGTTCTCGGTGCCGGCGCGGTGCCCGGCAATGCGCGGCAGGCCGCGCTGGAGCGCCCAGCGGCCATTGCCATCCATGATGATCGCGACGTGAGAGGGTACGCGGGTGAGGGGGGCAGGCAGGTTCCCTTTGGCCATGCCTAGACTTCCATCACTTCTTTTTCTTTGCGCCGGCCGATCTCTTCAATCTGCTCGCCAAACTTATCGGTCAATTTCTGAACCTCTTCTTCCCCCTCGCTCAACTCGTCCTCGGAGATGAGTTTCTCCTGCTCAAATTCCCGCAGGTCGCGGATGATGTCCCGGCGCACGTTGCGCACGGCAACCTTGGCCTCCTCCAGCCTCCGGTGTACCACCTTAACCAGTTCGCGGCGGCGCTCCTCGTTGAGCGGCGGCAGGTTGAGATAAATGTTGACGCCATCGTTATTGGGATTCAGCCCCAGGTCGGAGGTCAGGATGGCGCGCTCGATATTTTTGAGCGAGCCGGTATCAAAGGGGCGGATCTGGATCGTGCGGTGTTCGGGGATGCTGATGGAAGCCAATTCTTTGAGCGAGGTGGGGATGCCGTAATAGTCCACCTGCAATTTTTCCACCAGTCCCGGGCTGGCGCGTCCAGTACGGATGGCTGCGAGATCATCCTCAAGCGAGATGATCGCTCCGTGCATGCGTTCAGTCGTTTCGCGAAGTGCGTCCTGTACCATAATATTCCTGGCCTTTTTGAGGGGATGGGCGAACGGGAATAATTCTACCATCCTTCAAAATGGCAGCTTCACCTGGGCCTCCGGGGGGTGTGGCCCCTGAAGGGGTACGCGCCCCCCATTGAACTCACGCCGAAACCAGGGTGCCGACCGGTTCGCCGAGCAGGGCTTTTTTGAGCATGTCCTCCTGCCATAAATCCAGTACAAGGATGGGCATGTTGTTGTCTTTGCAGAGGGAGAACGCGGTGCTGTCCATCACCTCCAGTTGCATGCTCAGGGCTTCCATAAACGTGAGGTTGTCAAACTTGACCGCGTCCGGGTGTTTCTTCGGGTCTTTGTTGTAGATGCCGTCCACCTTGGTGGCCTTGATGACCACCTGTGCTTCGATTTCCATCGCCCGCAGAACGGCGGCGGTGTCGGTGGAAAAATACGGGTTGCCCGTCCCGCCCCCAAAGATGACGACGCGCCCTTTCTCCAGGTGGCGGATGGCGCGGCGGCGGATGTATGGCTCGGCTACCGAGCGCATCTCGATGGCGGACTGGACGCGGACGGAGACGCCGCGCTTCTCGATGGCGTCCATCAGCGCGAGCGCGTTCATCACGGTGCCCAGCATACCCATGTGGTCGGCGGTGGTGCGGTCCATGCCGCGCGCCAGGGCTGACCCGCCGCGCCACAGGTTGCCCGCCCCAATGACGACGGCGACTTCCACGCCCGTGGCATGCACTGCCTGGATCTTCCGGGCGAGGTTTTCGGCCTCGGCGGGGTCAATTGAATACCCGTTATGGCTGCCCAGCGCTTCGCCGCTGAGCTTGAGGAGGACTCGTTGGTATTTCAGATCGCTCTTCATGGGTCTCACTCCTTTGCAGGTGACAGTCACTTGCAAAGTGACTGTCACCTCCACCAGCTTTCCGTTTCAAAAAAAGAGCCAACCATGGGGTTGGCTCTTTTGGGTTATTCTTTTGTTTCACCGGCGTTACTTTGGCCCAACTCCCACCGCTGAAAGCGGCGGATGACGATGTTTTCACCCAGGGTGCCGATTTTTTCGCTCACCAGCTTTTCAATGGTCAGGCTCTCGTCCCGGATGTAGGGCTGGCACATGAGGGCTACTTCATCCTTGAACTTGGCGAGGCGGCCTTCAACGATCTTGGGGACGATGCTGGCCGGTTTGCCTTCCTCCGCGGCGCGGTTGGCGGCCACGGTAGCTTCCCGGTCAAGGGCGGACTGGGGGATATCGTCGGGCCGGATGTATTCCGGGGAGGTGGCGGCGATCTGGAGGGAGATTTCGTGTGCCAGTTGCTGGAACGCTTCCGAGCGGGCCACAAAATCGGTCTCGCAATTCAGTTCCACCATCACGCCGATCCGCCCGCCCCCGTGGGAATAGAGTTTGATCACGCCCTCGGAGGCTTCACGGTCGGAGCGCTTGGCGGCTTTGGCCAGGCCCTTCTCGCGGAGATAATCCACCGCCTTGTCAAAATCGCCGCCGCTGGCTTCCAGCGCTTTGCGGCAATCCAGGATGCCGGCCGCGGTGGCTTCGCGCAGCTCTTTAATTTGTTCAGTGGTGATTGCCATGCTTAGTTTTGCTCCTTCTCATCGCTGTCCGCTTCGGCAGGGGTTTCCTTGGCTTCAGTTGCCATCGGGGCCTCATCAACCATTTCCGCCGCAGGGGTTTCCTCGGCGTCAGGTGCCATCGGGGTCTCGTCGGTCATCTCGGCCTCGGGGGCTTCGCTCTCAATCTCTGCCTCCTCTTCCACGCCTAGCACTTCGGCCAGTTCTTTCAGGACTGCGGGAAGCGCGATGATTTCATCGTCATCATCGCCCAGGATTTTAGCGAGGGTGGCCGCGCCCAGCAGGTCGGCGTCGCTGATCTCTTCATCATCGTCCATGATCAGCGTGCGAATGCGCTCGCGTTCCGGTTTGACGTCCATCTCTTCCGCTACGTAGGTGTCCTCTTCCTTGCGGAGGAGCTTGCCTTCGTTAACGGCATCGGCGACGGTGGAGACCAGCAGTTTGATGGCGCGGATGGCGTCGTCGTTGGAGGGGATGACATAGTCAATCTGGCGCGGGTCGCAATTGGTATCCACCATGGCCACAATCGGGATTTCCAGCAGGTTGGCCTCGTGGATGGCGGTCTCTTCCCGGCGCACATCCACGATGAAGAGCATATCGGGCAGGCGCACCATGGAGCGGATACCGCCCAGCCGCATATCAAGCTTGTCGATCTGGCGCTGCAATTGCAGGCGTTCCTTTTTCTTCAGGCGCTCAAAATCGCCCTTTTCCTTCATGCGTTCAATCCGTTCGAGTTCGTTGATGCGCTCGCGGATCGTGCGCCAGTTGGTGAGGAAACCGCCCAGCCAGCGGGCCGTGACGTAAGGCATGCCACAGCGCTCCGCTTCCTGCTGGATCGTTTCCTGTGCCTGTCGCTTGGTCCCCACAAACAGAACCGTTTTGCCCTGGGCAACGGTATCCCGGACGACGACGTAGGCCTCTTCAATTGCTTTTACGGTGAGTTGCAGGTTGATGATATGAATGCCGTTTCTCTCGGTAAAGATGTACGGCTTCATATATGGATTCCACTTGTGGGTACGATGCCCAAAGTGTACGCCGCTTTCCAGCAGCGTTTTCATGTTGACAATAGCCATTGTCTATGCTCCTTAGCGTTATGCTTCCGCTTTCGTCATCCCATCCGGCCACCCCATCGTATGGGGCACGCACCGGACGGTCAGAAAACGTGTGGGTTGGGGGTGTTTGGCAATTCGCCGAAAGACACTTTCAGCCAAGCAACTGAAACCGGCGAATTGCTCAGTAATCGGGCGATATTGCTTGTTGCAGAAATCAACTTGCCTTCGCCCGATTACCCGGCTCCTTTTGGATGCCAGGGCTTTTGATGGGAATTATGCTCCTGTCGCAAGCCGGGCGGCATTCTATCACGCCCATTCTGTGAAGTAAAGAACAAACTAAACGGCGCCATGCACTTCAATGCCAAACAATGGATGGAAAAATCAGTGTTCAAAGTGCGTGGCACCTGGGGAGGCTGATAGAATGTCCGGCATGTTAAGCGAGATCAAATCCGCCCTGGCTGGCCTGTCCCTCGGGCCGATCCAGTATTTTGACACCGTCAACTCGACCAATGATATTGCCGCGGACTGGGTGCTGCGCGGCGCTCCAGACCTTTCCCTCGTGATTGCGGATGAACAGGTGGCCGGCCGGGGGCGACAGGGTCGGAGATGGCATACCCCCCCGGGGGCGGCGCTGGCAGTCTCCCTGATACTGCGCCCGGCCCCACCGGGGGACGTGATCCCATTGGGCCGGTACGCGGCCCTCGGGGCGCTCGCCGTCCACCAGGCATTGGCCGAGGGCTATGGCCTGCCCGCCTCGATCAAATGGCCCAACGATGTCCTGCTCGGGCGTGAGAAAGTTTGCGGCGTGCTGGCCGAAGCCGGCTGGGTGGGGGATCAACCTGAGGGGCTGGTACTCGGCATTGGGGTCAATGTGGCTCCGGGGGCGATCCCACCTCCCAATGAGTTACGGTTCCCCGCCACGAGTGTGGAATCCTTTTTGGGGTACGCGCTCAATCGCTGGGAGTTGTTAGCCAAAATCCTGGCGGGCGTTTTGGTATGGCGCGCCCGGCTTCCTGCCCCCGATTTTGTGCAGGAGTGGGAAGCGCGCCTGGCCTTCCGCGGTGAGGTGGTGCGGCTGGGCGAGGTGGAGGGGACGCTGGCCGGGCTGTCGCCGGAAGGGCATCTGCGGCTGGAAACGGCAACGGGGGTGCAGGCTTTCCCCGTAGGCGACCTGAGCCTGCGTCCGGTTGACAGCGCGCGAAAATAAGCTACACTAATTTCCATTGCGCCGCCCGTTTTGCTGGAGGTTCCCATGTTGGATGATTTTCGAAAAGACGCTGGTGAAGGTTCGCTCTTTGGCGATGATGATGTGCCGCTGACCTTTGACGAGATGGGGGCTTTTAATGAAGAATATGAGGACTTTGATGATGAAGCCAGCAAGCCGGTCCAGAAGCGCAAAGGGAAGCCGCAATTTTTGGGGATGACGGCGTTTCAGCGGCTTTTCCTTTCTGCCATGTTGTTTGGGTTGAGTTGTGTATTGAGCGCCATGTGTCTCGTACTCACCAACAAGGTCATGTTCTGAGATTCTTAAACGTTTTTCTTATACGGTTCGATTAGCATGTGAAGCGGAGTTTCCAGGCTCCGCTTCACCGTTTTAATCTCCAATGCCCAATCCCCAATCCCCAATCCCCAATCCCCAATCTCAACCCCCCCCAGGAGGACTGTATGCCCAAAAAAACCAAACCCACCCCGTTCAAAGCGGAAATCCGGCAATTGCTGGACATCCTCATCCATTCGCTGTATTCCGACCGCGAGATATTCCTGCGTGAACTGGTCTCCAACGCCTCGGATGCCATCAACCGCGTGCGCTTTGAGCTGCTCACCAACCGCGACATCCAGGATGGCGGCGAAGAACTTGCCATCCGCATTACCACCGACAAGGAAGCCCGCCTCCTGCGCATCAGCGACAATGGGATCGGGATGACCGCCGAGGAGTTGGCCCGGAACCTGGGGACAATTGCCCAATCGGGGGCGCGGGAATTTATCCGGGCGGCCTCCGAGGGTACGCAGCATCTCGAGGACATCATCGGCCAGTTTGGCGTTGGCTTTTACTCATCGTTCATGGTGGCCGAATCTGTGCGGGTCACCTCCCGCTCCTTCCAACCCGAGGCAGAGGCGGCCGCGTGGACTTCGTCTGGCGGCGACACCTTTACGGTCGAGCCAGCCGAGCGCCCTGCCCGCGGCACCACCATCGAGATCACCCTCAAAGAGGATGCCGTCGAGTTTGCCGATGAGTGGAAGGTCAAGCAGATCATCCGCAAACACTCCGATTTCGTCGCCTTCCCGATTTATGTGGGGGATGACTCGGAACCGGACGGCGCGGGGGATGTGCCGGGCGGCGCGGGGGATGTGCCGGTCAACCAGCGCACGGCCATCTGGCGGCAATCCACCCGCGATCTGGATGATGAAAAGTACAACGCCTTCCATAAACAGATGACCCTGGACGCCGACGCCCCGCTGGCGCACGCCCACATCAACACCGACGCCCCCGTCCAGATTTACGCCCTGCTCTACGTCCCGGCGAGCACGGAGCGCGGCATGTTCTCCCTGCGCAAGGAGGACGGCCTCAAACTCTACGCCCGCAAAGTCCTCATCCAGGAATACACCAAAGACCTGCTCCCCGAATATTTCCGTTTTATCCAAGGCGTGGTGGACAGCGAAGACATCCCCCTCAACGTCTCGCGCGAGATGGTGCAATCCAACCCGGTCATGGCCCGCATCAAAAAAGTGCTTACCGGGCGCGTGACCACCATGATCGCCGGTCTGGCCAGGGACGCCGAAAACCCGGAGGCCTACACCAACTTCTGGGGCCGTTACGGCCAGTTCATCAAAGAGGGCATCGCCACTGACATGGCCGAACGCGAGAGCCTCTACCCACTCCTGCGCTTCAAGACCACCCACGCCCCCGCCGACCTCCACTCGCTCAATGATTACGCGGGCCGCATGAAACCCGGCCAGAAGAAAATCTACTACCTGCTCGGTGACGACCCCCGCTCGCTCACCCGCAGCCCGCACCTCGACTACTTCCGCAAACACGGCTACGAAGTCATCCTGCTGGGTGAACTCATCGACTCCTTCATGATCATGGGCATCCCGGCTTATGAAGGGTTTGACCTGATCAACGTAGCCTCCCCCGATCTTGAACTCCCCGCCGCGGACTCAGCCGCCGAAGCCGATGTGACCCCTGAAAGCCTCCCCGGCGAAAAGGTGGCCTCCCTCATCATCCGATTCAAGGAAACGCTGGGCGACCGCGTCAGCGACGTGCGTCCCACCGACCGCCTCTCCGGTTCCATCGCCCGCCTCATCGACCCCGAAGGCACTTTGGGCCAGGAGATGCAGCGCGTCTACAAACTCATGAAACGCGACTACGAGGTCCCGAAAAAAGTGCTGGAACTCAACCCGGCGCACCCCACCCTCGCCCGCCTCGCCGAACTTGACCCCAAAGACGCCCTCAGCCCCGTCCTCATCGAGCAAATCTACGAAAACGCCCTCCTCATCGAAGGCCTGCACCCCGACCCCGCTGGCATGATTACCCGGATTGAGGAGTTGATGAAGGCGGCGCTGGGGAGTGAGCGATGAGGAGTAATCAGTAATCAGTAAACAGCAAAAATGCGCCCTGTGGATAAACCGGGGCGCATTTATTTATCCGCCCCGTTTACCCCTCCCCCGTTTTCCAGTATCATAGACATTCCAGACCTCCGAGTTCTTAAAGAACTCGGAGGTCTCGTAAGTTGACCCTCATGCTCACCCCCGCATACCTCACCCAACTCTACGATTACAACCGCTGGGCCAATGAAAAATATCTCGCAGCCGCGGAGGCCCTGACCCCGGCGGATTTCCTGCGCCCGCAGGGGCACAGTTGGGGCAGTGTTCACAGCCTGCTTGTCCACATGCTGGCCGCGGAATGGATCTGGCTCCGCCGTCTGCGCGGCAACTCACCCAGCGCCCTGCTCGACCCGCAGGATTTCCCCACTCTTGCCAGCATCCGCACCCGTTGGGGGTCGCTCCACGCCGAGTTTGCCGCCTACCTCCACGAACAGTCCGCCGACAGCCTGCTCCAGCCCGTGGCCTACGCCAACACGCGCGGCAAGCCCTTTACACTGGAAGCCTGGAAAATCCTCGTCCACGTCGCCAACCACGGGACGCACCACCGCGGCGAACTGGCTGCCATGTATGCCCTCATGAACGTCCCGCATGAAGAGGATGACTGGCTGTTCTATTTCCTCCAGCAAGTGTAGTGCAAGCACCCCCTCCAACTCCCCCCGCTTGCGGGGGGAGAACGGTTGCCCCCCTCCCAGCATGCGGGGAGAGGCCGGGGTGGGGTCAGCCCTCAGGGGGATGACACAACCTACAGGGGGCGGTATCCTCGTGAAGTCAGATTATCCCCTCAGGTGAAGGAAGCCAAATGAAGAAATTCCAGCCCCTCTTATTGATCAGCGCCCTCCTGATCGTCCTCATCCCGTTGGCCTCCCGCGCTCGGTCAGCGGGGAGCCTCAACGTCAGCGTGGCCTCCTTTGCTACCGGGCTGTCCGCCCCCGTGGACATCGCTAATGCGGGCGACAGCCGCCTGTTCATCGTCGAGCAGGATGCGCGCATCCGCATTGTGCAATCGAACGGCGCCGTGGTGGGGACGCCGTTTCTGGATATTGACAGCCGCGTGCTGTCCTCGGGCGAGCCGGGCGCAGGCTCGGAGCAGGGACTGCTGGGGCTGGCCTTTCATCCCAATTACGCCAGCAATGGCTTTTTCTACGTGTATTACACGCGCGACGATGCCAGCGCCGTCCTCGATGGCGACCTGGTGTTTGCCCGCTACAGCGTCACCGCCAATCCGAACGTGGCCGACCCGGCCAGCGAGGTGATCCTCCTGATCGTGGATCACTTGAACGGGCAGAGCAACCACAATGGCGGCAACCTGGAGTTTGGGCCGGATGGATTCCTCTACATTGGCACGGGCGACGGCGGCGGGGGCGGCGACCCCTCCGAGAACGGGCAGGACCTCACCGACCTGCAGGGCAAACTCCTGCGCATTGACGTGGACGGCGGGGCGGGCAACGTTCCTGATTGTGGGATGCAGAACGCCGTTTATACCGTTCCCGCCAGCAATCCGTATGACGACGGCGCGGGCGGCAACTGCGACGAGGTCTTCCAGTGGGGCTTGCGCAACCCGTGGCGCTTCTCGTTTGACGCCCTCACCGATGATCTCTGGATCGGCGATGTTGGGCAGAGCAGTTGGGAGGAAGTGGACTTTATGCCCGCTTCCAGCAGCGGCGGGGAAAACTGGGGCTGGGACTGCTACGAAGGCAACAGTCTCTACAGCGACGGCTCCCCCGGCATCACCTGCGGCCCCATCGGCAACTATGATTTCCCGGAGCAGGTGTACGACCACTCCGGCTCGCGTTGTTCCGTGACCGGCGGCTATGTCTATCGCGGCAGTCTTTATCCCGAACTTTACGGCCATTATGTCTACGCCGATTATTGCTCTGGCGAATTCTGGACGCTTTTCCCGGCAGGCGGCGGCAACTGGACGCTGACCACGCTGGGCGACCTGGGCAGCAGCTTTACCACCTTTGGCGAAAGCGCCTCCGGCGAACTCTACACCGCCAGCGGCAGCACGATCTGGCATATCGTCGAAGATACCCCCGCGACGACAGCCACCCCAACTTCATCCGCCACCCTCGGAGCCTCCGCGACCCCTACCAAGACCGCCACCCCCACGGCGACCACCGGCCCCTCAGCCACCGCCAGCCTCACGGCGACGCCCTCCCAAACCCCGACGAGCACGGTCTCGCCCACGCCCACCGCCATCACCCCCACGCCCACCCCGTTCCCCGGCGGCGCGCCGTTTATGCTTAACCTCGTTGAGGTGGCAGGCGGGTTTGACCAGCCGGATGGGATCGCCAACGCAGGCGACTCCCAGCTTTACATCGCCGAGCGGGCGGGCAACATCTGGTCATTCGACCCGTCCGCCAAAGCGGCATCCACCCTCATCCTCGAAATTACCGACCGCGTGGATAACTCCGGTTTCCAGGAGGGCCTGATCGGCCTTGCCTTTGACCCGGCGTTCGACAGCAACGGCTACTTTTACGTCAACTACACGGACAATTTCAGCAACACCATCGTTTCCCGCTTTACCATGACCTCCACCCTCCCCGTCGGGACCGGCTCGGAGCACATCATCCTCACCCTCTCCCAACCCGCCAGCGACAACAACGGCGGCGGCCTCGCCTTTGGCCCGGACGGCTACCTCTACATCGCCCGCGGCGATGGCGGCGGCTCCGGCGACCCCAACCAGCTGGCGCAAAACCTGCTCGACCTGCATGGCAAAATCCTGCGCCTCGATGTCCATGGCGGCGGCAACGCGGCCGATTGCGGTGTTGGCGATTTCACCATCCCGGCGGACAACCCTTTCACCGGGGCGGGCGCGTGCGACGAAATCTGGTCATCCGGGTTCCGCAACCTCTGGGGTCTCTCCTTTGACCCGGCCAACGGCGACCTCTGGATCGCCGATGTGGGCGACCAGCTTTCCGAGGAAATCAACCACCAACCCGGGGCCTCCGGGGGTGGGGAGAACTATGGCTGGAGTTGCTACGAGGGGACGAATCCTGGCCCCAACTTTGACCCCGATGAATGTACCGCACCCTATGTATTCCCGTTCCACGAGTACAGCCACGCCGATGGCCGCTCGGTGACGGGGGGCTACGTCTACCGCGGGGCGCAGTACCCGTTCATGGATGGCTACTACTTCTTCGCCGATTTCGTGTACGGCAAACTGTGGACGCTCAACCCGGCGGATGGGTCAACGGTGGAACACTATGGCTTTATCGGCAGCTTCAGCGCGCTCGGCGTCGGTGCGGATGGCGCGCTCTACATCGCCGACTACGGCTCCGGCAAAATTTACCGCATCGAAGGGATTGACTTGTTCAACCTGAATTTGCCGATCATCAGGCGGGATCAATAACCACCTGGAACTCATGGGAACTTGTAGGAACTCGTTGGATTTCCCATGAGTTCCGATGAGTTCCCGCACATCAACCCTTACGGCCCATTGAAGATCAGCGGGAACCACGTCTCCAGCCCACTGGCGGGGATGCCAAACGGGTGGAACAGCGGCCCCCCAAAGCACGGATACGTGATCGGGTTCGGCTCCCCCTGGATCGTCCAGCAGTATTCCCTGCCAGGCGTGGTATCTGTGATGAATTGGGGGACGTACCAGATGACCAGGTTTTCCCCGTTGATCGATTCCCCATTGATATATTGGTGCGGCCCCTGGAACTCGTCATCATTACAACAGGTGCCCACCGCCCCCAGGTCGGTGTCGCCCTCGTTGGGATGGTGCTGGACAACGTAGAGATATGCGCCGTCGCCGCGCCGGCTGGAGTTGAACTGGGCCTGCCCCGGCTCGATGAAATACCCACGCTGGGTGGTCGTATCGATCACCCGCCACAGATATCGCTGTGCCGTATAGGGCGCGCCCTGGAGCCACCAGCCCTCGGTCAGTTCATCGACCCAGTTAACGCCATCCCAGGTGGCGAAGGTGTCGCCTTCGTCGCCATTGACCGCGAGGTCAATGCGGATAAGCGGGCGGTAGATGGAATTGGAGCCACAGCCTTTCCCGTAGGCCCCGGCCACCACGCGGAAACGCCCGTCATCAAATAATTGCAAGTGCTGCTCGTAGCGGTAGTTGCAAGTGGCCCCCCAGTTGCCCATGCGGAAGTCCTGCACCAACTCAAACCCTGTCACCGGCTGGCCTTGGATGGTGACCGTGATGGGCTGTGTATAAGGATCGCCATAGGGCAGGATCGGGAACCCGCCGCCACCGGTGCAGCCCGTAGCGTCCACATAGCCGGATGAGCCGTAATCGGCATGCCACTCGGCCAGCTTGACGCTGGTGATGACCGGTATGCCCTGGAATTGCACGTTGGTTGTAAGCAGGCCATCCGAGCCGCTCACCTGGTAATCCAGGCTCCACCCGTTCTGGCTGAGACTGCCGGGCGCGGGACAGCCTCCCGGCGCGCTGGGCACGGCGAGGCCATGCTCCCCCGGCGAGGCCGACCAGCCGATCCCGGCAAAGGTCTCCGTGGTCAGGTCCACATGCGCCCAGAGGATGCGATGGTCGAGCAGTTCGTCATTGATGAAGACGGCGGCCATGCAGAGATGCTCGCTCCCGCAGGCAGTCCCGGCGTAACTGGACATCATCGGGTAAATGTCTTCGAGGGGGGGCGGGTCCCCGAGGATTGCGGCCACCTCGGGGGAGTCGTGGATGATCCGGACGGCCACGTCAAAGAGCCGCTTGTTGATCCCCGGCTGGACGCCCGGCTGGTGGAGGACTTCAACGATAGTACGGGTGTCCAGGTTGACGATGGCCGTGATGGCGGCGTTATCGTCGAAGTTGTAAATGTTGACCTGGCGGCAGTCGGCGGTATCACATTCGGCGGCGCTGGCGGGGTAGTGCAGCCCGTCCGTCTGGACGCCAAAGACTTCGGCGCGGCGGCCCGTGGTGTGGGCGATGACGCGCGCATCCGTGAGGGCCAAATCCTGGGCCAGTTGGTTTTCAGGGGTCAGTACCCCGGTGAGCAGGATGGCCGGGGATTTGCCGCGCACGGCGGTGATGGGGCTGTTCCGGGCGAGCAGGAGGGTGGTGAGGAGGATGATCCCGATCAGGATCAGGCCGAATTTGGCAAATTTATTCATGAGTGCTCCAGGGGTGAATGGGTGGAGGGATTATACCTTTCGCCGCGCCGCGTTGACCGGAGCGGGTGCGCATGCTAAAATGCCAGCCGCAATCCCGCCGGATTGTGGGGGCGCGTAGCTCAATGGCAGAGCAGTGGCCTTTTAAGCCATTGGTTGTGGGTTCGAGTCCCCCCGCGCTCATGAAACCGCCCGGTATCCACCGGGCGGTTTTTTGATGATTATTTCTCAATGGGAAAATGCTACTTTTGCCGCGGGCAGGTGAAGCCTCAGCATATCCGGCACATCCATGGAAGGGGCGGGGAAGTGTTGATTTTTTAGGGGGTCCCGGCGGAAGTTTGCCAGCAGTGCGGGGAAGTGTATTTTGCGCCGGATGTTCTAAAGCGTATGGATCAGGTGACGTTGGGCGGGCGAATGGCCGTGGAGTAAAACCGTTGCTTCGTTACTTTGTTGGGTGGTTGGGGAATGCATGCGTTGGGAAGGGCAGTTTAAGTTGGGAGTGTAAGTTTGAAACTTGAACCGCCGTATTGTACTTGGGCGGGGGTGCGAGGAAATTGGGGATTGACAGCAGTGTTTTTTTTTCTGTATACTGTGCATGCAATTGTTCAGGGGAAGGCCCCAACACAAAAGCAGAACATTCTCCAAAACTGAATAGTTCTCCCGGAAACCGATGGAGGCAAAACCATGTCCAGCACCAACGATTGCGGATGTCCAGAGCCGAATGTAAAACCCGAAGCCGCGCTTTCCCGACGTCAGTTCCTGCAAGTGGGCGGGGTGTTTGCGGGCGCGGCGGCCCTGTTGCCCGTGTTTTCCCATCGGCTCCTGCTCAACCCGATTGTGACCGTCCCCACCGATGAAGAACTTGAAGCCGCGCTCAAGATCGCCGTCAACGACCCGATGTACCTGGAAACCCTGGCCGCGCTGACCGCCAGCGGCTTTGCCTTTGATGCCAGCCTGCCCGCCGTCCTGTTCCCCTCCATGCAGGACAAGCTGGTCGGGTGGGTACTTCGTCAGGTCAAATCGGAGAGCCTCCGGTTTGGCGCTGACCTGGCTTTTACCGTTGACCTGTCGGCCTCCATCCTGACTTCGATACAAACCGTGATCGGCTGGGGCCTGGTGGATTTGCTGGTCGTATCCAGCAGTCGCTTCGATGTCCGCTACCCGGCCTATGCCGACCCGGTCAGCCCAAAGGAGCAATCCATAGCGCTCCCAAACATGATCCGCCCGGCTTTTGTCTTCGATTGGACTTTCCCGCGCCCCAACTCGCCTAATATCCAGCCGGAAGACTTCGTGAAAGTGGGCTGGCCCCCGCACGCCGAAGACCCAAACGCCGGGTACTGGCACTATGGAGGATGCAGCGGGACGGCTTGGGTAACGGATAATGGGGCCAGCATTTACCAGTGTGTGCAGGTGGGAGAAATTCTGGCAAATACCAAGTTCATCTATTCTGACTTGGATACTACGATGATTTAGGCGGGTAATCCCGTTTAAGAAGGAGTTCATCATGCCGCTTGGAAACATTCCCTGGACAAACCGGTTGGGTATTTCAAACTCGCGCGCGCCAAATGCGTCGGAATTTGCGAATATGGTATTGCGCTTGCCCACCAGTATTCTGATTTATCAGGAACAGTTGGTGCATAGTCAAACGTGGGCACATGGCCCCACCAATGCCGCGGCAGAATGGTGCGGAGCGATGGACGCTGAAAAAAATCAGCTGACGACCTTGCGAGAAATTTCAACCCATGATTCTGTATTTGCACGCAGAAATCTAACCCAAGCCAAACCCCAAGAACCAGGAGTTGTACCACCCCAACGCACCTATCAATGGCACCGTGGCGCTTATACCAATCATCTGTATTATGTGCTTAATGAACCTGAAAGTGCGAGCAGGCCGCGCAACCAGCCTCAATCAGACTGCAATTTTTGTTGGGACCCCCGCGACTACACCTTGGATCAGTACCTGGGAGGTATTCTGCCATATCTCTATTGGGAATACCCGACCTCATCGGCTTCATACTGTAACCCTCCAGCCTCATCCACCGACCACCGGCGAATCAAACCCGATACGCTGATTCACTGACAGAACTTTGAAAAAGCTGATGCTCACAGACTGAGGCATAATTTGGGTGTCGAAAACCAAAGGAGCCGCCCATGAGCATCAGTGAAGGATTGTACACCCGGTTGAAAGAGGCC